>Ga0315905_10003662_pt1 | contig 15795 bp, 14 predicted proteins | sample LakEriMetagenome_5_FD_203522 | JGI IMG/M metagenome (GOLD analysis project Ga0315905, IMG submission 203522) | Freshwater fungal communities from buoy surface, Lake Erie, Ohio, United States - Buoy 4 MA121 | ecosystem: Environmental > Aquatic > Freshwater > Lake | place: USA: Lake Erie, Ohio... | reverse complement strand
TTCCCATACTCATCCGATGGCTTACCGCTGATTGGTCCAGCGCCAAGTGTTGATGGGCTTTGGGTTCTGGAATGCCTTTGGGCAACGCACTCGATTGGCGCAGCTAGATCGCTAGCGCAAGCAATTTGTGGCATCGCACCCGACATTGATTTTGCCCCAGCAGACCTAACTCGTTTTGATGATGCGGAATTGATCCCGGCAGATTACGAACAGCGTTGCGACAACGCCTATATCGATACTTATGCAATACACCATCCAGCCGAGCCATCTACTAGCCCGCGCGGGGTTCGAATGTCACCGTTTTATGATGAGCAAGAAAAGTTGGGCGCAGCGTTTTTTGATACATCCGGTTGGGAGCGACCTCGTTGGTATGAATCAAATGCCGGATTGCTTGGCGGACTTAGTGTGCCAGCTCGCGATGCTTGGTCCAGTAAGTTCTGGTCACCGATTGCAGGCGCTGAGCATCTCAAGACACGAGAAGTCGCTGGCATTTTTGACATGACATCTTTACGTCGGATCAACGTTACGGGTCCTGATGCGGCGAAGTTCCTAGATTATGCAGCTGCCAGGAATGTGGCACGAGGCGTTGGCGCAGTCACTTACACAATGCTACTAGATCATAATGGCGGAATCGTTTCGGATGTAACAATCAGTCAGTTAGCGCAGGACCGATTCTTTATCGGTGGCAATAGCCCGCGCGATGTGGTTTGGCTAAAGTCAATTTCCGCTGGTTTCGATGTTCAGGTTACTGATGTCACAAACGGCACAACTTGCATTGCAGTTTGGGGACCGCAAGCCCGCGAAATTCTAGCTCCGATAACTGATACCGATTTAACCAATGACACATTCAAGTACTTCACTGTGAAAGAAACGCAAGTTGCTGGCGTTGACGTCACTGCAGTTCGAGTTTCCTACGTTGGCGAACTTGGCTGGGAGCTTGCCTGTGATGCAACAGAAGGTGTAAAGCTTTGGAACGCGGTCATGCAGCAAGCAAACCAAGTTGGCGCCGTGCCAGCAGGACGAAGTGCACTAACTAGTTTGCGACTGGAAAAGGGTTACCGAGCCTGGGGTAGTGATATGAGTCGGGAAGATACGCCAACGAGCGCTGGCTTAGATTTTGCAGTGCGAACTGACGGGGAACACTTAGGTCTTGCGGCATCCGCAGCTCGAACTGCAAATCGCAGACTTCGTACTTTGAGTCTTACTGACATAGAAACCGTGCCCACGGTTGGACAACCCATATCCATGCAGGGAAAAACGGTTGGATATGTAACAAGCGCAGAATTTGGTTGGTCAGTTGGTCACCCAGTTGCACTTGGCTGGCTACCAGCAGAAGTTAGCGAAGGCGACGCCGTGCAAATTTCTTGTGCTGGCACAATTATTAATGCAGTAGTTGCACCTGACGCGGTTTTTGATCCAACTGGATCAAGGATCAGGGTTTAAGAACTTCCGCTTCGACGACGTTCAATTCGACGAGCAGTTGGTCCAGAAGACCTAGCTTTTGAATTTTCCGAAGTAGTTCCAGCGGCCGAACCCTTTGCACCTTGCGACTTTTTCTTTTCAAGGGCTGCCAAGAACGCTGCCTTGGTTGGGTCGGTGTCTTCGTTCTTGTTACTCATAGCCCTATTCAACCACTTCTTTGGGATGAAATGCCCTAGGCCCTATTCGGCCAGCAGTTGCTCGAGGATTCGTGTTAAGTCCGATTCATTAACAGGTCCGATGAACTTGGCGGCTATGCGATGCTTTTTATCGAGAACTATGGTGCCTGGCAGGTAACTTCCTTGGACCACGTCGGCTTTTACCGCTATTGCCTGGTTCGGGTCACTGATGTGCGGCCAGTTACCTCCTTGCGCACTTAAGAAATCGCCTGCTGCTTGGGAGTCATCCGCTTCATTTAGACCGAGGAGATTAACTTCGGGGTAGGTCTTTTGAATGTCAACGAAGATTGGCCACTCTTCTCGACATGGCGCACACCACGAAGCCCAGGCGTTGACAACGACCACACCAGTCATGTCGGCCGTGGAAACCTCACCGCCAGCTAATGTTGGTCCAAAAATTTCAATCACGGCGCCTCGATCACTCGGTGCGATTTCCGTGATCGATGCACTTGGCACAGAGCTCTCTGATGGTCGATAACCCGCAGGAACTTCAACGCCACAAGCAGAAATCAATAGCGCAATGCCAAGGCTTGCCACAAGTTTCTTGCTCACACATAGAGGTTAGCGCGCAACATTGACGAGTAGAATTTGAGGATGGATGATTTGGAAAAAGGCAAAAGACTTGTATTTCTGCAGTTTGCATTGATTATTGTGCTGGCTCTTTTTCCTGACAACAACAAAGTGGATCCACGCTTAAGTATTGTCGGAACCGTGATGCTGGCAATCGGACTTGCCGTATTGTTTGCCGGATTTATGGGTCTAGGTAAATCGCTCACTGCAAATCCAGTTCCAAACCAAGATGGCGTTCTAGTCACCAAAGGGATTTACAGTATTGTGCGTCACCCGATTTACCTTGGACTTTTGGCCATCACACTGGGACTTGTAGTATCCAGCGGAGTTTGGGCCCAAATCATCGTCTGGATCGCTCTTGCCGTGCTGTTGGTGTACAAAATGCGTTGGGAAGAAGTTTTGCTGACGGCAAAGTACAAAGGATATGCCCAATACATGACTAAAGTTCCGGCAGTTATTCCTGGCTCAAAACCAAGAACTAAAAAGTAACTACTTAACCCATTCGGTTGAGACGGTATACCTATCAACGACTTCACGAATTGGATCAACACCGATTCCAGGTCCAGTTGGCACGTCAATGTGACCATCAACTAATACAAACGGTTCTGTCGTATCGGTTTCAAAGTATCGGGCGGATGCTGAAGTATCACCAGGCAATGTGAAGTTTGGCAAAGCTGCCAAGGCCAAGTTAGCCGCTCTACCGATGCCAGTTTCTAACATGCCACCACACCAAACTGGAATTCCAGCGGCTTGGGCAACATCGTGAATCTTTACAGCTTCGATGTACCCGCCAACGCGTGCTGGCTTGATGTTGATAATCGAGGTGGCGCCAATTTCAATGGCATCGCGCGCAACGCCTGCCGAAACTATGGACTCATCAAGGCAAACTGGAGTTTGTATGTATTCCGCTAGTCGTGCATGACCAAGAATATCTTCTTCTTCAATAGGTTGTTCAATCAATAACAAATTGAATTCATCCAAGCGCTTAAGCAGATCGAAATCATCACGTGTATATGCGGTATTGGCGTCAACCTGCAACAGCAAATCTGGTCCAAAAGTCTCTCGTACTAGCTTTACTGGTTCATAATCCCAACCAGGTTCAATTTTTAGTTTGATTCGCAAGTAGCCATCGGCTAAGTAACCTTCTACAGTTTTCATTAGTTCTGGCAAGGTATCCATGATGCCAACCGAGACTCCGGCGGGAACTTTAGTTTTGGTCGCTCCCAGGTAAGTTGCAAACGAAGTATTTGCAGCGCGTAGTTGTGCATCCAAGAGCGCCGTTTCTAATGCAGCTTTAGCCATTCGATGACCTTTAGCCCAATGCAGAGTTGGCGCTATGGCTTCAGCGGTTAGTTCACTACCAAGTTTCATCGCCTCTGGAATAAAGAAATCTCGCAGTACTCCAGCAGCAGCGGTGTGGTATTCACTTGAATAATCTGGCAGACCATTTGCGGCGCATTCTGCCCAACCTTCACCAACATCAGTGATCGCATGAACCCAAACCACTTCGTGGACACTCACTGATCCCTCGGAAGTACGAAACGGTGACTTCAGAGGAACATCAAGACGAATTAGTTCTACTGCTTCTAGTTTCATTTCAGTTCCTTTTATTTCGGTGGCTCTACTAATAAATGCGTGCGATCTTTCATGTGCCTAATCGTCCAGCCATCAGACATAAGTGGCTCTAAGGTTTGCCGAGTCTTGGCTCGCCATTGCTTGGCCGTATCCAAGTCAGTTCGTCGTAACGCTTCGATGTCTTCTGGAAGCTCAACTGCAATGGCATCGGGGGAGATTGTTGTATTTTCAGATTTTTGAGTTAGGTCCCAGTAAACAAATAAGCGATCAGAGTCATCCCCAGCATTAATCTCATCAGTCATAGTTCCGTAAAAGTTTGGTAGATACTCAACGGCAGTGGCACCAAGTTTGTCGAAGTTAAACACGCAGTTACGTCGAACCAGAGGATCGAATGACCAGGTGATTCCAGATAGACTTTGATTCTTGGCCCATTCGAATTGATGTTGCTTGAGCGAGTAACCTGCACCTGGTTGGAAAGAACCAGTTACGTGTGAATGGAGAATGTTTTTTCCATTAAATACGCCACGAAACCCAAATGAAGCGGCAACCATCTGATTATCGTCATATGCTGCGCTGCAATATGCTCCAACATGCAGCACCGCCAAACCTAAATCAAATGGCACAACCTCAGGTCCGCCAGCCCACACTTCGCAGAGAAAGGCGCTGACTGCTTCCATCTCTTCAATACTGGAAACTTGGCTAATTCGAAGCGAAGACATGTCCCTATTGTGCCTGAGTCGAGCTGGCTGGCCGTGGTCGCCCAACCTTGTCGGACCCGGAAACGAGAGTGTGGCTCTAGTGAAAAAACCCATGCAAAATAACGATTATTCCCACAATTACAAGAAATTATTGGGTCTGGTGGTATTTAAGTGGCCAGTGGGGTTATTCTCTTCCTAAGAACTCCTAGGAGTCCTACAACATGTCGGGGAAGGCAATTTGTAGGCAAGCTAGGAGGAAAGAAAATGGCGAATTCGTCATCGACTCGTGGGGTTGTGTTCATTCACAGCACCCCGCGAGCTTTATCTGTCCACATTGAGTGGTCATTGGGTGGCCTATTGGGCGCGCCTGTAAATCTTGATTGGGTTGAACAGCCCGTAGCTCCCAGCACAGTGCGTAGCGAAATGTCATGGGTTGGCGAAGCTGATCTGTCAGCAAAGATTGCTTCTGCACTTCGAATGTTTCCAAACGTGCGATTTGAAGTAACTGAAGAACCTAGTGCCGGCTTTGACGGACAAAGATATGTTTCAACACCTTCACTTGGAATTTGGCGAAGTCCGATGGGAGTCTTTGGCGAGACTTTCGTTGCTGATGACAAACTCCGAACGGCAATCACTAATGCGGCAGCAGCCGGAAATTCCTTAGTTGAGGCAGTCGACGAAGTTATGGGTGGTCCATGGGACCGAGAGCTAGAGCCGTTTAGATATGCCGGTGATGGCGTGCCAGTTAGATGGCTACATCAAGTTAGTTAGGAACTTAACTACAGCGGAATATTTCCGTGATTACCGCGAGCAAACGAACCATCTGGGTTAGCTGCAGCTTTTAACGCAGCAGCAATTGCAGTTCGAGTTTTGGTTGGAGCCACAATTTCATCTACTGCGCCAAGTTCAATGCACTTAGGCAAGCCACCAGCAGTGATTTTGTGCTCTTCGGCCAACTCAGCTTCGACAGCATCTTTTTGATCTGGGGGAACTTCGGCTAACCGCCTGCGATGCAAGATTCGAATCGCAGCAAGTGGTCCCATAACAGCTACTTCTGCGCCTTCCCAAGCCATAACGCGAGTCGCGCCCAGTGCCTTGGAATTCATTGCGATGTATGCGCCGCCGTAGGACTTACGAGTGACACAAGTAATTCGAGGGACAACACATTCTGCGAAGGCATGAAGTAATTTGGCGCCGCGTCGAACTACGCCATCCCATTCTTGGCCAACACCAGGTAAGTAACCAGGTACGTCAACCATGACGATCATTGGAATCCCAAGGGCATCACACATGCGTACAAAGCGCGCACTTTTCTCAGCTGAAGTTGCATCAAGGCAGCCACCCAACCGCAGTGGGTTATTTGCAACAACACCAACGGTGCGGCCGCCAAAACGACCAAGGGTCGTAATGATGTTTGGCGCCCAACGCGGATGAAGTTCTACGCCAGTGCCAGCATCAATAACGGATTCAACAATTGGATGTGCGTCATATGCCCGGTTGTTTTGCTCGGGTAGCAGCGCGCCCATGTCGACATCGGAAATTTTGGAAGTATCAAGTAAACCTTGATTACCCAGGAGATCAGTGATGTTTCTAGTATCAGCGATAGCTTGTTCGTCAGTAGCGCTCACAACATGAACTACGCCACTTCGTCGACCATGTGGCTCTGGTCCACCCAGGCGCAACATGTCAACGTCTTCACCTGTTACTGAGCGAACCACATCAGGGCCGGTAACAAAGATTCGACCGTCTGGCCCAAGTATGACGATGTCAGTTAATGCTGGTCCGTAAGCACCACCACCAGCAGCTGGGCCAAGCACAACCGAAACCTGCGGAATTTTTCCAGAAGCATGAGTCATTACTCGGAAAATATCGCCGAATGGCTTTAGCGCGCCAATACCTTCTTGCAGGCGAGCACCACCAGAATGCCAGATGCCAACAATTGGGCATTGCTCTTTCATGGCGATTGCGTATGCGTCAACAATTACCGCGCCTTCAGCAGCGCCTAGTGCGCCACCCTGAAACGATGGATCATTGGCAAAAGCAACGACCGTTTTTCCATTAATTTTTCCTGTTGCAGACACTGCGCCAATGCCGTCAACCTGACTGGCAACGTATTGCAGACTTCCTTCATCAAACAGAGCTGTTAGGCGAGCGTTCGCCATTAGTTTCTTGTCGATGACAGCGGTCATGAGTAGTTCCGGAATGCCAAAACGATGTCATGGCCACCAAAGCCAAATGAATTGCTAAGGGCTGCAATGTCACCGCTTGGAAGTTCACGAGGTTGGTTCATAACAACATCAACATCAACGCCATCAGCCAAGTTCACTAAGTTGCCAACTGGCGGAATGATGCGGTTCTTGATAGCCAAAATCGATGCGATTGCAGCAAGTGAGCCAGCACCTCCAAGTAAGTGTCCGGCCACACCTTTTACCGCAGTAACTGGTGCGTGATCTGCATCGGATCCTAGGACCTTGCGAATAGCTTTTGCCTCGGCCACGTCACCAGCCGGAGTGCTAGTTGCGTGTGCATTGACATGAAAAATGTCTTTAGTCGAAAGATCGGCATCTGCAAGGGCGCGATTCATGGCAAGTATTACGCCACGACCTTCTGGTTCAGGCTGAGCAATGTGATGTGCATCGGCAGCAACACCTTGTCCACCGTAAGTTGCATAGATTTGGGCGCCACGAGCTTTAGCGAATTCTTCAGATTCCAAAACAATAATTGCGGCACCTTCACCCATAACAAAGCCATCACGATCGCGATCAAATGGTCGTGAAGCCCCTGCAGCATTTTCATGCAAAGTAGAAAGTGCGCGCATTGCAGCGAACGCGGCGATCGTAAGTGGGTGGATACAGCCTTCGGTACCACCGCAAACAACAACATCAGCGCGGCCAGTGCGAATCATCTCGGCGCCGTAGCCGATAGCTTCCGCTCCTGAGGCACATGCTGAAACGGGAGTATGTACACCAGCCATAGCACCCAATTCCAGGCCAATCACGGCTGCTGGGCCATTTGGCATCAACATTGGCACTGTCATTGGGGAAACTCGAGAGGCGCCGCGTTCTTTCAGGACGTCGTATTGCTCCATCAAGGAAATTGCGCCACCAACACCAGAGCCAACCACGACCCCTAAGCGCCCCTGCTCGATTTCAGGTGCGCCTGCATCAGCCCAGGCTTCGCGCGCTGCGATCAATGCAAGTTGTTGTGAACGATCCATGCGGCGAACCTCATGAGGTTCCAAGATGCTTTCGGGATCAACTTTTGCAGTTGCTGCAATTCGAACTGGCAGCTCTGCGAAGCGTGGATCTTCGAGTAGATGTATGCCGGAACGTGCTGCAAGCAGCGAATCCCAAGTTGAGGCAACGTCTCCACCCAGTGGGGTAGTGGCGCCAAGCCCTGTAACGACAACCGTACGGCTCATTGTTGTCGACCTTTCAATTTGAATTAGTGATTATGAATATTTGTAGAGAGGTATTGCTAGTTGTATGTGGCGGGCAACAACTAGGCCGCCCGCCAACATCAAAACTAGTTATGCCTTGTTTGCGGCGATGTAGTTGACTGCATCGGCAACGGTATTTAGGTTCTTAACTTCAGTGTCGGGAATTGTTACACCGAACTTGTCTTCGCAAGCCATTACAACTTCAACCATTGACAATGAGTCAACGTCTAGGTCATCAACAAATGACTTTTCCATCTGAACTGATTCAGCTGGGATGCCTGCAACTTCGTTTACGATTTCAGCTAGGCCAGCGAGGATGTCCTGGGACATAGTTATCTCCTTTAGTAATTACTTACCGCGTTGTGCGGGTCTTACTTCGAAAATCTTTCGACTTTCGAAACTTATGGGACAAGTGCTACTTGCGCAGCATGTACTAGGCCAGCACCGAAGCCAACCATCAAAACTAAGTCGCCACTCTTTACTTCGCCGTTTTCGCGAAGGCGATCAAGAGCCAGCGGCACCGAAGCAGCCGAAGTATTACCCGAGTATTTAATGTCGTTAGCAACTACTACGTGGATTGGAAGATCAAGTTGTTTAACCAAAGCTTCAGTGATTCGGTTGTTGGCTTGGTGTGGAACAAAGGCAGCTAAATCGTTAACAGTAACCCCAGCAGCAGCCATAGCTTGCGCACAAACATCGCCCATTTGGCCAACAGCCCAGCGAAATACTTGCTGGCCTTGCATGGTTAATACCGATGGTGTTCCAGTGCGTTCGGCAGTGAATACATCTGGATCCATGATGATCGCATCGCGTTGTGTACCGTCTGCGCCCCAGATAGTTGGGCCGATACCTTGGGTAGCCGATGGACCAACAACAACTGCGCCTGCTCCATCTGCAAACAAAAATGCGGTGCCACGGTCTTCGAAGTTCACGATTTCGGAAAGCTTTTCAGCACCGATCAACAGGATGTATTTGGCAGATCCGGAACGAATCATGCCATCAGCGATGCCAAGCCCATAGCAAAATCCAGCACATGCAGCTGAAGTATCCGTTGCTGCTGCGTTTACAGCGCCAAGTGCAGCTGCAACTTCAACCGCAGCAGAAGGAGTTTGGTATCTGTGGGTAACAGTTGCCACCATCACAAGATCTAATTGCTCGGCAGTAATTCCAGCATCAGATAGTGCCTTGCGCGCAGCTGCCGTAGCCATTGTTACGACGGTTTCATCTGCACTAGCGTGACGACGTTCGATGATTCCAGAGCGTTCTCGAATCCATTCATCATTTGAATCAATGCGTAGGCAGATTTCATCATTTGTAACAATTCGTTCTGGTCGAAATGTGCCAAGGCCAAGAATCCCAGCATGCGCAGTTGGTGCCGGAGTATTTAACGTAATCATGAACCCGCCTTTGGATGTAGGCGAAGTAGAGGCTGCCCTGGATTTACTGGATCGCCATCGGTCACCAACCACTCAACAATGGTTCCACCGTGTGGTGCTTCTACTTCATACTCATCGCGCAAAGTGCGAATTGTGGCAACTTTAGTTTTGCCATCAAGTACTGTGCCAGGTTCTTCACTGACGTTAAATTCGATGATTCCTTTAAATGGAGCTACCACTAAACGCCAAGTAGGAGAGTCAGTCACTGCAGTCTCAGTTCCGTGACGGGCAATCAGGTCAAGTGCAGCCGGCATGTCATCAGGAGTCTTTAGCGAAACACATTCAACGCCAGGCATAGCGCGCTTTGCTAACCCAACTAAAGTTCCTGCCGGTGGAAGTTCAATCAAACCTGTTACGCCTAGATCAAGCATGGTTTGCATACAAAGATCCCAACGCACCGGATTACTAACTTGAGTGACCAAACGTTTCAAAACTTCGCGGCCATCTTGCACAACTGTGCCGTCTGCATTTGAAAGAAGTCGACTGCGCGCATCATGAGTAGAAATCGCTTTTGCGTGTTGAGCCAAAATCCCAACGGCTGGTGCCATGTGCTTAGTGTGAAATGCTCCAGCAACTGAAAGTGGACGAACCCGCGCGCCAGGTGGGGGATCGGTTTCCAAGGCAGCAAGTTGTTCAAGTGTTCCGGCGGCGACAATTTGTCCGGCACCATTTTCATTTGCAGCAGTCAGTCCATGTTGAGCCAACTTCGCAATTACTTCATCGCGATCGCCACCAAGTACTGCCGACATTCCCGTTGGCGTTACTGCCGATGCGGTGGCCATGGCATTGCCACGTTCCCGAACTAAAACCATGGCTTGTTCAGCGGAGATTACATTTGCTGCCGCAGCTGCCGTGATCTCACCAACACTGTGGCCAGCGCCGATTCCTACCTTGGCGTAGGCCTCACCTGGATGTGGAAACAGACTTAAGAGGGAAACCATGCCGGCACTAACAATTAAGGGTTGGGCTACGGCGGTGTCGCGAATCGTGTCTTCATCGCTAGTGGTGCCGTGGGCAACTAGATCTATGCCGGCGACTGTGCCCAGCCACTTCATGCGGTCTTCAAAATTAGGTAGTTCCAGCCAAGGGGTTAAAAAGCCCGGGACCTGGGAACCTTGACCTGGGGCAACTACTGCAAGCACTTGTATAGTCTCCCGTATAGGCAACCGCTAAATATGATGACGATCCACTAAATTCTAGGGCTATTTTTTGTATGTAACCTACAATTCAGGGCTATTTCGCTCAATCATTAGGGCAATTCGCAGGGTTAGCGCATCCGCAGGCTCAAAAGGGTCTAATCCTGTGGCCTCCAAAACTCGACGAAGGCGATACCTAACGGTGTTCACATGGACGAAAAGGGTGCGAGCGCAGCCTTCGATTGTTGGGGAAACCTCTAGGTAGCGGGCCAGGGTTTGGCGAACATCGTTGCTGAGGTCCGCTCGTAGTTTGGCAACCACGGGGTTAATTGCCGCCGAGTCACCTGCAATAACCCGCGCTGCCATCATGTCGGCCGAAGCTATTAGGCGCGGTCTGGATGAAACGAAACTCAAAGCGCGGTAACCAGATAACGCATCGAGCGCAGAACTATGCGCCTCTTGCAAAGTTGATACAACCGGACCGGTGACCACAGTCCCAGGACCAAAGTGACCGACAAAAGGTTTTGCCACAAATTCTGGATCATCACTTTCCAAGACGCCACCAATGATTGTGATCATGCGATCGTTGTGAACTCCAACCATCACGTCGAGCTTTGCTGACTTGGCAGTTCGGCGGATCTGTTCCATGTGCACTTCGATTGCAACTTGAGTAGAAGGAACTGGACCAACTAGCGCAAGTACATGTTTATTCACATCCCAGCCTGCCGCTGCCGCTCGAGCCAGCAGTGCATCATCAGAACTTCCTGCCAAAATTGCGTCCAGCACTAAGTCCTGTAATCGCGCATCCCACGCGCCACGGTTTTCGGCCGCGCGGGCATAAAACTCGGCAGCAGCAAAGGCAATCTCACTTGAGTAGCGAAGTAATGATTCGCGTAGGTAGGACTGCCGGTATTCATTGGCACCAGCAATTTGTTCGACCATTTCTTCGACAACTGCCATCGAAGTGCGAACTAGTTCAACGGTTTGTTGCAAAGTTAGGGCGCGCGCAAGTTCACGGGGAGCACTTGAGAAAATATCGCCAACATGATCTTTGGACTCAAGGCCAGCCGAAAACCATTCGACAAAGTTTGTGATTCCACTTTGCGCTACCAAACTCACAGACGCGCGTTCATTTGCCGGCAGCGCTGAAAACCAAGACAGTGTGTCTTCCATGCGGGTAGTTGCGGCGGTAGTTAGTTCACCTGTCATGCGCTGTACTCGCCTGGCCAAAACGGCATGCTCAGCAGCAATGCGTTCTGGTGTGGACTCAGTTGAGCGAATTGTTCGCGGCATAGGTCTAAGTGTGCCAGTAGTGCTTGAAAGGGCGGTTTTCTGGTGGGAAATTACAGTGCGTTAACTTTTGCAACTTGTTCAGCAGAAAGTTCAACTACTGGAAGTATCTGCGCAAGTTGTTCTGGAGTTCGCGCGCTGGCAATCGGGGTAACGACACCTGGTTGAGCTCGTAGCCAACCTAATGCGACCGCTGCGGTCGAAGTATTTTCCTCGTGAGCAATTTCGGTCAAGGCATTTAGAATCGCCCAACCACGATCATTCATGTACTCAGGCATATCTTCAGCTCGCACGCTGTCGACTGCAACGCCAGGCTGATACTTTCCAGTCAAAAATCCGGCAGCAAGTGCGAAGTAAGGAAGTACGGGAATGTCTTCTTTGACCGCAGTTGCCATTAAGTCGCCTTCGTATTCATTGCGAACGATCGCGTTGTAATGCGGTTGCAACAGCAGGTATTTGCTGATGCCTAGTTCACGTGAGATCTTTAAAGCTTCGGCCAGACGAGCAGCGGAATAGTTTGACGCGGCAAGATATCGAACTTTGCCAGCAGTGACTAGCGCATTGAAAGCAGTTAACGATTCTTCAAGTGGAATTGCTTCATCGTCATGGTGTGCGTAGTAGATGTCGATGTAATCAGTGCCAAGGCGACGAAGTGAATCCTCGGCCGCCGCCGCAATGTTTGCCGCACTTAACCCTGGTCTTGTGCCAAGTTTGGCAACTTTGGTGGCAATCACCATTTCATTTCGATTGCCACGCGTGCGCATCCAGTCACCAATTATGGTTTCACTTTCGCCACCGATATTCCCGGTGTGCCAGCGGGAATACATGTCAGCAGTGTCAATGAAGTTTCCACCGGCTGATTCGTATGCTGTCAATACATCATTTGATTGCGCGGCATTAGCACTCCACCCAAAAACATTTCCACCTAAACAAAGTGGGTGGACCTGCAGATCAGTTTTTCCGAGTGCAACACGCATCAGCCGCCGCCGTCAGTATTCCCAGCCGATGCAGCCTTTGGGTTGCTTAAGTCATAGCGATCGATTGCCTCCTGCACTCGCTCGGCAGGAATCTCGCCACGCTTTGCCAACATTGCCAGAGCTTGTACCGTGATGCTTTGAGCATCGACTAAGAAGTGGCGACGAAGTGCGCCACGAGTGTCTGACATACCCCAACCGTCAGTGCCGAGTGAACCAAAATCATTTGGCACCCAGTCGCGAATTTGATCTTGAACTGCGCGCATGAAATCTGAAACTGCAACGACTGGGCCTTCGGTACCAGTTAGCTTTTCAGAAATCCAACTTGTTTGTGGGGTAGCGGATGGATTAAGGAAGTTGTGACGATCGACTGCAAGTCCGTCTCTACGAAGTTCATTCCAGGACGTTACTGACCAAACATCGGCGCTAACACCCCAGTCATTGCGAAGTAATGCCTGAGCTTCGAGTGCCCACGGAACTGAAACACCAGATGCGAGTAATTGTGTCCGCGGACCCTTTGGATCTGTGTCAGGTGCTAACAAATACATGCCACGCAAAATACCTTCGGCATCAACGCCTGCGGGCTCAGTGGGTTGAACATATGGCTCGTTGTAAACCGTTAGGTAGTAATAAATGTTTTCTGGATTCTCGCCATACATTCGACGCAAACCATCGCGAACGATATGCCCGATTTCAAAAGCATATGCCGGGTCATAACTAACAACGGCTGGATTAGTTGCTGCGAGTAAATGTGAATGACCATCTTCGTGTTGCAGGCCTTCACCATTAAGTGTGGTTCGGCCAGCGGTAGCACCGAGCACAAAGCCACGAGCCATTTGATCTCCGGCTAACCAGAATGAATCACCAGTGCGCTGGAACCCAAACATGGAATAGAAAATGTAGATCGGAATCATAGGTTCGTTGTGTGTGGCGTAGGAAGTTGCTACCGCAGTCCACGAAGCAACTGACCCAGCTTCATTGATGCCTTCATGCAGAATCTGACCGATTTCAGATTCCTTGTAAGAAAGCATCAAGTCACGGTCAACTGACATGTATTGCTGACCGTGAGGCGAATAGATCTTCAGGGTAGGGAAGAAACTATCCATTCCAAACGTGCGAGCCTCATCAGGAATGATTGGAACAATTCGCTTACCGATGTTTTCATCGCGCACTAATTCGCGAAGCAGTCGCACAAAAGCCATGGTCGTGGCAATTGGCTGATTACCAGATCCAGCGCTCATGTCTTTGTAAGTCTCGATGCCCGGAAGCGTAAGTGCTTTAGAAGTGGTTCGACGTGATGGAACGTGCCCACCAAGTGCTCTACGACGTTCGTGTAAGTATTCGATGTGCTCGTGATTGTCACCTGGGTGGTAATACGGCGGCAACTTGTCATCGAGCTGTTCGTCAGTAAATGGAATCTGCAAGCGATCGCGGAACTCCATCAAGTCTTCATGGGTCAGTTTCTTCATTTGGTGCGTGGCATTGCGACCTTCAAAGTGTGAACCTAAAGTCCAGCCCTTAATGGTCTTGGCCAAAATTACTGTGGGTTGACCAGTGTGAGCTTCGGCTGCTGCATAAGCCGCATACATCTTCTTGTAATCATGTCCGCCGCGCTTTAAGTTCCAAACTTTTTCATCTGACCAGTTTTCGACCATTGCTTTAGTTCGCGGATCGCGACCAAAGAAATTATCGCGAACGAATCCACCGTTCTCAGTCTTGTAAGTCTGGAAATCGCCATCGGGAGTGCGGTTCATTAAGTTAACCAGCGCACCTTCGTTATCGCGGTCAAGAAGTTCATCCCACTCACGACCCCAAACAACTTTGATGACATTCCAGCCAGCACCACGGAAGTGTGATTCAAGTTCCTGAATGATTTTTCCGTTACCGCGAACTGGACCATCAAGGCGTTGCAAGTTGCAGTTAATTACAAAAGTTAAGTTGTCTAGCTCTTCGCGTGCTGCGATACCAATTGCACCTAATGATTCAGGCTCATCCATTTCGCCGTCGCCCAAGAATGCCCAGACACGTTGCTGTGAAGTGTCTTTGATTCCGCGATGGTGCAAGTAACGGTTAAAGCGAGCTTGGTAAATCGCGTTCATTGGACCAAGGCCCATCGACACAGTTGGGAATTGCCAGAAGTCTGGCATCAAACGTGGATGCGGGTAACTTGGTAAACCATTTGGCGCTGCTGATAGTTCTTGGCGGAAGCCATCAAGGCGATCGGTGCTTAACCGACCTTCAAGAAACGCGCGCGCATACATTCCGGGGGAGGCGTGACCTTGGAAGAAAACTTGATCGCCGCCGCCTTCGTGTTCTGGACCGCGGAAGAAGTGATTGAAACCAACTTCGTAAAGCGAGGCACTTGATGCATAAGTTGAAATGTGTCCACCGACACCGATACCCGGACGTTGTGCGCGATGTACCAACATCGCAGCATTCCATCTGATGTAGGCACGGATACGTCGTTCAATAGTTTCATCGCCAGGGAAATCTGGTTCGCGGTCTGGCGAAATCGTATTTATGTAGTCGGTGCTGCGAAGACTTGGGACGCCAACATTTTTCTCAGAAGAGTGACGCAATAGCGACAACATGATGTGGCGCGCACGTTGTTCACCATGGGTTGCGATCAAGGCATCCAGTGACTCGATCCATTCCCGAGTTTCTTCGGGATTAACGTCTACGTACTGGGTAGGTAGACCGCCAGCTATCAGCGAATCCCGATCTGGTGTGGTGGCCACAGTTAGTTACCTGCCTTGTTCTGGATCGGCTATTTCACCTCCTATTGTGTCTGATGCCTTGGATATTGCGTTAGTCGAGTCCTTACTTGCGATAAATGAATTTATGGTAATTCGGTGATTGCAGTTGCCTTTTACGCATTCCTCGGGTGGACTGAGACTGTGAGTTCACAAGAAGACGCCCTAGCAGGGCTGGCTGGCAAGTTTGGATTAGGCGAAGGACTAGTAGTCCAAGAGCTGGGATTCGATACCGATTGCGATCAAATGGTCTCAGATGCAATTGC
>Ga0315905_10003659_pt1 | contig 15808 bp, 3 predicted proteins | sample LakEriMetagenome_5_FD_203522 | JGI IMG/M metagenome (GOLD analysis project Ga0315905, IMG submission 203522) | Freshwater fungal communities from buoy surface, Lake Erie, Ohio, United States - Buoy 4 MA121 | ecosystem: Environmental > Aquatic > Freshwater > Lake | place: USA: Lake Erie, Ohio... | reverse complement strand
GGAATTATGATCTGACCTTTCTTCTTCTTCTTGCCTTTCTTACCCGCCTTCTTCTTCTTGCCTTTCTTACCCGCCTTTTCACCACCTGTTTCCTCTGTTTTGGACCGTTTGATCGGTTCGACTGCTTCAGCATACATGGCGTTCATCTCGTCCTCCTCGTCCTGGATGGCGAGGTCCCTATTCTTCGCAGCATGAACGACATCGGTAATGGACTGCTTGGAGCCAGGGGCTGCGCTGCGGAACTCTTCCGTGCCTCCATGCTCAAGCGGAACAAAGAAGCCCCGACCTTGGGCAACGATCCTGAAGAGACTTAGCAGTATGTTCCGGGAATATTTGTCTTTCAAATCAAGCTCGTAATCTCCGGCAGGCTCGGTGGGATCAAAGGCGGAGTGATCGACGATTCCGATTCCACAGTTCAGCATGCTAACGTCTGCGAAGAACTCTGCCTCCTCACCTGCAGCCGTTTTCGTTGCCTGGAGAATCATCCTGGCACCCGCCTGTGTGAGCATGTTACCATCAAGCACAAGCTTTCGTACATTGGGACAATCCTCAAGATATGAAGCGAGGATCAAAGCCTGATTTTGCCCAATGCGGTTGTATGACAAATCTACCACCTTCAGGCTGCTGGACTCCAAGGCCGCTCCCAGGTAATCGCAAGGCTCTGAGTCTCCGAAGCCATTCCATGCTAGATTAATATCAGTCAGCCCAGAGTTGTCCTGAAGACCCTGAGCAAGAAGCACAGCACCCGGGCCACGTATCATGTTGTAACTGCAGTCTAATTCTGTGAGAGCATAATTTACACTTAGCATGTGGTGAAGAGCCTTTGCTGTTTTGAAGGAGCAGGAGTTGTTGGAGATATTGAGGGAGGCCAGCTGTATATTGTATCCGAGAACATCAACTAGGCTCGCCACGCCACTATCGCCAATTCCATTCTTGGCGATGGAGAGTTGCTTCAGTGCTATTTCACAGGGATTCGCAGTTAAAAGAGGAATTAGTGCCAAACACCCCTCCTCGCGCAGATCAACAGCATCAAGTCGCAAAGACGTCAATTTCCAAGACGAGTTCACCAGTAGCGCATCTCGTAGAATGCAAGCGCCCTCACACTGCAGGTCATTGAAAGATAGGTCAATTTCTGTCATGGCATGGTCGCCGAGATTTTCTCGAAGTTCATTGATGTTGACCCATCCCGGAAAGCAACCTGAATGCTTCGAGTGAAAAAACGAGAGCTCATCAACATTCACTCCGATCAGAGCCTGAAAGAGACACGCAATGGTGGTCTTTGAAAAGCACTGCCGTGAAAGCAAGAGAGCGCTGTTCGTCTTGGAGGAGGCGTGCATATACCTATGAAGGGGCTGTACACCCACTGGTGTCAGTCGTGCGCACTGACAATTGCTTACATACTGATCTCGAAGCTTTGTGCGCTCAATGCGCCGAGCCTCATCCCAAGCTTTCCAGATGCTGAAATACAGCAGCTTTGATCTGCCCATGGTCGACGCAAAGATTCGAATGACTGGATGATCTTGTGGTAGTTCATGATCAAGCGGCTTGTTGTCGTCGTCACTTGACTCCGCATCAGCCTCTATTGCCTCTTTGATTGTAGGGTCATTACAGAGGCCATAATCTGGACGGTTAATATAATCTTCTGGGTTGAAACTAGGTATTCGCACAGTAGGTTCTTCCTCGACGACGTCTTGTACTTTTGCATCGTCGTCGTCCGTTGCGACATCTTCTTGCACTTCTTCTGGAGCCGTATCGTCTTCCTCAACTGCGATGGGCGCGTCTGAGTTTTTTTCGATCAGCTCGCCTTCACTTGCCGGGCGACTCTTCGGCGAATCTGCGTACTCCTCTTCCTCTCCATCGTCTGCATACTCTTGAGCGTAAGTCATCGGGGGCTCGTCCAGGCCCAGCCGCCGCCTAACTTCAGCCTCGACAGCAGCTGCCTCTGCAATGCGGCGATGTCTACTTTGAAGTCGCCGCTGCGCAGCTTCTGGCAGAGCTTGATTCCTGCTCGGGCGGCTTGGCGTTGGTGCATGCTTGCGTCTTTCGCTTGAGGAAACAAATCCGCGTCTTTTCAGTAGGTCGCGCAATTCTTGGCATAGCATCTCATCTGATAACTCAAAAAGAAGTTCAGAAGCCTCTTCACGCTGGTCGACGTCAGGAATGCTCTCAAGAAGCATTACTGCCTGCTGTATTTGATTACACCGGACTGCGACACCAAGCAACTCAGCCATCAATTCTTGCACACTTCTCGAGTCCACATTGACTGTCAAATCGTTGTCCAAAGCCGTAATCCCCGTTTGATTCCTATACTTCAAGTCCCTCTTCAGCTCATCGCCAAGGTCAAAAGTATCGACCGCCTCGAATATCTTTTTCATGGTCCTAATCAAAGGAAGCGCGCTTTGAGTATCTGCAAGCAGGGCATGCACGATGCCAACTTGCTGTTTGGCATTCAGCATCCTCCACACATCATTACCCACCAGACATGATGCCTCTTCGACCCATCCAGCAGGAAATTCTTTGACCATAACTTCACAAAGCGCCTCCTCTTCTTCCCTCTCTGCTTGGGTTGCAGGTCTGGAATAAGGTTTTGACGCAGCCCTTCCTGCCATCGTGGCGTGCCCTGTGCCCAGTTGCACTAAATCTACATTCCGACCTGACTCCAGTCTCAGGCCATCAGCAGGGGGCGTGATCCCCTGGGGATTGTGTAGCGGAGTTGAAGCTTTCCAGAGCGTGGTGTTCGCGCTTTCGGCGAACACCTTCCTTTTGTCCAGCCTCAGTCTTCCAGCTTCATCCCCCGTTCTCGATCCTCTTCTCGACCTGTTCACGCCGGGGGTCTGTGCATTAGCTTGATTGAGCAACGCCCACACACCCCCATGCGTCGCATAGTCGGCCATTCTAGCCAAAGCCTCCGTTTCGCCGAAACATCGGGCAACTTGTTCATCGTCCACCTCGACAAAAGGCGCGGGCAAGGTGCTTGGAGACTGCGGCGTGCTGGATTTCGCCTGGGGCGTGCCGTTGCACGGTCGGGCAGAGGTTTGAGGTGCCTCTGAATCTGCCTCTACAAGAACAGTGAGAGACTGGAGAAAGCTGCCATTTCGTGACAATGCTCGCTGCGTATGAGAACTCAAAACAGGAGTTGTTTGATGAATTGTACTGTTCCCGCTGCGCACAGCAAGTGACTGCGCCGGCAGGAGTCTGCTTCGCGCTTTTGCGCTAGGCTTGATGCCTTCATCGACGTGAAAGATCTTGGCGGGTCTCCACTGCTTTGTTCCTTTCTCCTTCGAATCATGGATTCTGGGCAGCACAGAGTCTGCCTTGTGAGATGCTCCACCCTTCTGCCACCCCTTTGAAACCGTTGGCGCTCCGCAGCTCTGGCCCTGCTCACCTCTCAAGCTTCCCTCCTCCTCCCGCAGCAAGTAAGGAGAATCAGCACCACTGAAGGTGGTGCTGCCCCACCTAACGGCAGGAAGCGGCGCCGAGGGCCTGTCCGCGCTTACCTGCTCACACGCCGAACCGGTCCGCTGAGCACGCATGTCTGCCGCGGGCAGCAGCGGCGCCGATAGCCTGCCCGAGCGCGCCCCTTTTGAGGAGGGCCCGCTAGTCTTTCTGTGGGTACCCTTGCCCCCGCCGGGAGTCCGAGACCACGGGTGCAGGCCATGCAGGGAGGAGGGATCGTTCAGCTGCTCGCTGTGCGCCACTGGCGCGTGCTGCAAAAGCTCCTCGTCGTTCTCCGACCAGGGACTCAGAGTGCGCATGCGCGCAATGGCGTCCGTCGCGGGCCAGCGCCGTTCGAAGGTGTCTTCCGCCGAGGCGTTTTACATGTTCTGGACCAGGACTACGCGGTGGTTTGGGGGGTCGCAGATGCAGCGAGGGGGGCGCAGATGCAGCGACACCTCCGGGTATGTAAAATTCAAGGGTGGACCTACCGGTGTTTGTAGGGTGGCGACAAGCACAGAAAAACGGCAAAAAGCGGGTCTCTTTCAACGCTTCTTTCACCCCTCCATGTCAATTTTTCCGAGATTTCCGACCGGCCTTTTCTAATTTTTATAGTAGGGAGAGACTGCCTATTCCCAAAGGTCAAAAAGGGCTTGGTGGAGGAAGCCCCCCGTCAATCTCGAAAGGCCACCGGGACAAGGCCGGGGAGGGATGGAGACTGCAGGCTCGCGCGGCGGCGTGCTGGCATTGAGGCTGCTGCTGCTGGCGGCCTGTGCGGTGCTAGCACACGCGCAAGGTTCGGAACCTGCTCCGGTGCCCGTGGCCAGCTTGGTGTTGGATCTCGAGCCAGGCCAGAAGCCAGCCTGCGTATTGTGCAACAATGCGCAGCTGGGCAGGTGCTGGACCAACTTGCAGGAGTCACCGGCATATCCCGCTGACGATCAGCTCACAGAGAGCGATGTGTGCGACCTCTCTCCCGCCATGGAGGCTTTTTGGGCCTGCCTGAAGGCATGCGCCGGCAACGGTGCTTGCTCCTCGGCCGAACTAAGTCAAATGGGCATGCGGGAGTGCGCGGGCAACCCTATTCCCTGCAACCTGGGCGGGTGCCCCGACTGCCCGGATGGGTTACCCGCCTCCGATGTCATGACGATGATGTGCAAGGAAATGTCCGAAGATTTCTGGTCTTTCCCCCCTTGAACCACTCCCCTGTGAACCACCCCCTAACCCCCCCGCATACACAAGTACCGATATGCCTCGGTAAACGCACGCACGCACGCACACACACACACACACTAAAACACACACACACACACACACTAAAACACACACACAGGGAAGGCCAGTTTGGCTGCGGACTGGAGTGCGGCGAGAGCGAGTGCAGCGACTGTCCGCCCGACCTGCCGGCCGGGGATTACGAGCACGACCTCGAAGAGTGCCACTTGCAGAAGTAAGTTAAATTTTGAACTTGAAGCTCCCCTGCGCGACTGCCTGGATTCCTGCCAGAGGGGCGCACGTTCTTGGACCCCGCCCCGAGTTGCCTCGCTGATTAGTGACTGAACTGCGCAACGCAGGACGTGGGAGGATCTCACTGGGGCGTTTGTGAACGAAACGGCGTATGCTGGAGGTCTGGGAAGTATGATGAACGACGACTTCGAGGTGCCTCCTCCCGCACCTGCAGTCTCCCGATCCCACCACAGCACCCCTTTGCCTGCACATGACATGCACGCAGGCTGCGTGCGACCCGCCTGTCACGCCGCGCGAGGCATGGTGTGCTCTGGCGGCAAACGACAATCCAGAAACACGCAAAAGCAAATGAACGGGTTGGCCTGTCTTCTCCGCATCTGACACTTCGTCTGTTTTTATTGCAGGTCTGGCTCTGTCTTAAGAATCACCCGTGCCTTGATGCACTGAGGGCAAAGGGCAAGAAGGTGCCGTTGCACGTCCGCATGCCAGCTGCCACGGCTACAAGCCAAGGCTACAGGAGTTCAACCAATACACCATGTGTCTTTCCGTTCAAGTATGATGACGAATACCATTACCAGTGCGTGGATGACAGCTGGGGTCTCTGGTGTGGTACGACCTCGGACTACGATGGAGACGGAGAGAGGACCAATTGCACAATACCTGGAACTGGCTACAGCAACAGCTTCCCTGCTTGCAGCGCCACCACTCACCCAACCAAACGATGTGTCTTTCCATTTATTTTCAATGGGAAGTCATATCATACGTGCACAGACAAGCAAAATAATGGCCAGCTCTGGTGTGCCACAACTTCCAATTATGATTTGGACAGACAGTGGACAAGTTGTACTTGTGGCGCTGCAAATTTGGAAGGTGCCGTTCACCAAGTGTACGATGGCTTCCCGGCGTCGATGCAGATTTCTGCGGCTGATCTCGCTGGGCTCGGTGCTGATTGGTCTTCGTACACGGCTGTAGGTGTATGCGCGGGCGCTGCTGAAATTGAATTTAGTGCCATGGACATGCTCACTAGCGATGAGGTCGACGGAGTTGAATACTACATCTACTCCAACGCCGCATTGGACGGCGATTCGGTTTGGAGCACATACATCGGGTGCTTTGCAAGTAATACTTGTGGTGTTCAGGTTCAAGGTCCCATAACTGTCCGCAAAACATCGCTTCCCGCTGACTCGTACTATTTAATCGTCAGCAAGAAGTCTGGTTATTACTACACCTACACCATCATTTTCTTGACAGCTGGCGGTTATAGCATGCACTCCCAACTGGTGAAAGAGATGGAAGTGGGCCAAGACCGTGTTGTGCTCCATTGGGGACACAGTCAGGACCTCGATCTCTGGGTGTATGATGCGCGCGACCTGAACAAGAAGGTAGGTTGGAGCAGAAGGACGGCTAAGTTTGCCGGCGGTGATATCACGCTCGACGTGGACAACTGGGACGGGCTGGAGGGCCCCGAAACGACGCAATTTCAATCTCTTACAAGTGGAACTGTCATGGTTTGGATCCACCACTGGAGTGACGAATATACCTACGACGAAGCTTTAGATTACCCCGCGTCAGTGGACATCTTCTGCTACCTGTGTAAGGATGACAACGGCATCCTCAAGGCTGGCTACGTGACGACGCTGACGCAAAAAGCAACTGACGTCCCGGCGCCTGGCGTCAGCTGGTGGAAGGTTGGCGAGTTCGTGGTCACAGCAGTGGGAGCAAGCCGTTCAGTGCAGTGGAAAACATGCCAATTGGGTTGTTACAAGGAGGGCCCAGCAGGCCCGGCTCCACCAGTCACCCTGACCTTCGACGTGGAGGACGCTGTCATCGGAGGTGAAGTTTCGGGTCAAACCACAATCAATACCTACGCGTCGTACCCGGACGACTTTGAATCGTGCATAGCGCCCGCAGACGGACGAGAGCCCGAGTGCGGAACTTTGGTCGGCAGTGGCAGCTCGATAGAGGTTACTTCTGATGTGCACTACCTGATTGTGGCATCTAACAGTCTCTTCTACACTGCAACCTACGAGCTGTACGCTGGATCTGGCGGTGCCAGCGTCACTATTGGCATGGTGCCGAAAATGGCAGTCGGGCAAAATCGCGTTGTGCTTCGGTGGGGCCACGTTGGCGACCTGGATTTATGGGTGTGGGAAGCAGACAACAAAGATAATTCTGTAGGCTGGTACAGGCCAACTCGGTCTATTGCTGGAGGTTCTGTGACGCTGGATCGCGACAACTGGGATGGTAGATTGGGGCCTGAGACAACGCAATTCAATAATTTAAGAGAGAACGTTGAAGTATGGATCGACTATTATGGGACGTATACCACGTACACGCGAGACATTTTGCGCGAGTCTCCTGCAAGCGTCGATATATATTGTCACACTTGCACGTACAATAACAAGCAAAAGGCAGGATACGTGACCACGGTCACACAAGATGCAATGGATGTGGAGGGCGGCTTGTATTCTTGGTGGAAAGTTGGAACGTACATTGTAGAGGAAGTGATTGATCCCAAGGATAATAGTGCTACCTATTCCGTAACATGGCAGACTTGCGTCGAGGATTGCTACAAGGATGATCGGCCACAGTCGCGGCGGAGGAGGATCGGATACGATGATATGCCAGCCAAGCCCAAGCAGTTGTCTTCGTCCAAGCCCCAGCAGTTGTCTCGGTCGAAGTGGGAGCAAACCAGTGCTGTTCCCCGCAAGAGTCGTCGTCCCCATGCACAGCGCCATGCACACCTCCGACGCACGAAAAAGCCGCGTGGCGCTGGAGTTGGAGCGAGCCTGCTGTTGGCAACGCATGGGGAAATTTCTCAACGCCGTGCTGGTGCAGCCCCGAGCTGCGGAAATCTTCTGCAGACCTTCACGGGAGACTCCAGCGTAGTTTACGGAAACGCAGTCGGTATTCAGTACCTTGTTGTGTCTGAAGCACCGTGCGTGGATATGGAAGGATATAAAGATAGCGAAGGCGACGATTGTTATGTTTGGGCGCAAAATCCCGACTGGTGCTCGGGCTCACCCGACGATGGCGTACTGGATTACCCATCCGCTTACACAAATGCTGAAGGCATTGATCCCTCGATGGCGTGCTGTGTGTGTCGTGCCCGGGGGTACGATCCCGTGTTCACCATTGTGAAAGCGACAACGTATGGAGCTTTTTTGGACAGTGTATTCAATCCCGTCTCTGTAAGTTCCAGGCCAACCCTGCCCTTCTCTTTTCCCACCCTCGGGCAAGGCGAGGTCCGAATGGTGATGACGTGGGACTATGACTGCACGGGCGACTCGGTGGAGAATTCAGACCCCACGGTCACGTGTGATTCTCCTGCACAGCCAAGGTATGGCGAGTGGCGTGGCGGCGCAGGCGAGGTCGACACGCTCATCATGCCCACTGTATCCGGCTGGAGCGGCGACGGCTATGCGTACTGGAATTCTCCTAGAATTGTGAGTGGCGGGTCGGTGATCGAATATGCTGCGGACCAGGCCACGGGAGGATACCCTGAAACCACGCTGTTCAAAGACTTGCATCTCGCGACTACCAGTGCTGCCAACTATCAGTGCTGGACGCACGCGTACTCGGGCTTAGGGGGATGTCGAGACCCCGCATGCGTGCACTCGTTTGCCCGCGACCAGGTCAAGGTGTACATCCTGTGCGGTCCAAATACTTGCGTCGGCGAGGATGGTGCGGCGCTGGAGCCTGGCGTCATTGATACACTCACGGTGCCTCCGGGCAACTCTAATCAAGCAGAGCTGGACACGGGCATTTATTGGTGGATGCCGGGGACGGTCTCCGCCCTGGCTTCAGGCAAAGTGAAATGGATCCCCTGTACCTCCGATTGCTTGCGCTACGTTGACACCGACACACCTAAACTGTATGGCAGCGGGGGCGGCATCACAACCTTCGCTGACCACCGAGGCTCGCAGTCTGTGAGGCCAGAAGCTCAGATTCGTGGAGCGGGAAAGAAAGGAAAGAGAAAAGCCTTTCCACCTGCAACACACACGAAGGCTGTGTCCAGGGCCGTTCGCTCAAAAGCGCAACACACGTCCCTCGAGACTGACAGTAAATCGCTGCGTGTTTCGTTCGAAAATGCGGCCAACGATGCCTTCGATTTGATGTGTTGGGTTTTCAATGAGCATACTCGCCGTTTTGTGGCATGGTCAGTGTGCACAACGTTGCTTGCGTCACTGCGTGAAAAGCACCAGCTGATCGTGCCTTGGATACTTGTGTCTATTTCCATGGAGATTACTGACGAATTGTGATTGCGGGCGAGCAGGGGAACAAATGACGAAGTGGACCTCGTGAAGTTGAGCGACATTACTGTCTGGCTCCATGCGTCCGCGAGAGATATGTTGGTGCCAACCAGTGACAGTTCGGGTGGCATTTCGGCGTCGGCGGTGGGTCGGATGATGTACTTTGTCTATTCCGATTATCCGGACGATTTCATGGGCTGTGTTGGCCACGGGATGCCCGTTCTCGTCCACACCTCGACGCCCACCCTGGTCGCGAACTATAACATGTCTACTTCGGGCTGGTCGGAAGAGGTCAGCGACGTTGAGTATCGCGTGTACTCTCCGCACCCTAACAATTATCTTGGATGCATGGGCTGGACCTATGATTCAGGCTGCACCGATGATGCTGCCTGGATAGAGACAAAAACGGAGACAACACCAAACAATCAGGGCGGACAGACTACCACCACGTGGAACACCAGGTGCGTGTGGGTGGCCTCCAATGTGGACAATCTGGGCCAACTTTGCCATACCCCGATCTACGGGTACGCGTCGGTGGCCACAGTGAGAGAGAAGTGTCCTTCGGCGTGCGGACTCTGTGGCGGTGCTGCTTGCGGGACTCTGGTGACGACGTTCAAGGGACCTGAAGGGTACGTGCCCGCTGACAACAACTACCTTATTGTATCGAGGAAGAGTGGCTATTACACTGGATACTTAGCGACCTACATTGGAATTTCTGGCTTTGAACTGACCACGCACATGATCAACGAGTTGCAAGCGGACAGATACCGCGTTGTTCTAAGATGGATGCACAGTCAAGATCTCGACTTGTGGGTGTATTCCGCCGACCACAATAGCAAGGTGGGTTGGAGTCAAAAGGTTTGGAATGGAGCACAAGATTTCATCACGCACGATGTCGACATGGAGTATGGTCCGGGGATCGAGACCACGGGACTTAAGTTGGGGTTACCTTGGAATAGCGGAGTCACAACGCCTTCTTCAGTCGTCCGCGAAATATGGGTCCATAACTATGATGACGCGTTTACTTCGGACCTGGTGGCCTCATTCCCAGCCATGCTAGACGTGTACTGCTCAAGTTGCAAGTACAAAGGTCTAGCAAAGTCAGGCTACGTGAGAACTATCAAGCAGACTGCGACAGGCCTCTCAAATCCATTCGTTTGGTGGAAAGCAGGACAGTTCACAATTGACTATGCAGTGGACGAAACAGACGACATTACTTGGACTGACTGCGTGTCAGACTGCTTTGCGGTGTACCCTGGGGCGGGCCCCGCAGTCCCTGTGTCGTTTAGCGCCAGGGACATGATCACAGGCTCGGCTATCGCCTGCGCCGATGATGCTGGACTCTGTCTGCCGACCTTTGAAGTCTTCGTTGATTACGTTGAACCTTTTGTTGGTTGCTACACCTCTGCGGGCTGCGAGGGAAATATCCCCAGTTGCTGCGGCCGTCATATAGGCAGTGCCGTGGCTGGAGGGACATTGAACCTTCCTAAAGAAACGCACATTCTCGTGGTCGGAGTGGGCGCTGGCTACTACACCAGCTACACCACGATGAAAGTTACTGGGCCAGGGCAAACTGTGGCCGCGGAGTTTGTTAAGAAAATGGAGCCTGGACAAAGTCGTGTCGTTCTGAAGTGGGCGCACACGCAGGACCTTGACCTGTGGGTTTACGACGCAGGAAATCTCAACAAGAATGTTGGTTGGAGTGGAAGATCAGCAACCATAGCGGGCGGCACCGTAAAGCTTGACGTCGACAATTGGAGTGGGCTGACAGGACCAGAAACAACCCAGTTCCAGTCCCTCGCGTCAGGCACCACCATGGTCTGGATCCATCATTACGACGCTACGTTTAAAAATCCTCAAGTCGCGAACACCCCGGCGTCGGTGGACGTCTTCTGCTATGCCTGCACGTACAAAGGGGTTCCCAAGGCCGGTTATGTCACGACGGTGACGCAGCTGGGAAGCACTGCACCAGTCGCCACGAGTGCAGGCTTGAAATGGTGGAAGGTGGGTCAGTTTGTAGCTGTATCTGGTCTTGTGACGTGGGAGGACTGCTCTGGCGCGGCGTGCTATAAAGCTGCACCGGCGGGCCCAGCTCCGATGGTGCAGATCACGTTTTCATCAAAGAATGTGGTGACTGGATCAACCATCAGTGATGCGGTGACGTACAAGGTTTACGCCAACTATATACAGAATTTCATGGGCTGCTGCACGGATGCCAACTCCTGCACACTGTGTGGTGAACTGGCCGGTACAGGAAGCCCCGTCACTGTGCGGGGCGATCAATTTTACCTGGTGGTGGCAACCTCTGCTGGCTACGACATTGGATACTTTGAGGTGACAGCAGGTCTTACGGCCTTCTCGCGAACCCTCAACATGGTACAACAGATGGCCGTAGGCCAAAATCGCGTGGTGCTGCGCTGGGGACATACCGCGGACCTTGATTTGTGGGCGCTGAACAAGGCCAATAAGTGCCAAAAATCTTACTACCCTAACAAAGGGGTCGCTCAGAACTGGGGCTTTGGCCAAATCACCCTGGATAGCGACGTTATATCCGGACCAGGGATCGAGACGACACAGTTCCAATCCCTCACGAACGGAAATGTCGAGGTCTGGATAGACTACTATGGCGGAAAACACACACAGCAAAGAGCCGGCGAGTTTCCGGCCAGCGTTGACGTGTACTGTCATTCGTGCACGTACAAAGGCATACCATATGCTGGTTATGTCACAACAGTGGTTCAGAACGCAAGTGATCTCGCAGGCGGTGGCAAACGGTATTGGAAGGTGGGGGAATTCGGTGCGAGCTTCAGTGCTGTGACGTGGACGACCTGCAACGGTGCAGCAGCATGCTACCAAGACTCTGACCCCAGTGTGTGCAGTCGGGGGGAGGGAGAGGAGTCGTCTGCGCCTAAACCCAAACCGACCCTTGCTCGCCGTTCAGCGGCTGAGAGCGTCCCACATAAGACACGCCGTCCAGTGGCCGTTCAGAAAGAAGTCGCTCTCAGAGCTCTGGCCATCCATGGTAAGGTTCGCCGTCCGTTGGAGGCGCGCATGGCGCACCTCCGGGTTGCTGCGCAAGTGTCGACCTGCGGGAATCTGGTAACAAAGGCTACCCAGACGCCGATCAAGGTGAAGGCCAATAACCACTACCTGGTCGTTTCTACTCTACAGGGCTATTACAGAGGATACGACGAGACCTGGGTGAATCTTACCGGAGGATTGGCTTCGGTAGGCATGGTCCCGACTCTGGGCGCGTCGGAGAGCCGTGTCGTGCTTAGGTGGGGGCACGGCCAGGACCTGGATCTGTGGGCGTATGCAAATACCAGCAGCGGCAGCAACCAGGTTGTTGTTGGCTGGACAAATAAAATCGGCACCATCGGTAGTGGGAGCACTTCCATCCATATTGAATTGGACGTTGACAACACAAACGGAAAAGTGGGTCCTGAGACTACCAAGTTGAGATTGCAGTCTGACAGCAGGACTGACATATGGATCCAGCATTACTCTGATGTGTTTACTCCTGTGGAGGTCGACAACTTCCCTGCTAGTGTAGACCTTTACTGCGCAAAGTGCCTGAATGACCAAGGCCACGACGTATCGGGCTACGTGAAAACTGTCACCCAACATTCGAGCGCAATGCTGGAAGTCAAGTGGTGGAGGGCTGGCGCGTGGTTCTCCTCTTCGGACTCAATGGGTAGGCGTGTTACGCAATGGCGAACGTGCTTGGCAAACTGCTGGGCGGTTTACCCAGGTGCGGGGGCGCCTATCACAGTCACCTTGTCTATGAAGAATGTTTTGACGGGTGCTACCGTCGCAGGTGGAATTCGGTACAGAGTCTACAGGCAGTATGTAGCTTCATGGCTGGGTTGCTGTGTCTCAGTCGACGACTGCAGCGGCTGCGGAACGCAGGTGTTGAATTTCGAGGGAGGCTCGGCGCTGCTTCCTGGGGGTGGCGACTTCCTCGTAGTCGCGACAACCTCGGGCTACTACGCACGCTACTTCCTGCTTACCACTCTCAAGACTGGGCCCCAGGCGGTGTCGAATCAAATGGTGCAAATGATGGCTGTGGGCCAAAACCGTGTGGTACTCTCTTGGGCGCACAGCGGGGATCTCGATTTGGAGTCGTACTACAATCACCCCACGCGAGGGCTCCAGCGCGTGTATTATGCCAACACGGTTGCCGAGTTCGAGGCGGGCACTTCGGTCGCCCTCGACGTCGACAACGGCAACGGGTTGCTGGGCCCGGAGACGATTTCGTTCCAGGATCTCAGCAATATGGCCGAGGGCAAAATCGTCATGGTTTGGGTGAAGCACTTTTCTGGCACATACACCAGAGCTCTTGTTTCGGCCACGCCCGCCAGGGTCGATGTTTATTGCCATTCTTGCAAGCTGCAGTACGTTGATGGGACCAAGGCGGGTTACGTAACAACCGTCGAGCAGGTTTCTGGCGATGTGCCCACCGCAGGCGCCAAGTGGTGGAAGGTTGGCCAATACCAGATCGTAGCCGCTGGGTCAGGCCGAGTGGCAGAGTGGCAGAGCTGCAAAGGACCCACATGCTTCCGGAGCGACGTCGTGGTGCCGCCGGCCCCCATCGCTGTCTCATTTTCGTCGACTGATGCCAGAAATGGAAATGCCATGAGCGGCGTCACGTACAAAGTGTTCGCGGAGTACCCAGTCATTTTCGAAAAATGCTGTAACGGTACGACAGCCTGCCTGGCGTGCGGGGCATTTGTCGGGCAAGGCCCATCGGTTAGTGTTACACCTGATGGCAATTATCTTGTGGTGGCGACGCTCACCGGGTATTACACCACGTACATGGAAATCTCGGTGGCGACGTCTGCTACCTCCCGTACTGTTACCATGGTACAACAGATGGCCGTAGGCCAAAATCGCGTGGTGCTGCGCTGGGGACATACCGCGGACCTTGATTTGTGGGCGGTGAACGCCGCCAACCGTGGACAAACGTCTTACTACCCTAACAAAGGGGTCGCTCAGAACTGGGGCTTTGGCCAAATCACCCTGGATAGCGACGTTACATCCGGACCAGGGATCGAGACGACACAGTTCCAATCCCTCACGAACGGAAATGTCGAGGTCTGGATAGACTACTTTGGCCAGAAATGGACCTCATCATTGACAAGCTCGTTCCCGGCCAGCGTGGACGTGTACTGTTATGCGTGCCTGTACAACGGCCGAACTTACGCTGGTTATGTGACAACAGTTGTGCAGAATTATCTAGATGTGAGTGGTACCAATAGCGCAAAATACAGATACTGGCTGGTCGGATTGTTCAAAAGTACGGGTGCGCAAGTGGAGTGGATCACGTGCACGAAAGGCACGGCGTGTTACGTGGTGGACGATCCCTCCACGCTTACTGGCGCCTCAATTGCCCTCGCTACCCGCAGGCGGCAATCTGATGAAATCGCAGCCGAGCCCGCGGCCCTTCCGCCCAAGCAATACGTGGCGTCTCGCCGCCTCGAAGAAGCGGTCCCGCTCAAGGTGCGTACCAAGGTTTTCGAAGACGTCCACGGCGTATTGGAGCACCCCACGAGCATGCCCATTTCCTCCTCCTCCGGCGATGAAGACGACGATTTCTTCGTCCGCTCCTCCTCCTCCTCCTCCTCCCCTTGAGCGATAGCGCCGTGGACATGGACACCAGTCCGCCTTTTGCTCTTGCGGCGCATGGTGGGAGAAAGCGAGAAAAACGGCGCAGTGGCAGCAGCAAATGTATCAATCGAGCGATTTTTGCGATGGGGTCCCGTGACAGGCGCAGGGAACATGCAGCCTGTGAACGTGGGACTAGATGGGCTAGAGGGTGAGAGTTTATCAAGCCTGTGAACATGGGAGAGAGAGAGAGAAAGAGAGTTTATTAGGAACTACTGCTTGAGAAAGAGAGTTTATTAGGAACTGCTAACGGGGGGTCCAGGGCGTCGCAAGCGCGGCTTGTGATGAATGAGCCTACCGATTGTTCCATAAAGTTCCAAAAACATTCACGTTTTCGCCCGCAGCCATCCATCACTCTGGATGGCACTCATATCAGTGCAACTTTCCCGTCTTACGCCGTAGCGAATGAATGCGCTGCCAGAAAGTCTTGAACGAGGTGTTCCGTCGGTGTACCCGTCATCCTTGCACAAGTGGGCCCTTTTCAAAGCTTACTAGACCCTGGCAGCACTGCACCGGAGCCGCCGGCTACGATGAGTGCTTGCCTGCAAGGTTGTGTGCTGAGTCGTCATCACCCCCGTTGTGGAGTGTCACGCGGACAAACTCAAAAAGAGATCTGAGAAAGACGCCTCCCAACACTAGCATACCTTCAAAAGAGACCTATGAAACTAAAAAAAAGCCTACTAATAGCTCAAAAAAAGCCTACTAACACCTCAAAAGAAGCCTACTAACAGCTTACTTTAGGGTTGACGCACCAGTCGTTTGAATCTTCAAAAGGGACCTATGAACCTCAAAAAAAGCCTACAAAAGAGACCGACGAAACTCACAAGGAGCCTACTGACACTCGCATACCCACTAGCATACCTTCAAAAGAGACCTATGCAACTCAAAAGAAGCCTACAAAAGAGACCTACGAAACTCACAAGGAGCCTACTGACACTCGCATACCCACTAGCATACCTTCAAAAGAGACCTATGCAACTCAAAAGAAGCCT
>Ga0315905_10003658_pt1 | contig 15816 bp, 28 predicted proteins | sample LakEriMetagenome_5_FD_203522 | JGI IMG/M metagenome (GOLD analysis project Ga0315905, IMG submission 203522) | Freshwater fungal communities from buoy surface, Lake Erie, Ohio, United States - Buoy 4 MA121 | ecosystem: Environmental > Aquatic > Freshwater > Lake | place: USA: Lake Erie, Ohio... | reverse complement strand
GCGGGGGCGGCGATGACGCGGAGGCGGAGCGGGCGGTCTACGACGCCTATGGCTTCTCTATCGGACACGGAGCTTCCGCTGCCGGCGCGCTATGGGACGGGCGCGGCGACACCGACCGGCGCGCAGCGAACAAAGGGTGGGACAAGTTCATGGAAGAGCTCGTCGACACCGGCCAGGTCTTGCGCACGCGCCAGCTCAAGCTGCTCGTGCGCGAGGGCGTGCCCGGCACGTTCCGCTCCAAACTGTGGCCTTGCCTTGCCGGCACCGCGGAGCTTCGCCAGCAATTTCCACCGCGGCACTACGAGGACCTGTTGCAGCGCAGGGGGGTGGACATGCCTCACGACGTGCGCGTGGCCATCGATAAAGACTTGCGGCGGACCTTCCCGGGCCACCGCATGTTCGCGACTCCCGACGGACTCGCGGCGCTGCGCCGCGTGCTAGAGGCCTACTCGGCACACTCGCCCGCGGTGGGGTACTGCCAGTCGCTCAACTTGGTCGTCGCAATGCTGCTGCTGTTCGTCAATGAGGAGGAGGCGTTCTGGCTGCTTGACACTATTGTCCGCAACCTTCTCCCTGACAACTACTACACGCCAGACATGAGCGGCTGTCTCGTTGATCAGGAATGCTTGCGCCATTTGGCCACTGACACAGGTGTGTGCATGTTACATGTGTGTCCTTGTGAGTGAGTGAGTGAGTGAGTGAGTGAGTGGGTGAGTGAGTGGGTGAGTGGTTGTTTGTGTTGTCTTTACATATACACACATAACCACACGTGCGTATAACAGGCCGCCTCCGCGAGTCGCTGCGCCGCTGCAATCTGCTGGAGGCGGACTGGGAGGTGGTGACATGCAAATGGTTTCTGTGCATTTTTGTCAACTGCCTGCCGCTTGCCACCACGCTGCGCGTCTGGGATGTGTTCTTCCACGATGGAGAGGAGGCGCTGATGCGCATTTCGTTAGCAATATTCAAGCTGTACGATGAAGGGCGCTTGGAGAACCGAACGCATCAGGTTTGCCAAGACATACCAGGAGGCGGCGGCACGGGAACGCTTGCATCACTGCAGAACTTCGCGTCCAATCTGCACGACGTCGACAAGCTCTTCCAGACAGCCTTTTCTGACCCCAGGTGATTCGGGGGTTGTGGAGGTTTGTGTGAGCCAGAAGCTCGTGATGCGTTGGCGTTGGCGTTGGCGTGTCTGTTCACGCACCGCTGAGTCATGGGCGGATGCTGCAGGTGCCGAGTCAAGGTTGTACACCTGCAGCGGCTGCGGCGAAGTCTTGGAGAGGTCTCGGAGACTTGCGCAGTCAGGCCGCAACATCCAGGCGCAACGGAAAATGGGCACGCAGAGAGAGAGGGAGACAAGGCTGGAGGAGCAGTTGCCGGCAAGAGAGCGCTGTTCCGGAGTTGGCGCTTTGGCCTGAAGAGTGAGAAGGGGAAGCCAGCCGGGGGCGGGAGGAAAGATGCTGGTGTGGAGCTGCTGGAAGGATGTGGTGACTATTGCCGAAAGGCTCTCGACACCTCAGATCCGTATGATAATCTCAACGATGAAGAAGCATGGTACAGTCAGCAGCAGCAGGGTCCTTCTCCTTGCTCTTGCGCCGCTGCCGGTCCGCATTCCCGACTGGCAGAAGTAGGGGGAGAATGCGGGGAGGGAGCTGTGCGCAGGGCGGCAGAATTCGTGGGGAGAAGGGTGGAAGGGGACAGGGACGACTCGCCCTCGCGCACAATGTACAAAGCGCCGTCGTACGTCACGCTGCTGCGAGACGACTCTGAGCCGCTAGATTTTTCCATAACCGACGGCTACTTGTCCGTGTCCGCGTCGGCAGTTAATTCCGCGCACGGATCTGAGACTGCGAAAGTGTGTTTGGCCGCGTCTGTACCTGTCTCAGCACCAGCAGCAAAGCCAGAACATAAGCGCGCCGGAGCTACTGGCCGCAACCTTTTTGCTGCATGGCGGCGAAGACGTGAGACGCCCGGGAAGCCGGCTCAGTCGAGCAAGGAAAATGACAAAAGTCGACAACACTGCCCCGCCCGCTCTGAGGACCCCCTGGAGGGGGTTGAGGAGGATGATGTAGATTCGGAGCACGACCTTGCGTCCAGCCCGGGCTGGGACAGTGGAATATCTCTGGATCGAGGTTTTTTTGATCACGGAACTTCAACAGAACAGATACGCCAGGGTGCAATGCAGCAGCAGGCGCTCATGAGGGCCGCGTCGGAAGACGATTTCGAAAGCACGGCGAGGTGGAGCCAGCGTGAGCGCGAGGCTGCGAGCAAGCATAAACAGGCGCGTGCAAGACGCTACAGTGACGAGAGTGACAGCCTCGCCAGCCGCCGGAGCGACTGCGCCTCGAGCCGGTCCTCAGACGAGAGGCGTTTTCTGCCACGCGTCACCTTCTCCCCAGAGGCAATACCCCCGGAGATGGATCCCACGCGCCCGCCCATCGAAGTGGGCAACTGGAAACCCGCGGGCGTTGTAGAAGCGCAGCGGCGGCGAGATGCAACTGCGGTGGAGGAGGTGTGGCCGAGCGCGCATTCGGGGGCGCGCGACACGCGAGGTACTAGAGACGTTTGCCGTGAAAACAAGCGACCGAATGTGCCCGAGAGAGGTGCCAAGCAGGTTTCGTGCCGCCAGAGCAGCGAGCTGCTGCATGCAAGAATTTTCGAAAACATAGACTTCATCGAGGAGTATCTGGAGCTCTACAATTTATCTTCGTAGGAGTTCCACGTTTATTTTGGTCATGCGACGCGTATTTTCGGGCGCTTTGCCTTCGCAAAGTTTTTCAACCCATGACGCACGATGCAACATAAACATATTTTCAACTTGATGCACAAGGTGGTCCACTAAAGCTGACAAAAACTGCGGTTTTAGCAAACATGTGGTAAATTTCACATTACTGATAATCTTTGAGGCCTCCCTTTGGGGGCCGTTCTAGCGATCAACTTCTGCCTTAGCGAGAGGCCCTTCCTCTTGAGGACAAGCTTCGTAAGGGGCTCCTACGTATTTGTGATTTCGAGCAGCATGCTTGCACCACTCGCGAACCCCATTGCTGGAAATAGGAGCCGACCTACGGACTCCACCAAACATGTTGAGACCCTGCTAACCTCGAAGCTGGCGAACCCTGTGCTGCATGGTTGGACTCGAGGCTCTCTTCTCACGATGCCTCCAAAGTCCAAGCATTTGATGTGACACTATGTATGATGATGTGACGCTATGTATGATGATGTGACACCGTTCTCGCGATGCCTCCAAGTCCAAGCATTTGATCCTCCTCCTTATTTCAGGTCTTCCTCTGTCTTTGCTCGCGCTCTACTTTGTTTTGGCGCCGCTTTGTCTGCCGAGGAAGAGAAGGCAATCGAGGCGGACCTCTGCAATAGCCATCCGATGGTCGCGCTGGGGATGAAGCTGACATACGGCAACGCCTGCACAGTTTGTTGCTTGCATGTAAGGACCGTGAAGACTCAGTTTCCACAGACAACGCAAGCGAGCGTATCTGTGCAAACAAAGCGCTCTTGTTCTGACCTCTTCCAAAAATCCACTGAGCGCAAGTGTCGCCTTGTACAAAAAAGACGAGTCGCCAAACCTACAGCAGGAAGGGAGCGAGTGCCAGGAGGCACTGTAGGATCAGCAACACACCTCCAACACACTCTCGGCATGGAGACTAAAAGTCGTCCAGTACCAAAAGCACGGGTAAGAGAGAATCGAGTGAGGAGGCCGGGACGCAAGGACAGACATCATTACGTCTGAAAGAGGAAAAATGCGTAGATAGGCGCCCAGAAGAAGTCGATGGATTCTCCTGGCAGATAATTCTCAAAAGTCAGAGCCCGGCCTGAGTATATTCACTCAGGTTATACAAAGTCAATAGAGGGTACATTTAAGAATGCGCGCCCAGCGGTCCCGGCAGCAAGAGCTCTGGAGCTGCGCCTGCAGTATCGAGGAAGATGCACCAGAAAAGCTGTTGCAGCTCTGCTGCCGTCAGGCTGTTGTAAAACCTGGCCGTTTCAGCAAGGGCCAGTATATGATTCAGAAGGGAGAGAGAGCCCGCGGCGAAAGCAGGAGCCAGTAAAAGGAGACGTGCATCTCCTCTGTTGCATGTGCGTGTTTGTGTGTGCGTGTGTGTGCACGCGCACGCGTGGGTCCATCCGTGCGTGAGCACACCGCTGCACAGCTTCTAGATCCAGTGTTTTCGTCTCTCCTCCCGACTTGCGCAAGGTGCTCGACAGCGCCTGGCCCAGGACAGCAACGCTCCCACCTGCAGCCGCGAACTGGATCGCCCCCCGCAAGCTAGTGCGGATAGAATCAAAGTCCAGGCTGGCTCTGATAACAGCGTTTGGCGCTTCCAGGCGAAGCAGTTGTTTAGCGCTCCTAGGCAGAGCAGCCGCCGGCATTCGATCCATTTTGCGCTGTCCAACGAGAGGGAGATGGGAGGGGGGAACGGTGGGCGAGAAGCACGAACAGAAGCGCCCCGAACAGCACATCACGCAAAGCACCGCCGCCCAGCGCGGGTGCATCTCCTAGCCGTGACGATGCCGTGACAAAGGAGATCTCAGTACGTTTGCGCCGAGATGCGACTGATGATAGCTGCGGTCGTCCTGGGGTTGCTGGCGACGGACGGATTCCGTGCGCCGGACCCCCGCCCGACACTCCACGTGTCGCGTGCCGCCAGTTTCTCCTGCACCGCCTCCCTGCGCCCTGAAGCACGGCGGAGGATCCGGAGGGGAATTCTTTTTAAGGCACAGAGCGGAGGGGAGTTTGACTTCGATGCATGGGAAGATGAAGTGAAGCGCAGGTGAAAATAGGAGGGATGTGCGGAAGCATTAGCACGTGTCTGCGTGCACGCAAACTTTTGCTCGTGCCTCCATGTCAGCGAAAACTGTCCGTGCGGCACTGCTCGGCAGCACCTTCAGCACCAACAGATTTCCTCCCTGGTCCGGTTTCATTTCACAGTGAGACAGTGAGCAGTGTCGCTCTCAGAGCAGCACAATATCACCATGCTCAAGTCGCTCTCAGAACAGCACGTGATCACCGTGTGACCACGGTGATTGCGTGCTGCTATGAGAGCGACGAAGAAAATGGTGCGTCCTCAATGTAGATCACTAACAAACACGTTGGGTGCAGGCTAACAAACACGTTGGGTGCCATCATGCGCACTTTAAAATTTCAGGGACGGCGCTCCGGGGCCGCCAAAAGCATTCCCGGCGGGCTCTGGCGCGGTCATGGATGCCACGGAACTGAGGTGCGTCCACGCATCTAGCGCATACATCTCCGCGCCCGTGCCGTGAGCATGCACCACCGCCATCGCGTTCTCGAAAAGAAGAGAGAGTTTGTGCCAGCCGCGGTCGATCGGTGAACTGATTCGATTTGCCGCGGTGGATGTCAGACAGCTCGTCGTGGCGAAGTGGGGAAAGGTACACTGTACGCATCTTGCCTGCTCTGGGGTGTTCATGTGCATACTTACGTACGTTGTCAATCGCTCGTCCGGAAAATGATATGCTGTGTACAGCCTTACGACACAAGATTGCACAGACGGCGAGATGCTCGCCAGCAGCTAAAGGTCGCTTTTCAAAGTTCTTTTCCACACGCTGCCTCTTATTTGCATGAAACCGCCTTCCCGTCCGCTGCTCCTCCCTCCTCTCCCGCGCTCGTTCAGCCCCCTCCTCGGTCCCTGCAGCCGCCGACTATGTACTGTGCGCCCTTCCTTGCCGCGTGCGCGGCCTTCTCTTACAGTTGCTCTCTCGCTCTCGCTCCTGAGCTCCCGCTCTGCCCCGCTGCGTCCCTTCTGTCCTGCCTCCAATTCACCCTCTGTCTCTTCTGGCCTGTCTCCTTTCGCGCACCAAAATGTCGCATGGTGAAAAGCGGTGCCATCTGGCACCGAGTGCTTGCACGCACGCACGCACACACACACACACACACTTACACGCACGGACACACACACACACACAGTTTTATCTGCAAGTTATGTGGAAGCACGTGGAGCAGCAGAGTTTCCACATGACAGATGCCGAGTACATGGAGCAGCTCGCCGCTGTCAGCGGCCTCATCTCTGAGTGGGTGAGGATTCAGGATTTTCCCTTCACCCACCCACACCCACCCACACACCCACACACACACACACACACACAATTACTGTCCGCTGCAAGTCGCAGACGCGCAAGTCTTGACCATGACCATGAAAAACAGGGTCTGGCCGAGTACGTGAGGGAGCAGATTCGCGATACGAATCAACGCCCGGTACTTGTGCGATGTGTGCATGCATGCGGACTGGTGGTCAGGGTCGACATGTGTCACTCCAGGCTCCTCTGACGTGTGTCCCTCCTGCATCGTCCTTCCCCCGATCCTCCCCTCCACCCACCCTCCATGTCTCTCCTGCGCGTTTTGTGCATGCATTTTTTTTTCATTTTTTTTTTGCAAATCTGCTGAGGTGGCAGGGCATCGGCGTGGGACGAGGGCCTGTGAGCGGCGCCGTGTGCGTGTCGATTCCCCTAGTTCGTGAAGGTACTCGCATGCCCGTCATGCACTGAATCATGCACCCTCGCCCAAATGTGCATGCGCGTCCAGTGTTTTCCTCCCTTGCTGTATTTTTTGTTTTCTTCTTCTCTCTGTCCGTCTCGCTCTCCGTTCTTGCTCTCAACGCATTTGCTCTCAACGTATTTCATCTTCGCCCATGCATTCCCTTTTGTTCTCGTGGCGATGTTGCTGATGCGCGCGCCCGCACACACATGCAGACGCCGATGGAACACTGCATGCCATCGCCGACAACGATGAAGAGCAAGAAGGTGACGCAATCTTCGGCGACAGGTCCTGAAGAGCATCATCGTGCGAAGAGGTATGCTCAATTCACTTTCGATTTCGCGCCGCGCGTGGGGAATCGGATTTTGACGCAAGAGAAAGACCGAGCGAGCTTTGTTCACCCTTCAGTGTTCGGCAGAAAATTCCATCTTCATCATCGCTTCAGTGTTTGGAACTCCTACAGTAGACGGACTTTTCTGCCCGGATGATCTTGCCAGTGATTTGGATTTTATTTGATATTGAAACAGGCGCATACGAGCACACCTGGAACATGTTACTCTGTTCAAAGTAAACGACAGCGCGTGTAACGAAGGCCGCCTTCCCCGAGTTCGAGAACTTTGGTTACAGAAAGGGTGTAGGACTTGAGGCTAATATTGTTTCTTGATCGAACAAATAACAGACATCATCATCGCTAAGTAAGTCTCGCGCCTGGGCAAATTCTGCAATGTACTCGATCAGGGCCAGCATGGGCTGGTTACAGTATCTTGTCGCTGTTGTGTGAAGAAGGGCCCATGCGGCCTGTCTCGTCTCAGGAGTCTCGCATAGCGGAGCCAGCTGGAGATGCGAGTTCTGTCCTAGGTTGGAGCGCGAAGTGGACGTCTGAAGGTGTTGACATGGGGGAAAGGGGGGAGGCACCGAACCAAGTGCGCACGAGGAGGGAATACGGAAGGAATCTTTGCAGGTGTACTGACAAAAAAAACAAAAAAAAATCACTATCTCGGTGGCACGGCAGGAGAGCCTTCTGCGCCGGTGGTGCCTCCTGCTGCGGCCGCGCCGGCGGGGGAGGAGGAAGAGGAGGAGGCGCGATTTAAAGGAGACTTGCCCTTATCTTTCCGTCGCCGCGCAGCTGGGGATGCTTGCATTACAATTTGTCCTGTGCGTGTGTTGCGTGCGAGACAGAGAGCGACAGAGAGGGGGATTCAGACGAAGGCCACATGTGATGAGAGCTGTGGATCCAACTCAAGGGAATGCATCTTGGCACCAGTGAATCTGCAAGAGTCTTATGCATGCATGAGGGCATGCCCCCTCCGCAACGCGTGTGTCCGCGTGCACGTGCCCAAGAGAAAGCAAGGGAACCATTGCGAATGTCTTCACTCTCATCGCTTGCATCCACGGATTTCTGAGCCTCTAGGAAAAACATCAAATCCCGCACCTGTAACGTGCACGCACACGGGCGCGCGTACACACACATACACGCGACACGGTGCAGTCACATGCGCTGGAGTGTGAAAGGGCGGGAGAGAACATTCACTTGAAATGCAGACGATACCAACAGACAGTAAGATGGACCTGATCCTGAAGGTCGAGTATTTCCTCATCCTTCTTGGCTGCTTCAGCTAGCTTGGCATTAAGCGCCTGCGAGTTTTTCGAGGGCGTATGTCTGCGTGTCAGCACTTGCGCGCGTGCACGTGCTTGCTCTCTCTCTCTCTCTCTCTCTCTCTCTCTCTCTCTCTCTCTCTCTCTCTCTCTCTCTCTCTCTCTCTCTCTCGGGTGCACTTCATCTGGCCAACACATGTGGGGACGTGCTGCATGTTTGTGCGCACGCATACACGCATGTGTGCACGCGCTCCTGCGTGCATGCATGCGCGCTTGCACGTGTGGGCACCTGCTGGTTCTCAGTGAGCGAGACATTGCACTGCTTGTGAAATTCAGCTTCCTCCCACGCCTTTTTTAGCCGCTCTGACAGGATTGCCACTGCCCAACGTCCGTGCGTGCGCGCGTGCGCGCGTGCGCGCGTGTGTCATTCGCTTGCTCTCACGCTGACACACGCGTCTCAATCCCTCGCTCACTCATTCCAAAACCCAAGTGTGGGCAACACAGCAAACTGCCCTTCCTCAAATCTGATGTATAGCTCCTCTCCCCCTCCCCCCCCCCCTTCCCCTGCCCGTTCGGCCCTCTTAGTATACAGATCTTTACTAATGGTATGCACAGAGGTAGACTCCATGCACCGCGCTGCGGTCAGCGACCCACGAACTACCTCAATGCGAGAACGGGTAACCCCTCCCCCCTTCCCAGTGCAGTGGGGGCAAGGGTGCATAGGAGTGGGGGCTCGACGCGGCATGGGGTGGGTACAGAGGAGCAGAAGCGGGAGGCGGGTTACCCTTTTTCTCCTCTGTCTTACGCTCCTTGGCCTTGCGAGCATGCTCGAGGAGTTGCTGGTCCCTTTCGGATAGTTCGTTTCGCAGCATCTTGATTTCTGCCTCCCAATGTTGCTGCATCGCTGCCATGCGGTCCTGCAGGTGTGTGCGTGCCGTCACACACGCGGTTGGGGCTGTAGGGTTTAGGGTTTAGGGTTTGTGGCCAAGTGCGTGCGTGCAGTCACACATGTGCATGTACAGGGCACAGCGAGCAAGCGAGCGAACGAAAGAGAGGGAGGGAGGGAGAGAGGGAGGGAGGGAGAGAGGGAGAGAGGGAGAGACCTCAAAGAAGCGGCGCTGGTCATCGAGGGTACGTGTGAGCATTTCGTTGTACTCCTGTAGGACCGACTCCAGCTTTGAGCCCACCAGTGCTTCCTCCAGCTTCCCATCCTGGAGCACACACACACACACACGCACACACACACACACACACACACACACACACACACACACACACACACACACACACACACACACACACATTCATGCAGCTAGTAAGCGAGAGAGGGAGACAGCGAGAGAGAGAATGAGAGAGAGAGAATGAGAGAGAGAGAATGAGAGAGAGAGAATGAGAGAGAGAGAATGAGAGAGAGAGAGTGAGTGAGAATCTGACATCACTGTTACGCAATGTCTTGACTGTGTGTGTGTACACACACATACACACCACCACGCGGTATCCCACATCCACAGCCTCCGCACAAAGCCCGTGCACGCACGCAGTCCCCACACACCTCCTCGCCCTTGCGCTGCCCCTTATGATCGCCTTCCGGCAATTCAACGAGCTTTCCATCCACCTTGTTGGCCACCAACCGGTGTACATAATTGTCGCCTGTGTAGTCCCACACCTGCAAACCCTGCCGTTACTTTTCCACCTGTGCGTGCCAACACGGGAGCTCGTGCTCGAGCGTGTGTGCACGGGCTTCAAGCCCGTGCGCACTGAGTGAAGGGCGAGGCACTTGAAGGCATTTGCACGTGCACATAAGAGCTGCCAGCGTATGCTCTCGTAACGGCTCGTGAAACGCAACTGTGTTTGTGACACTGTGTTTGTGACACTGTGTTTGTGACAATGTGTTTGGGGGGCGCAGGGCCGCGCAAGTACCAAAGAGGGTAGGACCAACGAAGGCTAGGACTCTCCCATACTCTTTGCCAGAGTCCTAGCCTCTTTACCAAAGCAAGTACGAAAGAGGGTTCGTACTTGCTACTTGGACCCCACCACAGGGCCCCGCAAGTACCAAACGCGGTAGGACTTTACGCTGTAGCTCAATTGGTTAGAGGGCGGCAAAGGGGGCAGGACGAAGGGGGGGTGGAAACAAGCACAGACCCGCTGAGTTACGAGCTCTATTGCAAAAGAATGCCCCGAGTCCACGAAGTGCTGCAGCGCGTGCTGACTCCTGTATCGCCCGCCTGTGTGTGTGCGCGCGCGTGCGTGCGCGTGCGTGCGTGCGTGAGTGAGTGCATGAGTGCGTGCGTGCGTGCGTGTGTGCGTGTGTGCGTTCGTTCGTGCGTGCGTGCGTGCATGCATGAATACATCCACGGGTACGCTGACGCAGATAAAAAAGAAAATATAATAAACAAAGAACCAAAAAAAATACGTCCACACATGAGGCACATCCACAAGTCCTCAAAACAAAATTTAAAAATACAAAATACAAAAATAAACGCACAGCCCATGAAGCCACAGATGAGGCACATCCACAAGTCCTCGGGCTCGCCACAGTGCATGCATCCCCCAGTTTGGTGAGACTCTGGCATCTGCGTGTACCGGCACACCTATAGAGAGGTAAAACAGGGTGCAGAGAAAGCGGGGACGAGAGGAGAGAGAGGTGAGGAGTGACGGAGAGGAGAGAGAGCGCGCGCGCGAGAGCGAGAGCGAGAGCGCGCGCGCGAGAGAGCGCGCGCGCGAGGAGAGAGAGAGAGAGAGAGATAGTTGCTCCCTCCCCCAATCAGCTGCCTCTACTGGCCTTCCTTCCGTCCGCACCCGTCCTTCCCCCACCCCCAGACCTCCGCAGCGCCGTCTCCACACTCCTCCCAGTGCTCCAGCACCAATGTGCATGAGTGTCTAAGAAAGACGCGAGTACAGTCATCCACTCGACAGATAGCTAAACCCTAAATCCTAAATCCTAAACCCGAAACCCTGAACCCTAAACCCTAAACCCTAATACGGGGCACGACGAGTCTGGCCAGTCCGAGAGGCAGCGGCAGTGAAAGGAGTGATTGCAAATAGTCGTCATGATCCCCGTCAAGGAAGTGTCCAGCCGCTCCAAACATACCTGAGGTCCGCAAAAGTGTGTCAAAAGAGAGCTAGTATAAATACTAGAGCGGCCTATTGACATACCTGCGCCTAGCAAAAGAGGCCTCATGTAGAGACAAAAGAGACCTATTAAAGATCAAAAAGAGACCTACTTTAAATTGGCGAAGATCAACAGAGACCTAATACATAGCCAAAAGAGACCTCTCTCTTCTCTCTCTCTCGCGCGCGCGCTCTCTCTCTCTAATCTGCACGCGTAGCGAAATACGCGTGCTGGCGGTCAGGAACTGGAAGCCTACTGTGGGGGCCGGGTGTGCGTCGGTTCCATCGTAAGCATGTAGAGACAAAAGAGACCTATTAAAGATCAAAAGAGACCTATTAAAGATCAAAAGAGACCTACGGTTCCATCGTAAGCATGGAGCTAGCTTGCAGCTCCCTAGCATGCGCCCGCTCGTACCGCGCTCCGACGGACATTTTATCGAGCATGGTGCCTCTCTTTCTCTCTGAATCTCTCTTTTCCCTCCCTCCCTCCCTCCCACACTCAAACCGGACAGGAGGGCAGTTCGATGTGTCCGTCCCCGGCAAAAGAGACGGGAACGCATTGCGCCGTCTTGCCCTGTCCCGTAATACATATGATATATATATATGTATGTATGTATGTATGTATGTATGTATGTATGCATATGTATATATATTGTAAGTGTGTGTGTGTGTGTGTGTGTGTGTGTGTGTGTGTGTGGAATATACATGTAATAAAGCGGCGCTCGTCCGTCCCCGGCGAGAGAGACGGAAACAAAAGGCGGTGACTTGCCGGGTCCCATCATTTTATGAGTGCATGATCAATACGAAAAACTTAGACACAACGAGCAAACATACACACACACACACACACACACACACACACACACACACACACACACATACCTTGGCGGCGGCTGAGCCGTCAGCGGCGGGAGCATGGTCGAGGAAAAGAACATCCTTCACAAATAGAACCACACAGCGCTCGGTGTCCATGGAACTGTATGGCTTTCCGTTGAACTCTATGTAGAATGCGTCGGCACTGGAGGGAACGCAGGGAGGTGCGCGTGAGTGTTCGTATGCGTGTGTGCGAGAGAGAGAGAGAGAGAGAGAGAGAGAGAGAGAGTGAGAGAGAGAGAGAGAGAGAGAGGAAAGAGAGCGAGAATGAGAAAGAGAAAGAGAAAAGAGTACAAGAGGAGATGAGGAGACCTCTCCTGACAGTCCATGTCTAGGAGCGTGACGTAGCGCGCCCGACTTTCTTCGTGTACCAATCGTAGATGCCTCACCTTGTCCATGTGCTGGGCACACCCGGAAGGCAAGTATGCACACACACACACACGGCACACACACACACACACACGGCACACCGACGCATCATGCACACACGCAACGAGTAGCGTCATTTTAATGATATATATACTGCACACACACACAAAGGTGTGCCACACGCAACGGGCGCCGTTTTCATGATATATATCACACACACACACACACACACATACGGGTGTGCACACACGCAACGAGCGCCATTTTAATCACATTTACGTTGTACGCACACACACACAGGTGTGCGCACAGGTGTGCACACAGGTGCGCACACAGGTGTGCACACACGCAACGAGCGCCATTTTAATGTGCGATTCCTCAATGCAGGTGCATGGACTTGATCGATATACACACGCTCATCGATATAAACACACGCTCATCAATAAACACGCTCATCGATATGGCCTCTGGATCTGGTAGATTATTTCTGGCATCCTTCGATCGCTCTCCTGAGAATTGCATATACGCACGGCGTGTCCTTCGCCCTTTCTCCTCACTACCCACCCACTTCCCTCTCTTGTTTTGCACCTAGCCCCTGACCCACTCACAAACCTGTCCGATGAAACGGCACAGGTCCGGTATTGTCATGAATGTCGGGACCGCTAATACGCACAATTGTTTGCCGCGATCCCTTGCCAGCGATCCCTCGGCATCAACTCGGCATATCCGCACCTGCCCGTCCCGTCAGGTTCGTGTGCGCGTGTGTGAATCAGCAGCGTCAGCGGGCCTTCACGTAGACGGCACCGACTGCTCTCAACGGATAAGCGTCAGGCATGGGCGCCGCTCGCCCAGCCGTATGAAAGCTAGCGACGGAGAAACACGCACGGAGACCCTGGTCGAGTTTGCGCTCTCACCTTTCCTCTCCACTGTTGCACCGACGGGTTGCCCGTCCGGAAGCGTACAGGCGCGTCCGCACCGGAACCATCGTCCTGCACGCTGTCCGAGCTTTCCAGCAGCGGGTCATTTGCAGCCGCGGCTGCGTCTTCGGGCGCCAGCGCGTCCATGTTGTGAAACCCTGCAGGGGGTTTGGGTGAGCATGGGCGCGAGCGCATGCAAGCGCAGCGGTGCGGGAGCAGAGGAGCTACAAAGCGCGGCATGGCGGACGCAGTCAGCTCCGGGACCGCTGCCGGGCCCCCCGCGGGACCGGGCACGGGGGCGGGCACCTATCGTAAAGAGCCCTGGCTCGCGCGACAGCGCATCGCGGTACGCCTCTGGGGCCAGCGTGTGCGGTGTGACCGCCGTGGAGTCCGGCACCGTAATTGACCGCCGGCTGTTCGCGCCCGCAGAGGCTTCGCCCGCGCGCATGTCGGGCGTTCTCGGCGCTTCCGCATCACCCGGCACGGGTCTAGTCGCCATTGCCTACGAACCTAAAAAAAACCTTAGGAAAAAAACTTTGAGGAAAAAACTTTACGAAAGGCCACTCGATCGGAGAAGGAGGGATGGTGAGATGCGTGAGAACGTGAGGGGCAGAGGCTGGGGCGGCGATCCGGCTGCTTCCGCTCTCCGTGGCGTGCCCTAGCCTGGTCTGTGTCCCGCGTGGGGTTATTTACTGACGTTTGCCTGTGTGCGCGGGGTGCTTGGTGCAGGTGCGCGTCAACGGCGCGACGCCCCTCCTCCCGGGGAAGGCCCCAGGGCGCCGAGCACCCTCGGCCCTCTACTTGGTGGCGGGTCTTCTGCTTGTGTGCGTCGGTCTCACGATGCTGACCCAGCAGAAGACGCTGCGCTTCGAGCTGGTGCAGCAGATGAGCATGCCGAACAATCTCCGCCAGGAGCAGTTCGCACAGGCGCTGATGCTCAAGGGGGAGCGCCTTCAGGCCATGGCCCAAAAGGAGATCCAGATGGGGCAGCAGATGATGAGGCAGCAGCTGGCGGAACACACGCTGGTTCCTGGCGCGCCGCAGCCCATGCTCGCGGCCATCAACTGCTCGAACACCAGCTGCATCGGGCTTGATGCCAACGGTGTTAACATTGACATGTGGCCGCAGAACTGGGAAATTACCCGTCTCCCGGGCTACGCTCCCCCGGAGCCTCTCAACGAGTCCGAGTACAATGAGACTCTGGACTCTGTAGACGAAGACTACGACTTCTACAACCGCCAGCCGCTCCTGAAAGCCGGCGTGCACATTGGCCACTGGTTCTGGGAGGATGAGGATATCGATGAACCGCCCAAGAACGAGTCGGCGCCACCCTCGCCTGAGGAGGAGGCTGCCGACGAGGAGCTTGAGGCCATCTTGAAGAAGATGGAGAACTCCACCTCCCCCGAAGAGCGCCTTTCGAAAGCGGGCATCAAGGTAGAGGGTATGCCGTGGGACCCGGAGCCCGACTACAGTGACGAGGAAGATGAGGAGGAAGAAGCGCCGCCGGTCTTTCCCTTTCAACCCCAACAGCCTCGCAGTGTGCAATCTTGGCCTTGAAATCACCTGCATCGATGGATTGCGGAGTGATGAGGGCATGAACTGGGCGGAGGGCATGCGCAGGCCACGGAACCGTGTGGAATAGCGTCCCTGTAGAAAGCAAATCCTTACAGCGGACATGTGTGTTGCGTGCCCTGCAGCAGGCATGTCAGTTCTGACTGCCATGATGATGCGTGCTACCTGCGTTTTTGTTCAGCCGCCGGCCGAGAAGGCGCGCCCCATGTCGCTCAAGATGAGGAGGCAAATGCAATTGAAGCAAATGCGTCTGCGTCAGGTACTTTTGAACAATGCAAGCTGTGCCGATGTTTGTAGGCTGCAGGAGCGCATGTATGAGGCGTCCTGAGTTTTGAGCTTGCAGATTTTTTCTGAAAAGTTAATTGTTGGCCAGCACATCGCGGGTTCGAGATGCGTCACGTTACAGATGAAATCAAATGTGCCATGTGCTGACAGTGTCCCTGTCCTTGGTGTACCCGACGTGTTGCAGCACGTTGGGCAGCAGTTGCGCGCTACCCACACTCGCCGCGTCGCCCCCCGCCGTGTCGCGCCCAAGCCCGTGCGCAGGCTGGCACCGCATAAGTTCCAGCAGGCCAATATCGCGTACGTGAAGGTCTCTGTGCTTCACTCCTAACCTCGCTAAGCGTCTATGATGAGACCGCGTGATTTGTGACCAGCTTGACGTGTGGACAAATTGCGACATGCCCTATTGCCCTTGATTTGTAAAATCTTTCTGGCTGCGCTGACTTGTGGTGTGTTGTGGTGTGGACAATGACGTGTGGTCTCAGGGTCTCGAGGCTTACAAAAACTACCGTCAGCAGCTGCTGAAGAAGCGGCTGCTTGTGGCCTGAGCATCTGACTCTTCCCAACGTGGGGTTGTGGGAACTGGGGGGG
>Ga0315905_10003657_pt1 | contig 15831 bp, 14 predicted proteins | sample LakEriMetagenome_5_FD_203522 | JGI IMG/M metagenome (GOLD analysis project Ga0315905, IMG submission 203522) | Freshwater fungal communities from buoy surface, Lake Erie, Ohio, United States - Buoy 4 MA121 | ecosystem: Environmental > Aquatic > Freshwater > Lake | place: USA: Lake Erie, Ohio... | reverse complement strand
TGGAGCCCGCCATCGCTGCGACCCGGCAGCTCGCCAAGCGCCAGCTCACCTGGCTACGCGCGATGCCCGAGCGAAGGGTCATCGATTGCCTGGCCCCTGATGCCATCCCTGAGGTCGTGCGGCGGGTTCTCGGCCTGTGGCAGAGCGATCACTGAACGCGCCTCTGGTCGGCCTGAGTCATCCAGGACGCTCGGCCTGAGTCATCCAGGACGCTCGGCCTGAGTCATCCAGGACCCTCGGCCTCAGTCATCCAGGTCGCTCGGCCTCAGTCGTCCAGGTCGCGCGACCTCAGTCATCCCGACGCGTCCAGTGCAGATCGATGCCGGTCTGGCTGCCTGCACGCAGGCGAAACGACAGATGCTCGGTGATCTGATACTGCAGGCGCACCAGGTTCTGCAGGCCCCTCAGGCTCTGTTCGTAGCTCAGGAAGAGTCGCTCGGTCAGGCGCTTGCCCAAGGTCACGATGCTGTCTTGCGCAAAGCCTTCCGTGCCAAAGGTATCGCTTGCACCAGCCGGAGCCGTGCGGATGCTGAGCCGTTCAAGCCCGAAGCTGGAGGTCAGGCTGCGCACCGGGGAGGCTCGATCGGAGCTGGTCATCACCAGCGCCGCTGCAGCCTGCAGGGCGGCATTCTGTTCCCCTCGGGTGGTGTCGAAGGCCTTGCCCAGCACCAGCCAGGACAGCTTGTCGGGTTCGGGCACCTCAGGCCATGACAGCAGCGTCAGTACAGGGTGCCGCGCGGTGCCTGTCAGACGGACCCCGGCTGCGACGGGCTGATGTCGTCGCCAGGCCACGATGTCGATGGCCGGATCTTCGGGGTCTCCCGTAAAACGGAGCGTGCCGTGCTCGATCTGCAGATCCCGCCCGAAACCTCGCCAGATTCCGCAACAGACCTGAACAACCCCGTGCATCCGGGACAAACCGGACTCATCCAGGGTCAGACTCACCTCCCCCTGCAGTCGGGCATCCATCCCCTGACCGTAGACCTTGAACCGTTCCCCGAGATCAACGCGCAGTTCGGTTCGCACGGGCTTGTCGGATCGATCGAATGAGCTGCCGAGAAGGTCAACCCACCCATCGAGCGTCGGGCGCTCGGCCCTGTCGAGGTCACTCACCCGGCTCTCGGCTCTGTCGAGGTCATTCACTCGGCTCTCGGCGATTTCGACCGTACGTACCTGGACGTCCGCCGCCAGCCTCGGCGTGAAGGCCGAGCGGATTTCAATCACCCCTTCGTCGGCACGCACCTGTCCGCAAAGCACCGTCTGCTGGCCCTCAGGCCGCTCCTGCGCAGTTCCGGACAACACCAGACGCTGGCCTGGACCCAGCAGGACAGGCAGCCGATCCAATTGCAGTCGCTCGCCCGACAGGGCGACGTTGCCCGCCATCATCAGCACCACCAGCACGCCCGCCACACCGAGGAGCGCCGGTTTCAAAAGACCACCCCCAGCGAGGTGTACAGGCGCCAGCGCCCGCCTTGCAGCCCACGAGCCAGATCAATTTTCAACGGACCGATCGGCGTGCGCCAACGCAGGCCTGATCCCAGACCCCAATGGGCACGCCAGTTCGCCCAGCGATCGGCCACATCGCCGAGGTCTGCAAAAACCGCCCATGCCCAGTGTTCATCGATCGCTTGCTGCCACTCGACGCTGCCCACCGCCATCATCCGTCCACCCACCGTGGCCTCACCCAGAGCCAGACCCAGACTCTGCGCGGCATACCCACGAACCGATTGACCGCCGCCGGTGCGAAACAGATTGGCCGATGGAATGCCGTCTCGCGAAGCGGCCTGAACATGCCCGAGCTCGGCTCGAAGCAAGAGGCGAGCCCGTTCGCGGCCCGCGACGTTCAAGACTGGGATCAGACGGGCCACCGAGGCATAGCCGCGCATGAAACTGCGCTCCGAGCCCAGGCCCTCATGAGCCGCTGAAACCTGCAGGTTCAGCACCTGTCCACGCGTTGGAAATACCGGGGAATCAAGATCACGCAGACTCCAGCTCCAGCCCACGACCCAGGCTGAATGACGATCGCGTTGCTCAATCCCCGGTGCGAGTCCGATGCTTTGGACTTCGTCCTGCCAACTGACGGACCACCCGCGCTCGATCGCTCCATCACGCTGCAGCCGCGCCACGAAGACCTGCCCGCTCTGCACCACGTCATTGCGGATATCGCGGGCCTCGAGGCGTACACCGCCCTGCCAGCGCCAGCCTCCAGAGCCCTGCGGGCTCTCCCAGGTACTGAAGACCGTCTGTCGGTCTTGGTCCACATGGGCGCCAAGCATCGAACGAACCCCTGCACCCCAGTGGTTGTAGTGCTCCCATTGCCCTTCGGCACCCAGGCCATGATCGGTATCAAGGCCCAGGACCAGGCTCAGGCGGCGGGCGGGGTGCTCGACAACGTCAACGAGGATCGGAACATCGGTACGGTCCGGGTCGATGCTCAGGGCCTCGAGGTCAGCCCGGACATGCGCGGTCGAGAACCATCCGGCGCCTGCCAGGCGCGACTGCATCAGCGCCAGTTGCCGGGCGTCGACCTCATCGCCGATCCGAAAGGGTTTCAGCCCATCGATGACTGCAGGTGGATATCGACTCAAACCGCGGATCTGCAGTCGTCCATACCGCAAGGCGGGGCCCGGAACCACGCGCAGACGCAAATCCGCCACGGCCCGCTCAGGATCCACCTCGACCTCGCTGTGATCTATTCGCGCACGCAGAAAGCCATCGTCACGCAAGGCCTCGATCAGTCTGCGCTTGGCGAGCGTCCATTCTTCGGACACAAAGGCCTGGCCGGTCTGCAAGGGCCATCGGACCAGCAACTCGCGCTGCAGTCTGGCGGCTGTTTGCGGGTCCGGATCATCGACCTGAAGGCTCAGCTCCCGCACGCGGGAGCGCGCGCCTGGATCGACGGTGATGCGTACGCCGTCCTCCTGGGGACTGACCTGGATACGCGCAGTGAAATAACCCTGGCTCGCGAGGAGCGCCCGAATCTCCTCGGGGGCGCGAGCCTTGAAGAGCGGCATCTGCGAGGCTTCGAAGTCCATGCGGTACTGCCAGCGCCCCAGCAGGGTGTGCGCGCGTAGCAAGGCCACCAAAGGCTGCGGTGCCTCGATTTCGAGTGGGTAGCGGGCTACATCGGAAGGCAGCGTGCAAGCCGCCTGGATCGGCAGCAACGAGGCAACCAGCAGGGCCGAGGACGTGGCAAGAAGACGTCGCCCGGACACTCAACCTCAGATCACAACAGTCGGCGCTGCCCCGGGTGGGCGCGGCACGATGGTGCCAATGCGCTGAGCAGATTCGCCCAGCGCCCGAAGACGCTCGATGCAGGCCTGGGCCCGGGCCGGCTCAACCACGAGCACCAGACCGATACCGCAATTGAAGACACGATGCATCTCGGCCGGATCGATCGATCCTTCGCGCTGCAGCCAGTCAAAGAGAGCTGATCGCTGCCATGCCGATTGCTCGAGCACCGCCTGGCAGCTCTCGGGCAGCACGCGGGGCACGTTTTCGACCAGGCCTCCACCGGTGATGTGTGCAATTCCCTTGATCGGCATTTCGGCCAGCACAGCCAGCACGGGCTTCACGTAGATCCGGGTGGGTGCCATCACGGCATCAGCCAGGGTACGCCCATCGAGGTCCTGCTGCAGCGCAGGCGAATCAAGTCCACCACAGGCCCGTTCGATCACGCGGCGGACCAGGGAATACCCATTGGAGTGAACGCCGCTCGAAGCCAGACCGATCACCACATCGCCAGGCACGATGCTGCGGCCATCGATGATGGCCGACTTCTCGACGGCGCCCACCGCAAAGCCTGCCAGGTCGTACTCACCATCGGGGTACATGTCGGGCATTTCGGCGGTCTCTCCGCCGATCAGGGCGCAGCCAGCCTGCTCACACCCTGCAGCAATTCCTCCGACCACCCGGGCTGCGGTGTCGACATCCAGACGACCACAGGCAAAGTAATCGAGAAAGAACAACGGCTCGGCGCCCTGAACCAGAATGTCGTTCACACTCATCGCGACCAGGTCGATGCCCACCGTATCGTGCCGATTCAGGGCGAACGCCATGCGCAGCTTGGTGCCCACACCGTCGGTGCCCGACACCAGCACAGGTTCGCGGTAGCGTTTGGGCACTTCAAACAGGGCTCCGAAGCCCCCGATGCCGTTGAGAACCCCCTCGCGCATCGTGCGCCGGGCCAGCGGCTTGATGCGCTCGACCAGGGCATCTCCGGCATCGATATCGACGCCGGCCGCCTTGTAGGACAGGGGTTCGGAAGACACGGGGCGGGCGGGTTGGCTCATGGCTCGATTCCGGGAGGGGCGCAAGAGGGCGCCCGAACGCCGGCTCGGCCAGGGCGATCCCCAGCCTGCCACGGCATAGAATGGACGCTTGAAGGCCGGAATTGTACCGGCCAAGGCCGCGCGCCCCGCTTCACTCATGCAACTTCCCCTCGACCTGGCTACTGCGCCTGCGGCCCGACTGGCGAACTTCGTGCCCGGCCCCAATCTTGAAGCGCTGCAGGCCTGCCGTCTTTGCGCATCGGGCGAGTTGCGGGCGCTCTACCTGTGGGGCGCCTCCGGAACCGGTCGCTCGCACCTGCTGCAGGCGATCGCGGCCGAGCAGACTGCAGCCCGGGCGCGACTGCTCGATGCAGCAAGCCCCCTGGCCGACTTTGTCTTCTCGCCCGAGGTCAGCCACTGGTTGATCGATACGGTCGATCAACTGGACGATGCCCGACAGGAGGCGGCCTTTCACCTGTTCAATGCGGTGCTGGCCCAGCCCGGAGCCGTCTTCTGTGCTGCGGGCGATCAGGCGCCCGCCAGGCTCAGGCTGATGCCCGAACTGGCCACGCGCCTGGGCTACGGCCTGGTCATTCAGCTGCTGCCTCTCGCAGAGGGCGATATCGCCGCTGCACTCGCCCTGACCCTGCGGGAACGCGGCCTGAGCCCAAGCACCGAGCTCATTGCCTGGCTGCTCACCCACGCGCCCCGCAACCTGGGTCGCCTGCGGGGACTGATCGACGCACTCGACCGCTATGCCCTGGCGCGCCGCCGAGCCCTGACCCTCCCGCTGCTGCGGGAGTTCGAGCGCGACGCCCAGACACCGCTCTGACGTAGAATCCGCCGGCCATGAATCTTGCTTTGTTTGATCTCGACTACACCCTGCTGCCCATCGACAGCGACTACGAGTGGGCCCGGTTTCTCATTCGCCAGGGCGTGCTCGATGGCGAGCACTATGAGCGCGAAAACGAGCGCTTTTTCACGCAGTACAAGCAGGGCACCCTCAACATCTTCGAGTTTCTCGAGTTCCAGCTCGCGCCCCTTGGCGCCCATCCGCGCCGCCAGCTCGATGCCTGGCACGAGCAGTACATGCGTGATGTGGTCACGCCCCGCATCGCGCCGCAGGCCCGAGAACTCGTCGAGCACCATCGCCAGCAGGGCGATCTGATTGCGCTGGTGACCGCCACCAACGCCTTTGTGACCGCCCCCATCGCCCGGGCCTTCGGTATCGATCATCTGATCGCCACCGGGATCGAGGAAGCCAACGGGGAGTTCACGGGCAGGCCCCACGGCACGCCCTCGTTTCGCGAGGGCAAGGTCGAACGCACCGAGCAATGGCTCAAGGGCCTTGGACACGAGCTCGATGGATTTGGTCAGTCCTGGTTTTACAGCGACTCGATGAATGACCTGCCACTGCTCGAGCGCGTCTCCCACCCGGTGGCCACCAACCCCGACGAACGTCTGGCGAAAACCGCCGAGCAACGAGGCTGGACGATCTTGCGCCTTTTTGCCGATGCCCACTGAACCCTCTGTGGCGAGGACCCACTGATGATCTTCGCCTTTTTCAAACGGCTTCTGAGCCGCACCGAGCCGGTCAACCCGCGAGGTGCTGAACCCGGTGACCGGGCAGCAAGCACACGCCGGCCTCGCCGCGGCCCGAATCCATCCCCCAAGCCCCGCACCTGGAAAGGCGCCGAGCTGGGCATCCGCCGCGATCAGATCTCGCAGGCTGCGATCCGTACCTGCGAGATCCTGCAACGGGGTGGGTTCAAGGCCTATGTGGTGGGTGGTGGCGTTCGCGACTCCCTGCTTGGGCTGCAGCCCAAGGACTTTGATGTGGCCACCGATGCCACGCCCGAGGAGGTGCAGGCGCTTTTTCGGCGGGCCCGCATCATCGGGCGACGCTTCAAGATCGTGCATGTCATGTTCGGTCGCGAAACCATCGAGACATCCACCTTCCGTGCCCTGCAGACAGACGCCGAAACCGACGAGCACGGCCGTGTGCTGCGTGACAATGTCTATGGCTCGCAGCACGACGATGCGCTGCGCCGCGATTTCACGGTCAATGCCCTGTACTACGATCCGATCGCCGATGTGGTGATCGACGAGCTCGGCGGCGTGCAGGATCTGCGCGCCCGGGTGTTGCGCATGATTGGCGACCCGGCCACCCGTTACCGAGAGGATCCGGTGCGCATGCTGCGCACCGTGCGCTTTGCCTCCAAACTCGGCTTTGCGGTCGATCCCGCCACGCTGGCGCCCATCCGCGGGATGGCGGACCTGCTCGAGAATGTGCCGTCCGCGCGCCTCTTCGACGAAATGCTCAAGCTGCTCGAGTCGGGGCATGCCATGGCCTGTCTGCGGCGACTGCGCGAAGAGGGTTTGCACCACGGTGTGCTGCCCCTGCTCGATGTGATTCTCGAGCAGCCCCATGGCGAACGTTTTGTCGAGCTGGCGCTGGCCCAGACCGATGAGCGGGTCCGTGCCGGCAAGTCCATCTCGCCCGGCTTTCTGTTTGCCTCGCTGCTGTGGCAGCGCGTGGCCGACCGCTGGCAGGCGCGGCGCGAAGCGGGCGAGCACACCATCCCTGCCCTCATGCAGGCCATGGACACGGTGCTCGACGAGCAGGCCGAAAAACTCGCAATCCAGCGTCGTTTCATCGCTGACATGCGCGAAATCTGGGGTCTGCAGCCCCGTTTTGAGCGAACGGGCCGCAGCGCCGTCCGGGTGCTCGAACACCTGCGATTCAGGGCTGGCTACGACTTCATGCTGTTACGGGTCCAGGCGGGCGAGTTGTCTGCCGAGATCGGCCAGTGGTGGCAGGCCTTTGTCGAGTCGGATCCCACGGCGCGTGAGGCCTTGCTGGCGCGAGCCCCCGCAGAGAGTCGATCAGGCGCCCCCCGCCGCCGGCGCCGTCGAAGCAGCGGTCGCAAGGCCCGTCCGGGCGAAGCCGGCAGCGATGCAGCACAAGGCGCAGCGGCAGCGGGACCGGGTCATGCGCCCGACTGAGCCGGTCTGGGCCTGGATCGGGCTGGGCGCCAATCTGGGCACGCGTCAGGTGACACTCGAGCAGGCACTCAATGCCTTGCGCCAGTTGCCGCAGACCCGTCTTGTGGTCCGCTCACGACTGTGGCGCAGCGCACCGGTCGATGCCGCAGGGCCGGATTTTCTCAATGCCGTAGCTGGTTTGCAGACCCGTCTGATGTCCCATGACCTGCTCACGCACCTGCAGGCCATCGAGCACCGATTCGGTCGGATGCGGCCTTACCGCAACGCTCCCCGCACGCTGGATCTGGACCTGCTGATGCATGGCCAGACCCACAGCGATACGCCGGACTTGCAACTGCCCCATCCTCGCCTGCACGAGCGTGCCTTCGTCCTTGCGCCTCTGGCTGAACTGGCGCCCGATCTGGAGATACCAGGCCTGGGGCGGGTGCGCGAGTTGCTGCCTGGCGTGGCGCAGCAGGTCTGCACGCCGCTTCAACCCGCCTGAGTCGGCCCACGTGCCGTCGAGCCCGCCATTCCACCCCGCCATGAGGACCGTCGCATGAACACGGGCAGCGTCAATCCCTTTGAGCGCTGGCGCCATATCGTGGTCGAAGGCCCGATCGGTGCCGGCAAGACCTCGCTCGCGCGCCGTCTGAGCGCGCGCTTCGATGCGCAGCTGGTCCTCGAAGAGCCTCAGGCCAACCCGTTTCTTGAGCGCTTTTATCGCGACAGTGCCCGCTATGCGATGGCGACGCAGTTGTCGTTTCTGTTTCAGCGGATCAGTCAGTTGCGTGACATTGCCCAGCGCGATCTCTTCTCGCAATCAGCCGTGAGCGACTTTCTGCTTGAAAAGGACGGCCTGTTCGCGCGCCTGACCCTGTCCGATGACGAACTCGCGCTCTACCAGCAGATCTTCGAGCACCTGCAGCCTCAGGCCCCTCAGCCCGACCTGGTGATCTATCTGCAGGCTACGCCCGACACGCTGGTCGAGCGCGTTCAGCGACGGGGCATTCCGATGGAGACCAGCATTTCGGAGGACTACCTGCGTGCACTGGCCGATGCCTACAGCCGGTTCTTTCATCACTACGACGCGGCTCCGGTGCTGATTGTGAACACGGAGCACCTCAATCCCGTCGATCGCGACGAGGATTTCGAGCTTCTGGTGCATCATGTGTCGATCATGAAAGGCCGACGCGAGTTCTTCAACCTCTCGCGCTGACGCCACGTCGATTCCCGAGGAGACCATGGCTCGAATTCAGGCATCCAATGCCCTGTCCAATCTGCGTGTCCTGGATCTTTCCCGAGTGCGGGCGGGTCCGGTGTGTGCCCGGCATTTCGCCGATTTCGGCGCCGATGTGATCAAGGTCGAGACCACGGGTGAAGAGGATCTGGGCGGAGCGCGCGACGGCTCCGACTTCCAGAACCTGCACCGCAACAAGCGCTCGATCACGCTGGATCTCAAGGCCCCCCAGGGCATAGCCCTGTTTCGCAAACTGGTGGCCACGGCCGATGTGGTGATCGAGAACTACCGCCCGGATGTCAAGGACCGGTTGGGCATCGATTACGCCTCCCTGCGCCAGGTCAATCCGCGCATCATCCTGGCCAGTATCTCGGGCTTTGGCCAGGACGGCCCCTATCGGGACCGGCCCGGATTCGATCAGATTGCCCAGGGTCTGTGCGGCCTGATGTCGGTCACGGGTTTCCCGGAACACGGCCCGCTGCGGGCAGGCGCTGCGGTGGCCGACGTCACGGCCGGCCTGCTGGCGGCACTGGGGATCATGACCGCCCTGCACGAGCGCGAGCGCACTGGCGAAGGCCAGTGGGTGCAAAGCAATCTGCTGCAGGCCGGTATCACCCTGCTCGATTTTCAGGCCGCCCGATACACGATGGCGGGTGAGGTTCCGCCGCAGGTGGGCAACGATCACCCCACCAGCATGCCGACCTCGGCCTATCGCACGGCCGATGGCTTCATCAATGTGGCCGCCTCGGGTACCGCGATCTGGAAGCGTCTGTGCGAAGCCATCGGCGAGCCCGGTCTGCTCGACGATGCGCGGTTTGCCTCGGCGCAGGGGCGCTCCACCCACCGCAAGGCGCTGGCCGAGCGCATCGATGCGGCGCTCTCCGGGCGCACCAGCAGCGAATGGGTTGAGGTGCTCAATGCGGCAGGCGTGCCCTGCGGGCCCATCCACCGCATGGATGCGGTGTTCTCCGACCCGCAGGTCAAACACCTGCAGGCCACCTCCCCGGTACAGCATCCAACGCTGGGTGAGCAACAGGTCCTGTCGCCTGCAATCCGGCTCTCGCGCACCCCGGCTGCGGTGGTGAGTGCGACGCCCGAGCGGGGCGAACATACCCCTGAAGTACTGAGCGAACTCGGTTTGTCGGCCACCGAGATTGCTGCGCTTCGACAACAGGGCGTCATCCTCTGAAGCAGGCGGCATCTGGCCCCAGGCGCTGCCTACCGTGCGTCACAGACAGGATCCCGAGTCAGCCTCAAGCTCTGTCTGCGGTTTGCCATTCGTCCATTTGATTTGATTGACTTGAGAGTTCTGCCATGCCCGAAATTCTGACTCGCCGCGAGGGTGCAGTAACCACCCTGCTGTTTTCCAACCCGGCCCGCATGAACGCCATGAGTCGCGACATGTGGAACCAGCTGGCCGAGGGTATTCGCACGGCCGATGCCGACCCTTCGGTTCGAGTGATCGTGCTGCGCGGCGAAGGCGAGAAGTCCTTTGTCTCAGGGGCGGACATCTCGCAGTTCGAGTCCATGCGCGCCAATGCCGATGCCCAGGCGGAATACGAAAAAGCCGTCAATGCGGGCTATGGCGCGCCGACCCAGTGCAGCAAGCCGGTCATTGCGGCCATCCGTGGCATCTGTATCGGGGGTGGGCTGGGTCTGGCCGCAGCCTGCGATGTGCGCATCTGTTCTGACGACACGATCTTTCGCATGCCAGCCGGACGCATGGGGCTGGGCTACAGCCCCTCGGGCGTGCGGCGTTTCGTGGCCATGATCGGTGCAGCCAATACCGCAGACCTGTTCCTGTCGGCCCGAAAATTCGGTGCGGCCGAGGCGCTGCGCATCGGTTTTGTTTCGCAGGTGCACCCGGTCGCGCAATTCGACGCCGCCGTGCAGGCCTATGTGCAGATGGTGGCCGAGAATGCGCCCCTCACGCTCGCAGCGGCCAAGTTCTCCATCCGAGAAGCCATCGCCGACCCAGATCAGCGCGATCCCGAGCGCGCCCTGCGCATGGTGCAGGACTGCTTCAACAGCGGCGACTATCGCGAGGGCCGGACCGCCTTCATGGAAAAACGTACCCCCGACTTCAAGGGTCGGTGATTCCCACCGATTGATCGGCACGGATCCATCCGTAAGGATCCACTCGAACCGATTGATCCGAACTGATTTCTTTTCACAGTCCCTCATTCATCCCGTTCAAAGGAGACTCCCCATGAACCGTCGTAGCAGCGTGCAGGCGCTAGGCGCAGGACTCGCACTGGCCGGCGCGGCCGGACTGACCCCTTCCGTACGGGCCCAGTCTGGCGACTGGCCCGCCAAGCCTGTCCGCCTGGTGGTGGGCTACCCGCCGGGAGGCTCGGGTGACTTCACCACGCGCACTGCAGCCGATGAGCTCTCGCGGGAGCTGAATGTGACGGTCGTGCCCGAAAACAAACCGGGCGCAGGTGGCACCATCGCCAACGAACTGGTCGCCAAAGCCGCGCCCGATGGCTACACCGTGCTCAACGCCGGCCCCATGGCGCTGACCAATGCGCTCTATCGCAAGCTGGGTTATGACAGCCGAAAGGATTTCGTGCCGGTCTGTCAGCTGGCGGTGGGGCCGATGATCATCTGCGTCAACAACGACCTTCCTGTGCGCAACCTGCGTGAACTGATCGCCTATGCCAAGGCCAATCCAGGCAAACTCAACAGCGCGGCATCGGGCAACGGCTCCACCCCGCACCTGGCCGCGGCCCTGTTCGAGTCGGTGGCCGGTGTGCAGTTCACCACGATCCAGTTCCGAGGCGGTGCTCCGGCGGCCACATCCACCATCGCCGGGGACACGCAGGTCATGTTTGCCACTCCGCCCACGGTGATGGGTTTCATCAAGGCGGGCCGCATGCGCCCGCTGGCGGTCACCACACCACAGGCCAGCGCGGCCATTCCAGGCATTCCGGGCGCTGCCGAGGCAGGCTTGCCCGGCTACGAGTCCACCTTCTCGTTTGGCCTGTATCTGCCTTCGGCCACCCCTGCGGCCATCGTGCGCGCGCTGCATGCAGCGACGGTCAAGGCCATGGCGCGCCCCGGCGTGAAGGAAAAGGTCGCAGGCCAGGGCATGGACGTTGCGACCAATGCATCCCCTGAGGAGTTTGCGCGCCAGCTCGCGGCCGGTGCCCCGGCCATCGAGCAGGCCGTCAGGGTGTCAGGCGCCAAGATCGAATAAGGTCAGTCTGCATAACCCAGCGGATTGGCGCTCTGCCAGCGCCAGGCGTCTTCGCACATCGCCTGCAGGGTCTTCTCGGCCCGCCAGCCCAGCAGTTGTTCGGCACGGGTTGGGTCGGCCCAGCAGGCTGCGATGTCACCGGGCCGGCGTGCCACGATCTGGTAGGGCACGGTGCGGCCGCTCGCCTGCTCAAAGGCACGAAGGACCTGCAAGACTGACTGCCCCTGGCCGGTGCCCAGGTTGACCGTCCAGGCCCCGGGCCGGGCAAAGACGCGGCGCAGGGCAGCCACATGCCCACGGGCCAGATCCACGACATGGATGTAGTCGCGCATGCCCGTGCCATCCGGGGTGGGCCAGTCACCGCCAAAGACGCTGAGCGCCTCGCGCCGACCCACAGCCACCTGGGCGATGAACGGCATGAGGTTGTTCGGAATACCCTGTGGGTCTTCGCCGATCCTGCCGCTCGCATGTGCGCCCACCGGGTTGAAGTAGCGCAGGATGCCGACGGCCCAGGCGGGATCAGCCGACGCCAGATCATTGAGCATGTGCTCAATCATCCATTTGGTGCGGCCATAGGGATTGGTGGGCCCGGTAGGCGCGTCTTCCTGGATCGGCACGCTGGCGGGATCGCCATAGACCGTCGCCGATGAACTGAACACGATCCGGCGCACGTTCGCGGCCTGCATGGTCTGCAACAGGCTGATGGCGCCCGCCAGATTGGCATCGTAATAACCCAGGGGCTGAGCCACGGATTCACCCACGGCCTTCAGGCCGGCGAAGTGGATGACCGCATCCACGGGCTGCTCGCGAAACAGCGTGGTCAGCAGGCCGACATCTCGCACATCGCCCACCACCAGGGGAATCCGGCGGCCGCAGAGTTCCTCGAGCCGCTCGATCGCACGCGCGCTGGAATTGACCAGGCTGTCGAGGACAACCACGTCATAGCCGGCCGCCAGCAGTTCGAGCACGGTGTGCGAGCCGATGTAGCCCGCCCCCCCCGTGACCAGAATGCGCGTACCGGTCGCGGGTTCAGGCGCTGGGCTGGGGTTGCTGGATTTGCCTTGCAAGGGCGCCGGGCGGTGCGGGTCCTGCGCGGTTGAACTCATGATGGCGTGCGCTCCTGGCGGTAGCCGCTGGACATGGCGTGGGCCATTGGGCATCGCGGCGGGCGGTCCGTGAGCATACCGTCGGCAGCCTGGCTGCAGTGCAGGCCGCACCGCCAGCAGGCTGACTGGCGGGCACACTCACCCGGTCGGCGCGTTCACGCGCAGGAGCCAAGCACCTACAATCGTCGGGTTGCATCCTGCGCAGGCTTCTCACCATGCTCATTCCCATCATTCTGTCCGGCGGCGCTGGCACCCGGTTGTGGCCCGTGTCACGCGAGGCCTTTCCCAAGCCTTTCATGCGGATCGGGGGTGAGCTGAGCCTGCTGCAACGCACGATCCAGCGCTGTCTTCCTCTGGCCAGCGGCGCCGCCCTGGGTATCGTGACCAATCAGGAATACCAGTACCGCACGCAGGAAGAGTTCGAGGCCTTGCCCAACACCAAGGGCGTGCAGTGCACACAACTGCTTGAGCCTGAGGGCCGCAATACGGCGCCCGCGATTGCTCTGGCCGCACTCTGGGCGCTCGAGCAGGACCCTCAGGCGATTTTGCTGGTTTTGCCTGCAGACCACCTCATCCCTGACGAAGCCGCCTTTCGGGCCTGCGCACGCAGCGCCGCGCAGGTGGCTGGCACGGGCGCGTTGGTCACCTTCGGTATTCAGCCGACCGCGCCCGAGACCGGCTTTGGCTACATCGAAATGGCGCCCGCATCGCCAGGCGCCAACACCGACAGCGCCCGCGCCGTGGTTCGGTTTGTCGAGAAGCCCGATGCGGTCCGAGCCGCCCAGTTCCTGGCTTCGGGCCGTTTTGTCTGGAACAGCGGGATGTTCTGCTTTCAGGCCCAGGCCATTCTCGCGGCCCTGGACGCCCATGCGCCTGAAGTGGCCGCGCAGGCCCGGCTGGCCTGGCAGGCAAGCCGCTCAAGGATGACCGAAGCGGGCCTGGCCCCAGGGGGCGGCGCGGCACCGGCGGCATCCCGCACGCAACGCATCTCCCTTGATCCGCTCACCTTTGCCGCCTGCCCCAGCGTGTCGATCGATTACGCCGTGATGGAACATGCGTCCGATGTCCAGGTTCTACCCGCCCGGTTCGCCTGGAGCGACATCGGCTCCTGGAGTGCGGTGGCCGAACAGTTCGTGGCCGATGCCGAAGGCAATACAACCCAGGGCGAGGCCCTCTTCGTGAATGCCCGCAACACGCATGTGCACAGCGAGGACCGACTGGTGGCCGCCGTTGGCGTGGATAACCTGCTGGTGGTCGATACGCCCGACGCACTGCTGGTGGCCACCAAGGATGCAAGCCAGCAGGTCAAGGAGATTGTGGCCCGCCTTAAATCAACGGGGCACGAATCGGCGCGCCTGCACCGCACCGTGGCCCGGCCGTGGGGCACCTACACGGTGCTCCAGGACGGGCCGCGATTCAAGATCAAGCGCATCGAGGTTCGGCCCGGCCATTCTCTGTCGCTGCAGATGCATCACCATCGCAGCGAGCACTGGATCGTGGTCTCTGGCACCGCCCAGGTGACCTGCGATGAGCGTACCTATCTGGTCGCGGCCAATGAATCCACCTACATTCCGATCGGCACTCGCCATCGACTCGTCAATCCCGGCCTCATGCAGCTGGTCATGATCGAGGTGCAGTGCGGTGACTATCTGGGCGAAGATGACATCGTGCGATTCGACGACCGCTATGGCCGCACCACCTGAGGCCCATGCGGAATCGCCAGGCGAGGCGCAGACCGGGGTCCTCTGATCCGATCGGCGGCGTTTGTCATGCCTTGGTCATATCGGTGTCACATCCTCGGGGCTCTGTCATGAAGCGAGTGTGACTGTGACGACCAAAGTCCTGATCGTTGAAGATGAACCCGCCATTCAGGATCTGCTGAGCCTGAACCTGCGCCATGCGGGGTTCCGCCCCTTGATGGCCACGGACGTCGCCTCGGCCCGAGCCCAGCTGGACCAGGCCCTGCCTGATCTGGTGCTGCTTGACTGGATGCTGCCCGATCTGAGCGGGATCGAATTCGCGCGCAGGCTTCGGGCTGATCCCCGGACCCGCGAGCTGCCCATCATCATGCTCACCGCGCGCTCCACCGAATCCGACAAGCTCGGCGGGTTTGATGCCGGGGCCGATGACTACATCACCAAACCGTTTTCTCCGCGCGAACTCATCGCGCGCATCAGGGCTCTGCTGCGTCGAAGCAGCCAGGAGGCCAGCGAAGACCCGGTTGAGGTTGCCGGGCTGAGGCTGGAGCCCGAGACCTTCCGGGTGATTGCCCAGGGCGACATCCTGCGCATGGGGCCGACTGAATTTCGTCTGCTGCACTACCTGATGCGCAACCTCGATCGCGTGCTCTCGCGCGCCAAGCTGCTCGACGGCGTCTGGGGTGACCATGTCTTCATTGAAGAACGAACGGTGGATGTGCATATCCGGCGCCTGAGACTCGCCCTGCAGCCCAGCGGTCATGATCGCCTGATTGAGACTGTGCGCGGCGGGGGATATCGCTTCCTGCCACAATGAGTGCCGTGGGGGCGAACCCCTTGCGCCTCTTGTCGGGAGTTCTCAACGTGGTCTACCTGCGTACGCTGGCTTATCTGGCTGGTTTGCTGCTGCTCGCCCTGATCATCAGCCGGGTGCACTCCACCGAGTCCGCTGCCTGGGCGATCGCAGGCGGTCTTCTGTTGCTGGTTGCCTATCATGCGGCTTTCCTGTTTCGCCTGAATGACTGGGCCGTCCTGCCCCGTCAGCGCGAGTTGCCGATTGGCTTTGGCAGTTGGGGAGTGGCCTTTGATCGCATAGGCCGCTTCGTGCGCCAGGATGCCATCGAGCGCAACGACATGAGTGCGGAGCTTGAACGCATGCATGCCGCGGTGGATACCCTGCCCGACGGTCTTGTCGTGCTCGACCGATTCGACCATGTGCAGTGGAGTAACCGGTCCGCTCAGGCGCTGCACGGGATTTTCGGGCGTCGCAGGCCCATCGATCATTTCATTCGTCAGCCGGAATTCCTCGCCTGGCTGCAGTCCGGTCACACCT
>Ga0315905_10003655_pt1 | contig 15834 bp, 14 predicted proteins | sample LakEriMetagenome_5_FD_203522 | JGI IMG/M metagenome (GOLD analysis project Ga0315905, IMG submission 203522) | Freshwater fungal communities from buoy surface, Lake Erie, Ohio, United States - Buoy 4 MA121 | ecosystem: Environmental > Aquatic > Freshwater > Lake | place: USA: Lake Erie, Ohio... | reverse complement strand
TAGCTCTATTAATTGTCTATATTCTGTCGAGCATTCAACTATCAATAATTACTTCTGTGTTCAAAGCAGTAAGAGAGTATTCATTTAGTGTTTTTTTGCTCAATATCATTAGAGTTTCAGAGTTCACTCTAGGTGCAATTCTTGTTTATTCAGGTTATGGACCTAAAATGTTTATTTTATCAAATCTAGCAATACGAATTGTAGGTTTATTTTTCGTTATTAGATATCTTAAAAATAAACATTCATGGATAAATTTTTCTATCTCTAATTTTGATATTTTTTCTCTTAGAGCGATTTTCAAACCCTCAGTAGCATCTGGCGGGTTTGCTTTTGGTAATTTACTAATCAATCAGGGTATGATTCTGCTTATTGGTTCTTTTTTAGGATCAACCTCTGTAGTTGTATTTAATACAATAAGGACTTATTCAAGAATGCTTTTAAAAGTATCAGCAATTTCGATTAACAGTTATTCACCTGAAATGTCTTTTTTTTATGGCAAGAATAAAATTAGTTTACTCAGGTTCTTAAATAGAAAACTTATAAAAGCTTCTTTTCTTACTTCTACAACAATTATTTTACTCTCATACTTTATAGGTGAGGAGATACTTAAAGTTTGGACAAATGATAAATTTTTTATTGATCATGACTTATATTTGTTAATTTTATTTGAAACTTTTATTTATTCTGTATGGTATGTTGGCTCTGTTCCGATAACTGCAGCTAATAGACATTTTAATATTGTTTTGTGGTATGTTTTCGCAGGAATCCTATCACTTATAATAGCTTACCTACTTTTCCCTCTGGCTGGATCAATTGCGGCCCCAATCGCCTTAATTCTTTCTGACATCATCATTGGCTTTTGTGTCATAAAAGAAATGCTAAAATTAACTAAAGACAATATTTGGAGTGTTGCTAGGTCCATTTTTAAGTTATGAAGACTTCAAAAAAACTACTGCTAAATCTTGTAGATACAATTCACATTTATTTCTACGTATTCAGAGAGATCATTGTTAATTATATTTTTTATAAGCTTAAATTGAGAAGATTTTTGGGCAGAGGAAGGATTAATAATGTATCAGGAATTTTAAGTTCTGATTTTTATGACAAAGGAATTAAGCATTTTAACTTAATCAGTAGGACATTAATTAAAAATGCTCCACATCTGAGAAGAGATAGATTTCTTGAGCTGGGCCCGGGCGGCACACTTCTAAACGGTTTTATGCTTACTCATGGCGGGTGGAGGGAGTATTATGCAGTAGATGCATTTCCTAGTGAGGTTTGGTCGAAATATCCACAACACTTGTACCATCATTATATTAATAGTTTAAGAAAAAAAAATGATAGGTATAGTGCAAATAAAATTTTACGTACATCAATGCAATCTAAAGGCCCACTTTTTTATTTTTCAAATGGTGGTGTTCATGGGGAAGGTTTTGCTAGTAAGGTTAAAAATAATTCTGTTGATTTTATATATTCATGGGGAGTTCTAGAGCACATAGAAAATCCAAAGGATATTTTTGATAGATGCTTTTCCTTATTAAAGTCAAAAGGATGTTCTTTGCATGTAATTGATTTTCACCCTCACACTTGGCATCGCTTTTACAAGACCCATTATTTCTTGGTCATACCTGATTGGCTTTGGTATTTAATGTATAACAAGAGGGGTTTTATCAATCGATTAAGAGCTTCTGCCTACTTGAATTATGCAAAATCTGCTGGTTTTTCAATTAAAATTTTGAAAAAAGAATATTCTAAATCTGATATAAGCGGCTATAGAAAAAATTTTCAAAAAAAATTCAAAAAACTTAAGGCCAATGACATATTAACTGACAGAATATATATGTTACTTACAAAGCCATAAATTATGCCTAAGTTTTGCATTGTAATCCCTACGTATAATAGCGCTAAAACAATAAGTGAAGCTATTTTCTCTTGTTTAAATCAATCCTTTAAGGATTTTTCTGTAGTTGTTTCTGATAATTGCTCAAAAGATAATACTGAGGAGATCGCGTCCTCAATTTATAGTAAAAAATTACGCTATATCAGAAATAATTCATATCTAAATAAAAGTGAAAGTTGGAATAGAGCGTATGAGCAGTCGGAAGATTGTGAGTATCTTGTGAATCTTCATAGTGACGATGTGCTAGATAATCATTGCCTCAAAAATATTTCAGAAAATATAGCTAAAAAGCCAATTTTCATCCATGGTCCGTGCAAAAGAATATCGTTCGATGGAAATATCTACAAAAACAATTTTTTTTACCCTTTCGGTTACACAATGTCCGGATCAAAATTTGCTGAGTCCGTTATTCTTTTAAATCATATAGGAATAGTGGGGACAGCTATTAATAGGAATTCCTTTCGTAAAACCTCTGGCTGGAATGCTAATTTAGAGTTTTTTCAAGATGTTAGTCTATGGATAGAACTTTCAAAATTTGGAAATAGTCAATATATTCCCAAACTTTTGGGTTATTACAGGCAGCCAAAAGTTTTAAATCCAAATAAATACATTAATGAAATGATTAAGTGGTATGAAGATATTATAAATTTTAATGAAAACAATGACATTCGCATAGCGGCTGCAAATAGCTTAGAAAGAGTTCTTGAGCGGGTAATTAATTCTAAAAATAGTCTGTTAGACCCTTTAGTTTTAAATTCTGTTCTTAGCACATATAAAAAATTAAAAAATATGGATCACGTCAGATACAACGTTAAATTCAGATTAAATTTTTTAAAATTTAAGTCGATGTTTATTTAGTTTTTTTCATTTTTAGTGTTAATATTTAATGGATTATCTCAAAATTTATGGTTAATCTATGAATCAAAATAAAATATTTGGCTTTTTTCTGGCTTTTTTTTTTGCATCTTTTGGTGTAGCTAATTTTTTTTCGCATCATAATTTTTTTGGGGTTTTCTTATCAGCTGTATCTTTTTTTTTTATTTTTCTGTGCTTTAAAAATAACCCTATTCTTTATAAATTAAGGTCTTATTGGATTCAATTAGGCTCACTTTTATCCATAGCGTCTACCCCAATAGTTTTAGCTTTTTTTTTCTTTTTAATATTATCTCCATTCGCTTTAATTGCTAAATTTTTTGGATATGATCAATTGAGAATAAAAAAAAGAAGAAGAGTAATATCTTTCTGGAATGATAAAAAAGGCTCTATCTCTGACTTTGATAAACAATTTTAATGTGATAAATTAAGGCTTATTATGGAAATTTTGAAGGAATTTTTACTTTACTTAAAATCTAGCAAAAAGTTTATTTTTGCCCCTATGCTAATTATTTTATTTCTTTTGGGACTTCTAATGGTTTTTGCAGAAGGCTCTATTTTAGCGCCTTTCATTTATACTCTTTTTTAATTTAATGGTTATATTAGGAATTTCAGCGTTTTACCACGATTCCGCAGCCGCATTAATTAAAGATGGAAGAATTTTAGCCGCAGCACAAGAGGAAAGGTTTACTAGAGTAAAGCATGACTCGTCGTTTCCGATTCATTCTATTAATTTTTGTTTAAAATATGCTCGTATTAATCCTTCAAGCATTGATCACATAGTTTTTTACGAAAAACCATTTATTAAGTTTGAGCGTTTGTTTGAAACCTATCTTGCTTTTGCACCTAGTGGTTTTGAAAGCTTTAGAAAAGTTATGCCTTTGTGGCTTAAAGACAAACTATTTCAAAAAAGAAAGATTTTAAATTTTTTAGATGAGTTATGGGACAAAAATCCAGGTATTAATAATAAACTACTTTTTAGCGAGCATCACTTAAGTCACGCAGCAAGTGCATTCTATCCTTCCCCTTTCAAAAATGCAGCAGTATTAACAATGGATGGTGTAGGTGAGTGGGCTACCTCATCAATTGCATTGGGAAGCGACAATTCTCTAAAGATACTTAAAGAGATCCATTTTCCTCATTCTATAGGCCTCCTTTATTCAGCGTTTACTTACTTTTGCGGATTTAAGGTTAATTCCGGTGAATATAAGTTAATGGGTCTTGCCCCTTATGGAAAACCAAAATATGCAAAAAAGATAAAAGAACATCTTATAGAAATCAAGGAAGATGGTTCTTATCAGTTAAATATGCAATATTTTAATTATTGTGTTGGATTTACAATGGTCAATAGTAAGTTTCACGAGCTTTTTGGTATCACTCCAAGAGAAGCAGAATCCCCTCTTCGGCAAATTGAAATGGATCTTGCTGCATCCATTCAAATCATTACCGAAGAAATTGTTCTTAATAGTGCAAAATATGCATTCAAAATTACTAAAAGTGATAATTTGTGCCTTGCTGGAGGCGTTGCCCTAAATTGTGTGGCAAATGGAAAGCTTTCAAAAGAAGATATTTTTAAGAATATATGGATTCAGCCAGCCTCAGGAGATTCTGGGGGTGCAATTGGAGCTGCTTACGTAGCTTATTACAATCTAAACAAACAGCCTCGCTTAAAGAGCTTGCGCTCTGACCTTATGCAAGGAAGTTTTTTAGGGCCCTCATACTCATCAAAACAAATAATAAAAGAACTAAACGCCCTGGGGGCGGTATATTCTAGTTTTAGTATTAGAGCTATTCTTAAGAAAACTGCACTGGCACTTTCTCAAGGACAGGCTGTTGGCTGGTTCGCTGGAAGAATGGAATTTGGCCCTCGAGCTCTCGGTGCTAGGAGTATCCTAGCAGATCCCAGGTCGCCGTTGATGCAAAAACAGCTTAATTTAAAAATAAAATTTAGGGAGTCTTTTAGGCCATTTGCGCCAAGTATTTTAGATAAAGATATGCCTGCCTGGTTTGATTTGAAACGCGAGAGTCCATATATGCTTATAGTAGGATCCGTGAATAAAGAAAAGAGAAAAAAAATGAATGCTAAAAATAAACTTTTATCTGGTATTAACAAACTAAACATAAAAAGATCAGAAATACCAGCAGTAACTCACGTCGATTTTTCAGCCAGAGTTCAAACTGTAGATAAAAAAAGAAACCTTAGGTTTTATAATTTGATCTCTGAATTTAAAAAAATTACAAAAGTTCCTATTCTTGTAAATACATCGTTTAATATAAGAGGCGAGCCAATCGTTAATTCGCCAAGAGATGCATTTAAATGCTTCATGGGAACAAACCTAGATGTTTTAGTCTTGGAGAATATTATCCTTTATAAAAAAGATCAAAATAAAAAAATGCTTCTTAATTACAAGGATGAACATAATCTAGACTAATAATGCAGAAGAAAATTTTTTTCTTTAAGGTTGCTGCAGTATTTCTTCCGTTTGTTATCTTATTTTTACTAGAAATTTCTGCTCAGTTATTTTATTTCTTCCAACATAATAGAACTTTTTTATATCAAACGCGCGCACATGATAAGACAGGATTCCTTCAAATGGATGAACTTGGCTTGCTTTGGTTTAAAAAAAATTCAACAGTTCGGTTAAAACATTACTCAACGTATGCTGCTGATTTGTATACTGATAATTTTGGTTTAATTCATAATGGATCTGAGTTCAGAGAGCCTCCTGACCCTCTAAATTTTAATATCATATTTCTTGGGGGCTCAACTGTAGAAGGCCGGGGCTCAACATCAAACAAAAATACAATTCCAGCCTTGCTTGAATCATGCTTGCGGGAAAAAAACAAAAAAATTAATATATATAACTTTGGATTTAGTGGAGACAACTCTTTCAATGAGAATTTGAGGATACATTCAAAGAGTGAATATTTTAAACCAGATTTAGTGATTGCTCTTGATGGTCGCAACGACTTTGACACATTTTATACTAAAAAATCACTTTTAAATAACTCTCATGTGCTCACATCAAACCTAACCTATATTTATAATAATTTAAGCAAACTTGAATTTAGTTTAGGATTATTGAATGAATATATGACTGAAAATATAGTTTTATATAAATATTTTTATATGAAATTGAAAAATAAAAAAGAAGATGAAACAAAGCGCTTCTATCATAACTTGTCTAAGGAGCATAAATTAGTTTATCTTGCATACCATCAATCATCTGCTTCATGGCTAAAACTCAGATATGATGGAATTAAATATGCAGTTTTTTTTCAGCCTACTTTAGCATATAAAAAAAAGAAGACAAACGAGGAAATAATTCATATAGAAAATTTTAATAAAAAAATAAATGATTTTGGAGATTACAATAAAAATCTTTATAACTTTTATGATTTATTTTTAGAAAAAGAAAAAAATCTAAACTATGATTTATTTAATCTTAGTGATATTTTTGAATATCATAATCATACAGCCTATGTTGATAGTGTTCATTACAACGATGCTGGTAATTTATATATTGCAAAAAAAATGTGTAATATTATTAAAAAAAATTATCTGAGAATAATTTAGAAAATTTAATTATCTGTGACCAACATCATAATTTTCTCTGACTTTTATTTCCCTGCTGTAAAAGCAGGTGGCCCGCTCAAATCAATATCATTAATTGCTGGTGATTTATCAAGAAATAATAGAATTGTAATTTATACATCAACAAAAGATAAAAATAGCAAAAATGAATTAAAGAATATCAGCAAAGAAATCTTAGTTAAACATGATAAATATTATATTTTTTATACTCGACACCCACTTTTAAATTTGATACCTTTTATTAGCAATTCAAGACCTTCGATTTTATGGCTTAATAGTTTTTTCTCCTTTACTACAATTGCAGTCTTAATACTAACTAAAATTAGCTTTACTAATACTCACGTGCTAATTAGTCCAAGAGGTGAATTGTTAGAAGGTGCACTTAATATCAAAAATTTTAAAAAAATATTTTACCTGTACGTAACTAATTTTGTAGGTTTATTTAAAAATACATATTTTCATGTAACGTCTGAAGACGAGACTAATTCTATACAAAATAACGTTAGAGTATTTAGGGATATATATACAATTCATAACTTAATTAAAAGTTCAAGCTTACAGCCGTTAAAAAGAGATTGTAAAAAACTTAAAATTATTTTTTTATCAAGAATCAGTAAAAAAAAGAACCTTCTTTTTGCAATAAAAATACTAGGACAAATAAAAAATATTATTATTCAATTCGATATATACGGCCCTATAGAAGATCATAATTATTGGACAAAATGTAAGCTTTTAATTAAAACACTACCGCCAAATATTTCTGTTTCCTATAAAGGGTTAATTTTTTCTCAGGACGTTACTAAATGCCTAAGAAATTACCATGTTTTCTTTCTTCCAACTATGGACGAAAATTTTGGACATGCAATTGTTGAAGCAATGCAATCAGGTGTTTTGCCTTTGATAAGTGACAATACCCCCTGGAAGGATGTAGGGGAATATAATGCAGGTTGGGCTTTATCTCTTGACAAACCTATTGATTACGAAAATGCGATTATTGAGGTTTCAAGGCTTAATGCTGAAAGCTTCTATTTAAAATCTTTAAACTGTATAAATTATATAAAAAATAAGTGCGATAATGAAATGTCTTCATCAAAATATCATAGTATGATTAAGGATATTTTAGATTCAACCTGATATTAATATGCGAGTAAAAATTGAATATTGACTTACTTAAAAATAAAGCGATCTTAATAACTGGCGGAACAGGATCTTTTGGAAATGCTTTTTTAAAGAGTATTATTAATGCTAATTTTAGCAAGGTTGTAATTTTTAGTAGAGACGAAAAAAAGCAAAACGATATGCGCCTTCATTTTTCCAGTAAGAGAATTCAATTTCATATTGGCGATGTCAGAGATTATAGTTCTCTTGAAAATTCAATGGATGGAGTTGATTTTATCTTCCATGCAGCCGCACTTAAACAAGTTCCTTCCTGTGAGTTTTATCCAATTGAGGCACTAAAAACAAATGTTCTTGGAACTGAAAATGTTTTGAATGCTGCTATTAAATGTGAAGTCAGCAAGGTTGTTTGCTTAAGTACAGATAAAGCAGTATATCCAATAAATGCAATGGGCATATCAAAAGCCCTTATGGAAAAGATTATTATCGCCAAATCTAGAATTAGTAAAAATACAGTAATTTGTATTACAAGGTACGGCAATGTCATGGCATCAAGAGGATCCGTCATTCCTATTTTTGTTGAAAAGATTTTATCTGGAAACGCGATTACAGTTACAGATCCGTCAATGACACGTTTCATGATGACCCTAAACGATGCTGTTGAATTGGTTATGCATGCTTTTGAACATGGCAAGACAGGAGATATTTTTGTTCAAAAAGCCCCTGCAGCAACTATTGAAACTTTAATAAACTCGCTTTTAATAGTGATGTCAAAACCCAATCACCCAGTTGAGACTATCGGTACCAGGCACGGAGAAAAACTTTATGAATCTTTATTGAGTCGAGAAGAAGCATCTATTGCAGAAGATTTGGGAAGATACTTTCGTGTTTCGCCTGATTTACGCGATTTGAACTATTCAAAATTTATAGATGAAGGCAAGAAAATTATTCAATCTTCACAAGATTACAACTCTCATAACACAGAAAGACTTGATCTTGAAGGCACGGTAAATTTATTAAAAAAATTGAGTTTTATACAGCAAATTATCCGTGGAGAAAAGCCTGTGCTTGATTATTAAATGAGAGTTTTAGTCACCGGCGCTGATGGCTTTATTGGTAAAAATTTAATTATTCGACTCCAAGAAGTAGGCGTTGAAATTGTTAAATTTACAAGAAAAAATCATTTAAGTGATTTGCAACTTATTATTCCTGAGGTTGATTTTATTTTTCATCTATCAGGCGTCAATCGACCCCAAAGTACTATTGAATTCAGTATAGATAATTACAATTTCACCACTGAACTTTGTAAACTCATTAAAAAAAATGAACAGCATATTTCCATTGTATATACCTCATCTGTTCAAGCAGAACAAAACAATCCTTACGGGATAAGTAAGCTTCAAGGCGAAGAAGAGCTTGTGAGATTAGTAAATTTGAATAAGGCCAATGTTGCAATTTATCGCCTACCCAATGTTTTCGGTAAATGGAGTAAACCTAATTACAATTCTGTTGTAGCAACTTTTTGTTACAACACAATATACGATTTTCCTTTAACTATTCATGACACATCTTCACTTGTTAATCTTGTCTATATTGATGATTTGATTGATAGTTTTTTGAAAGTTTTACAACTTGGTATAAAAAAGCTAGAAAGACCTATCATTAAAAATCAGTATTTAGTTACCTTAGGTAAATTAGCTGAAATTATTCAATCTTTTAAGTCTGAAAGAAAAGAAGGCTATATTGGACCGGTCGGCACTGGCCTGATTAGAGCCCTCTATTCGACTTACTTGAGTTTTTTTCAGCCACAATTATTTAAATATGGTTTGGAACCTAAGCCAGACTCAAGAGGTAAATTTGTTGAAGTATTAAAAACTACAGATTCTGGCCAATTTTCTTTTTTTACAATTTATCCAGGTATGACGCGCGGAGGGCATTATCACCATACAAAAAATGAGAAGTTTATAGTTGTGCAAGGTTCTGCTAGATTTAAATTTAGGCATATTATTTCGAATGAAGTTTATGAAATAATGACCAATGGAAATAAGTCTGAAGTTGTTGAAACAATCCCTGGCTGGTCGCATGACATTACAAATATTGGTACAAATGAAATGATAGTTATAATTTGGGCCAACGAAGTTTTTGATAAGAAATTACCAGACACAACTCCTTATAAGGTTTGAAGATGAAAAAATTGAAAATCGCAACTATCGTTGGTACAAGGCCTGAAATTATAAGACTTTCGAGAGTTCTTGCTAAGCTTGATGAGCATTGTGATCATATTTTAATTCATACAGGACAAAATTATGATTACGAACTTAATCAAATATTTTTTGATGATTTAAATATTCGAAAGCCAAATTATTTTCTTAATAGCGCTAAAGATAGTAAAAGCGCTGCTAATACCATAGGTAATATAATTAGTACTGTTGATAATTTATTTGCACAGATTAATCCAGAAGCACTTTTAGTTCTTGGCGATACAAATAGTTGTTTATCTGTTATTCCTGCGAAAAGGAGAAAAATTCCAATTTTTCATATGGAAGCTGGTAATCGATGCTTTGATCAGCGAGTTCCTGAAGAAATAAATAGGAAAATCGTAGATCATATTTCTGATGTAAATATGACCTATAGCAATATTGCTAGAAATTTTTTACTTAAAGAAAATTTGCCTCCTGATATGGTTATTAAAACTGGAAGCCCAATGTATGAGGTTTTAAATTTTTATAAAGACGAAATTGACAAGTCAAAAGTATTCGATCAATTTAATATTCAAGAAAAATCCTACTTTCTTGTAAGTGCTCATCGAGAAGAGAACATAGAAATATCTGTTACTTTTGATCGTTTAATTAGTATATTAAATTCCTTAGCAAATGATTACGAAAAGCCAATCATCGTCTCAACGCACCCTAGAACACAGATAAAAATTGATGAATCTGATGCGAAATTAAATCCCTTGATAGTTCTTTCTAAGCCATTGGGATTTTTTGATTATGTTAAATTACAAAAGTCGGCAATTGCAGTCCTTTCAGACAGTGGAACGATAAATGAAGAGTCATCCATACTCAATTTCCCCGCATTAAATATCCGTGAAACACATGAGAGACCTGAAGCAATGGAAGAAGGTTCTGTCATGATGGTAGGATTAAGCATGGAAAGGGTGAGGCAAGGGCTCTCTATTTTAAGCACACAATCTCGAGGCAAAACTCGAGATCTGAGACTGGTAGATGACTATAGCGTACCCAACGTATCAAATAAAGTACTTCGAATCATTCATAGCTATACAGACTATATAAATCGAACGGTTTGGAAGAAGTATTAATTCATTTGAAAAAAAATATCGCGCTCATTGCCCCGGTTTTTCCACCAAATAATACTTCAGCTGCAATTCAATTATTTGATTTAGCAAAAGAATTTAAAAGACAAGGTTACAAAATCACCGTCCTTGTACCTTCCTCGGAAATATCATCTTCTTATGTGTATGAAATAAAAAATGGAATAAAAATTTTACGCCTTAAAACTTTAAAAATGACAGATGTATCAAATACTAGAAGGGCTATTGCTGAATTTTTAATGCCTCATTTAATGATTTTAAATCTATATAAATACAATATCAAACAAATAAGATGGGATGGAATCATTTGGTATTCGCCCAGTATTTTTTTTGCCCCTTTAGTAAAATTTTTAAAAAAGCGTTATAAAGTTCGTGCATATCTTATTGTAAGAGACCTTTTCCCTGATTGGTCAGTTCATTTAGAATTGATGAGCCAAGGTCTGATATATCAATTTTTTAAGCAAACAGAAAAATCTCAATATAAGCTTGCTGACACAATAGGCGTTCAAACGAAAGGCAATCTTAAATATTTTGATAGTACTGTTAAGAGATATTCAAATTCCATAGAGGTATTGCATAATTGGCTTTCTGATGCTCCAATAAAAAAATGCTCAATAAATTTAACATTCAGCTCATTAGCGAAAAAGAGAATCGCTGTATACGCTGGCAATATGGGAGTTGCTCAAGATTTAGATTTTTTCTTGCATTTAGCGAAGAAGATGAGTTCTAGAAAAAACTTTGGTTTTTTATTCATTGGAAGAGGATCTCAAAAAAAATCTTTACAGCAAAAAGCTACAAATTTACATTTATCAAATGTTTTATTTTTGGATGAAATCCATTCGTCTGAAATACCTGGACTATATCGGCAATGTCATATTGGATTGGTCTCTTTAGATAAACGACATAAAGAACATAATATTCCTGGGAAATTTCTTTCCTATATTAATGCTGGCTTACCTGTTTTGGCTTTAGTTAATAGGGGCAATGATTTGATTGATCTTATTAAAAAATATGATGTAGGTTTTGCGTCTAGCAATTATTCACTTGAAGAAATTGAATTTTTGTTGGTGAAAATTTTAGAAAATGGTTCTATGGACAAATATCAGATTAATTGTAGGAAACTTTCTTCGGAGCTATTTTCTTCCGAAGTAGCTGTGAAAAAAATATCGAGAGCATTATTTAATTAATTTAATTCTTCAATTAAATTAATTAAACCGCTAAGCTTGCTTAGACTCTTCTGTCATTTTTAATCTTTTTTTCTTTTGTTTGGTCAGGAAGTCGGATTTTGAGCCAATATGGTTTATTCCTCGCTCTTTAGCCAAAATGACCTGTTTTTGACGCTCTGTGAGCGCCTTTAATTTTTCAGGGGTGTGTTGATCATAACAATAAGGACATGAAATGCCGGGGGTGTATTTATCGCTTTTCATATCGTCTGCTGACAAAGGATATCGGCATGCATAACATTGAGCGTAATCACCCACTTCAAGTCCGTGTTTAATAGCCACTCTTTGATCAAACACAAAGCATTCGCCCTGCCATAAACTATTCTCTGGTTTGACTTCTTCAAGGTATTTTAAAATGCCGCCCTCTAAGTGATAGACCTCATCAAAGCCTTCCGAAATCATATAAGAGGATGCTTTTTCACAACGAATCCCGCCAGTACAAAACATCGCGACCTTTTTATGTTTCTTAGGATCAAAATGCGTCTTCACATATTCAGGAAATTCTCGGAAGGTATTGGTTTTGGGATTAATGGCATTTTTAAAAGACCCTATCACATATTCGTAATCATTGCGTGTATCAATCAATACCACTTCGGGGTCAGAGATAATAGCGTTCCAATCTTGAGGCTTCACATAGGTGCCCACCATTTTGGTAGGTGATACATCAGGCACACCTAAGGTCACAATCTCTTTTTTAAGTTTGACTTTCATGCGGTAGAAAGGATGTTTGTCTGACCAGGATTTTTTATGGCCAAGATCCTTAAAGTTACCTTCAAAAAAAGGATTATTTTTTAGATATTCAAGAAGCTCTAGGATGGATTTTTCAGGACCTGCAACGGTACCGTTGATGCCTTCATCCGCTAAAAGGATGGTGCCTTTGATACCTTTAGTGATACAGAAATTGAGGAGTGGCTCCCGAAGTTTTTTATAATGAGGAAGACTCACAAAATGATACATAGCGGTCGTTAAGTAGATGTCTTGCATGAGCTTTGTTCTTTATTAAACCTTATAAAAATGTTATTTTATCAGTCTTTTCAACGGTATTAAATCTTACGGAGTCTAAACAATGGCAATTGAACAAACCTTATCGATTATTAAACCTGATGCAGTTAAAAAAAATGTGATTGGTCAAATCTATTCACGTTTTGAGAATACAGGCTTAAAAATTATCAAAGCTAAAATGACACATTTATCTCAAGCTGAAGCTGAAGGCTTTTATGCAGTACATAAAGACCGTCCTTTCTTTAAAGATTTGGTAAGTTTTATGATTTCAGGTCCTGTGATGATCCAAGCTTTAGAAGGGGAGAATGCGGTTTTAAAACACCGTGATTTGATGGGGGCCACCAACCCTAAAGAAGCGGCACCCGGAACCATTCGTGCTGACTTTGCAGAGAGTATTGATGCCAATGCCGTGCACGGATCTGATTCATTGGACAACGCTAAAATCGAAATTAAATACTTCTTCGGTTAATTTTTAAATGACTAACTTGCTCGATTTGGACTACGAGCACCTCGTTTCTTTTGTAGGAAACTTCGGTGAAAAGCCTTATCGAGCCCGTCAGTTGATGCATTGGATTTATCATGAAAATCTCATTGATTTCAATAAGATGACAGATATTTCTAAAGTATTTTGTGATGTATTAAAAGACAAAACCACTATTGAATTTCCATCCGTGATGAGTGACGCGATGTCGGATGATGGGACGCGTAAATGGTTATTCGATGTGGGTGGTAATAATGGGATTGAAACTGTTTTTATTCCCGAAGACGATAGGGGTACTTTATGTATTTCATCTCAAGTCGGATGCGCACTTGAATGTACATTTTGCTCCACGGGTCGCCAAGGCTTTAATCGTAATTTAACGACTGCTGAAATTATTGGACAGTTATGGCTCGCTAACTTTTACATTCGCCAACAAGACGGTTATAACTCATTAGCGAATTCAGAACGCATTATCAGTAATGTCGTCATGATGGGCATGGGAGAACCACTCGCCAATTATGACAATGTCGTGGCTGCTATGAAGTTGATGTTAGACGATAGGGCTTATGGCTTAAGCCGTCGCCGTGTGACTTTATCTACCAGTGGTTTAGTCAATGCCATGGATCGCCTAAAAGAAGATTGCCCTGTGGCTTTGGCCGTATCGCTTCACGCCTCGAATGATAAATTAAGAGACGAAATTGTGCCTATCAATAAAAAATTTCCGATAAAAGAATTGATGGCAGGGTGTCAGCGTTATTTAGAAAAAGCACCGAGAGATTTTGTGACATTTGAATATGTGATGTTAGATGGCATCAATGATTCGGTGGAGGATGCAAAAGCTTTACTCAATATTGTTAAAGATGTCCCATGTAAATTTAATTTGATCCCTTTTAATCCGTTTCCTAATAGCGGATATAAGTGTTCATCAAGTGACCAAATTCGTAAATTTAAAGATATCCTCATGAACCAAGATTATATTGTGACGGTCCGAAAAACTCGTGGGGACGATATTGATGCGGCCTGTGGTCAGCTCGCAGGGCAGGTGAAAGATAAGACCACAAGATCTCTAAAAAGAATTAATTTAATTCAATAAATTATTGATTTAATTATTAAAATTTATATAAAAAATGAATGAAATTTTACTTAAAAAACCAACTTATCAAGTGATGGTGGGGTCCGTCCCTGTCGGGGGTGGGTCTCCGATTGTCGTGCAATCCATGACCAATACCGATACAGCGGATGTTCAAAAAACCGTAGCGCAGGTTTTTGATTTATGGAAAGCCGGTTCTGAAATTGTTAGAGTCACAGTCAATAATGAAGCATCAGCGGATGCCATTCCTTACATTATTGAAAACTTAAACAAACGAAATTGTCATATCCCGATCGTAGGCGACTTTCATTTTAATGGGCATAAATTATTACAAGCTTACCCTGAGTGCGCAAAATTACTCGCTAAGTATCGAATCAATCCAGGTAATGTAGGCAAAGGTAGCCGTCGCGATGAGCAATTTGAAGCGATGATAGATATTGCTAAAACGCATAATAAGCCTATCCGTATCGGTGTTAACTGGGGAAGTCTAGACCAAGTTAAATTAGCTTCTATGATGGATGAAAATGCCAAGCTAAAAAATCCATTGTCATCTGATGCGCTAATGCGAGAAGCTTTAATTCAATCGGCATTAGAAAGTGCTGAACAAGCTGTTTCTTGGGGATTGCCAAAAAACAAAATTATCATTTCTTGTAAAGTGAGTCATGTGCAAGATTTAATTCTTGTGTATCAAGAGTTAGCCAAAAGAACTTCATACCCACTCCATCTTGGTTTAACCGAAGCCGGTATGGAATCTAAGGGTATTGTGGCATCAACTGCAGCCCTCGCTATTCTTTTACAACAAGGTATAGGCGACACGATTCGAGTATCTCTAACACCGATGCCTGATGAGCCGCGCACTAAAGAAGTGGTGGTGGCCCAAGAGATTTTACAAACCATGGGCATTCGTTCTTTTACACCACTTGTCACTGCTTGTCCTGGATGTGGTCGAACGACTTCGACTTACTTTCAGGAATTAGCTTTAGAGATTCAAACTTTTTTACGCGAATCGATGCCGCAATGGAAAAATACCTATCCAGGTGTGGAGGATATGTCTGTTGCTGTCATGGGATGTGTGGTCAACGGCCCCGGGGAATCAAAGCTTGCCAATATTGGGATTAGCTTACCGGGAACCGGTGAAATTCCTGTGGCCCCTGTGTTTGTCGATGGTGAAAAAACCGTCACTCTAAAAGGTGACAATATCGCTAATGAATTTAAAGCAA
>Ga0315905_10003653_pt1 | contig 15840 bp, 16 predicted proteins | sample LakEriMetagenome_5_FD_203522 | JGI IMG/M metagenome (GOLD analysis project Ga0315905, IMG submission 203522) | Freshwater fungal communities from buoy surface, Lake Erie, Ohio, United States - Buoy 4 MA121 | ecosystem: Environmental > Aquatic > Freshwater > Lake | place: USA: Lake Erie, Ohio... | reverse complement strand
GACAACCAATATTTTTTTACGCCAGTATGGGTAGTGTTAAAAATTAATTTTGCCACCTTCTCGGCTTGAGTTGACTCAGATGAATGCAGAACTACCTTTACCGATTTACTGTTTCCCCAAAGTGTATATTTACCCTTAAAATAAGATTTCACCTGCGCTTGGGTAAGCTCTGTTACCCCCGTTGTATTTCCAATTACTTTATAATCAGAAAATGTCTGACTGTAAACCATAATCGAAAATAAGGTGAAAAATATCGAATTAAATACTTTAGAAGCCATACGCAAATTGTATCTTAAAATCTAACATATTAATGGGATCATGAGGTGAATTCTGTAATAAATTCATGGAATAACCTAATTGAGCCTTCACATTCAAGGTCTCAGAAAACTCATATCGATAACCTAACCACATACGCATAATATCATAATGATAGGTAAATAAGTCATTTTCTGAAATTGAGAGTAAATCTACAATGGCATAAGGAACATGTTTGTCTTTAATTCTATATCCGTAATAGGTATAATTTGAAAAATTATTTGCTTTTCCTAAAGTATCTGTATGTGTAATGTTGTACGAAAACTCATTTAAAAACTCATGCTTTTCGCCAAAATGAGCGATTGATTGACTTATTAAGTGGTAATTCAATTTTCCTTTATATTTATCACCGTGCATGTGCGAGGGAGCAGTTGTATGACCACTATGAACTCCTGTTACTGAAGCATCTGATAGAAAATCGTAAAAATACGATGCTCCAATTCTCCAATTATCAGTGGGTTTAACATGAAACGCAACTGTGGTTGCTGGACTTAAATTGTCATCGGATGCATCCGTTGCGCTGATTCCATTTCCGATTACTACGTCATAGCCAAAATTCCACTTTCCGAGGTTTTGTCCTTGAAATTGAATTCCTAAATTATGAAGCGGAACCAAGTAACTAAAAGATGTGGGGCGATCGATAGATGGAAAGAACACGCGCCCATGGTGATAAACATCATTCCAGTAATTCACTGGAGTATGAATTTTACCAGCGATCACTGAATGATTTTTATAATAATCAAATTTCAATCGCGCTCGTTCAATACTTGCTGAAAAATAAGTTGGAGTTCCTTTTGTATATCTCACTACAAATTCTCCCAAGAAACTGATTCGGTCGTTGAAATATGAATTCACGAATAAATCATGTTCGCCTAACTCAAAATAAGTCAAAGTTGGATCAGACGTTTTGCTAAGGTCATGATTATAAACATAGTTCATATGTCCATAGCCATTAACAACAGCTTTGGCACGCTGTGAAAAGATAGTTCCACAAAAGGTTATTCCAAGAATAAATAGAATAGACTTCATATTATACAGATTTACTATTAATAATTGGTTTTAACACTTGAAACAAGGTTGCTTCGTCCCAAGGTTTATGAACAAAACACGTCAACAACCCATCTTGCTCTAATTCGGCAACTTGAACCGTGTTTGCTTGTCCAGAAAGCATAATACAAGCTATATCAGGTTTTTTCAATTTTATTGCACGAATTAATTGTGCCCCATTCATTCCCGGCATTTGAAAATCTACCAAAATGAAAATTACATCAATTTGTTCTTGAAGTAATTCATCAAAATTATCAAGCGCCTCTTGCGGACTTGTAAAATACTCCAAAAGTGTACATTTGGAATCAATTATTTTTTCTAACTGGAAACTCAACATTTGTAGAATATGAGGATCATCATCAACACAAATAACTGCATACTTTAAATCTTCCATCATTTTTTAAATTTAACTATGAATTTGGTAACTAAATCATTTGAAAACAACTCCAGTTTAGCATTATGTTCTTGAATAACACTACTCACAATACTTAAACCTAAACCGGACCCGTTTTTTGCGGCTTTTGTTGTAAAAAATTTCTCGAAAATTCTATCTTGAATTTCTTGTGGAATTTTAGGTCCATTATTTTCTACACTTATTATAATCTGTTTTTCTGTCTCTGAAGATACAATTCTAAGCAGACCTCTTTCATTGATTTCACTCATCGACTCTACGGCATTTTTAATCAAATTAGACCAAAGTTGGAAAAGTCGAATGTCAATCCCTATAATTTTAAGCTCAGGTTCCACTAAGAACTGAACATCCGTATTTCTTTTCAACTCGTAATTGAAAATATTCAAGACAGTAGCTATATTTTGTTGGAGATTGATTTCCGTCTTGTCAGATGTTTTTTTATCGCGAATAAACGATCTCAAATCATTTATAACTTGTGATGCTCGTTCACCCGATGAAAGAATTGTGTCCACAAAATTTCGTGTCATTTGAATATGATAGATCAATTCCAAAAACTCTCTTGAATTGGGGGCATTTACAATTTCTGCAATCAATTTTTCATCTTGAATGGCAACTCTATTTTTCACCAATCCAGCAGCCAACATTTCAATATCTTGAGCGCTTAATTCACTGAAATTATTTTTCAGATAAGATCTAAATAGCTCATTTTCCTTCCGCTGCTGCAATCCACCAACAAATAATTCTATCTGAGTTTTTGAAGCACGTTCACAAGCAATTCCAATTTGTTCTGGATTACATTTATTGATTGTATCATGGAACAGCGATTCTAATGTATAACGTATATTCTCCGCTCCACTTTTTATAGCTCCCAATGGCGTATTTAAATCATGGGCAATACCCGATGCTATTTCACCAATGGTTACCATTTTCTCCTGGTCAGCAATCGACTTGGCAAGTTCTAAATTTGTTTTAGTTTTCTCTTGTACTTGCTGCTCCAAGCCTCTATTGATTTCCTCAATATCATCTTTCGCCTGTTGAAGTTGTTTCAAATAATCAGTACGTTGTGAAACATTTACCAACATTTGAGCATACAATTCCAACAAATTCATTTCTTCTTTGGAAAAATTTCTCAAGCCTTTAACCACATCAAAACCCACAAAACCAATACTTTTTTTCCCATCCATCAGTGGAATGGCAACAAGGCTTTGAATTCCTTGTACTTCAATCAATTCCCTGAAATTTGACGGAGGTAATTCTTGAACATTTTCAACGATTATTGATTTTCCTAGAGAATGTGTATCAATCCAAACAGGGACCTCACTAAATGGTATGTTTTGTAGGTTTTCTATTTGGGGCTCAATTTCTTCGGCACACCATTCAAAGGTATTTGAGCTAGTTTCTTTATCGTAATTATAATCAAAAATATACACTCGATCTACCTGTACAAAATTTCCAATTTCAGCCATTGACTTATTGATGGAATCCTCTACTTCATTCAATGGAATGTTAATGTAATCAGAAGAAATTTTCACCAAAAGACGCTGGAAATTAGCTTTTCTATCCAATTCTTCTTCTGCTTTTTTCCTGGCAGTTATCTCATGTCGAATCGACAGAAAATGCCGGATTTCTCCATTCAAATCAGAAACAGGGTAAATGATTGAATCTACCCAATAGATCTCTCCGTTCTTTTTCTTGTTACAAACCTCGGATCTCCAAATTTCGCCTTTACGTATGGTTCTCCACATATCTCCCCAAAAATCAACTTCGTGATGACGCGAATTAACAATACTGTGGTTTTGACCTATCAATTCCTCTTCAGAATAACCCGAAACTTCGCAAAACCTTTTATTAGCTCGTATAATCACTCCCTTCGAATCAGCTATGGAAACTAAGGCACTTTGATCAAGCGCATCTGTAATTTCTTTTAAATCTTTATTTTGAGCAGCAATAGTTTCTTCGAAATTCTTGCGTTCAGTAATATCTAATTCAACTGCAATAAATCCTTCCAAGTCTCCATTAGAATCATATACGGGTTGAATATTTAGGCTTATCCAATAAAGATCCCCTGATTTAGTAGCATGCAGAATTTCTTCTTGAATAGTTTCACATTTCGTTAAACTCTGGTAAATTCGATCAATGGTCTCTGGGTTTGTGCCTTCAAATTGAAATAGTTTAGGACTTTGTCCGATCAATTCATCAAATCTATATTCTGAACGACGAATAATGGCGTCATTGGCCCAAATTATTTTTCGATTTTGATCTAAAATTAATACGCCATTTGTGGTGTTTTTTGCCACCAAGGATAAACGACGGATTTCTTCCTCGGATTTTTTACGTTCAGTAATATCGCGAGAGGCTGCAATAATGTAACCCGAGCCATCAATATCTTCATAAACTACGTTTACCTCTACATCAATTTCTTCTCCAGTAAATTGATTATTATTTACGGATTCAATATTAAATACTTTATTCTCTCTTAAAAATGCAAGATGATTGTCCCAAATTGATTGTTCACTAAAATACTTTTCAAAATCACTGACATGGTAATTCTTAACATCTGATTGATTTATGCCCAACCTTTTAGAGGCGGTATCATTCACATAAATCATATTTCCATATTCATCTGAAACTTGAATCGCATCCGTTGTTTTATTCAAAAAGTTTTCAAGCAATTCCAATTTCTTATTTGATTCAATAAGTTTTTCCTGAGCAATTATCGTATCTGTTACCTCAACTCCATAACCTACAACGTATTTTATGACTCCATGTTCATCTTTCAACGGTCCAATTCTACGATAAATTACTTTTCGATTACCTTGAACATCTCTTAAATCATCATACCAATTCCTATACTCGCCTATTTGTAACACTTCATTAAAAGCTTTCCTTCTTTTATCGGCTAATTCTGTTGAAATTCCTTTGTAATTACAATAGTCATAATCATCTTTACCTATTATAAACTCTCTAATCTCCTTACTCTTGATTCCTTGTGGATTTACGAAAAGGTATTTATGCTCAGTTGAAAAAACAGCTATATCTGAAGGAATCGCATTTAAAACGAATTCGTAAAATTGTTTTTGACTATCAATTTTAGAGTTTAACTCCTTTAATTCACGTTCCTTTTGTTCAACTTGATAAATATAATTTGTGATATCCGTTGCATAAATATTGACATAACCAAACTCGTTTACAACGCGTAAGGAAATATTATAATGCCTATTATTTCTCGTCAAGATTAATTTAACTATATCTTGACCTTGTTCGATCATAGTATTGAGACTTACTTTAAGCTCATCATCTTCTACACCATTTAGAGAAATTCCAAAATCCGCTAAAAATGTTTTTTCGGATGCCCTATTATTGTAAGAAACTTTTAAATCAAACGTTAATCGAACGATGGGATTTGGGTTTTCTGCAGGGAAACGCGCTAAAACATCAATTTCCTTTTGAGCCTGCTCTAATTCAACATTCCGCGCTTGAGACTTAAGAAGAAGAGATTTAGCATCTGCCAAAGATCGGTCAGTGGTCTGTTGTAAAAATAAATACTCCGCTATGTAATCGTGTTTTGCAAAGTCATTGAGTGTTAAGTTGTATTTACTTAAATGAAAATTTGAATTTACAACAGGAACTATTGATAAAATAAGTTGACTATCGTGTTTCTTGATAGAAAATTTAAAACGTTGCTCACCATTCAATGATTGAAAGAAAAACAAGCGAGTTACAGGGCTTTTATCGGGATTACTCCAATCCGACCAATTAAAAGGTGAAACAAATTCAAAAAAATCAAAAATACTTTTATCAACCTCAAGTAATGGTTGACATTTCAACAACTTAGAACCCAAATTTTTTATAACCCCATTGTGATCTATAATTAGGTAAAATGGATTGTTAAATTCAAGTGAATCAAGAAAAATATTTTTCTCCTTTTCAAGAATATTACTTTTTCTTCGTAATTCCAAAAGATTGATTAGACTTTGAGAAAGGGTTTTTAGTCCTTCTAATTCAACATCAGTTATTTTTTTAGGTTGGTCATCAATTACGCAAAGAGTACCAAGAGAATATTCATCCTCGTTAACCAAGGGGATTCCTGCGTAGAAGACAATATTTGGATCTCCCAGTACAACTGGATTATCCTTAAAACGATCATCTAATCGCGCATCTTCAATAATAAAGGGTTCATTTGGTGAATTAATGGTATGAGCGCAAAAAGACAATTCTCTTGGCGTTTCGGCTACATCAATACCAATTTTAGATTTAAACCATTGACGATCATTATCGATCAAGGTAATTAAGGCGATTTTTGTACCACAAATTTGAGCCGCTAATCGGGTAAGCGCATCATATTCCTCCTCAGAAAACGTATCAAGGATATTATAACTTTTTAATGAATTCAGTCGATCATCTTCATTGTGAGGAAATGGAGCAGCTTGCATTCGTTAGTTTACCACTTAATTAAGAAAACATGACAATCGTTATGCTCGTTTTTCTCTTGGATTTGTTCAGTAGAAACAACCAAATCAAATCGTTTTCCAAGCCCTTTAATCAGACCATAAAGCATTGGCACTAAGCCCGCTCTGTGCGACCTGTATTCTAATTCAACGGAGTTTTCAGTCTCATTACGTGTAGAAAATTGAGGCGCCGCTAATTCGGGCATAATGTTGTTAATTCTGTAATGTAACATATCCAAATTACCCAGGAATTCAACAAAAGTTGACCCTGTTAAATCCATTAAATCTCCGTATCCTTCATCAGCCGTGTAAAGTATCCAATATTCTCCAAATGCTTCAAGTATGGCGGCGGCATCAGCTTTCAAAACCATGGATGCATTTTTCACCAAATCGTAGGTCAATTTATCCGGGTATGGATTCATACCTATAAATTCCTCATCGTGAAAATCTGAAAGACGACAAATCTCCTTCCAGGTCTCTTCACCATGATTATTAACTACCAAATCCTTAATTGCCTTATTTACTAACCCGTACATAATTACCAAAATTTATTAAGTATGAAATGCAAAATTGCATGAAATAATTGTCTTTGGTCATTATACTGTAAATCTATTATTAGCTTATACGTATAACTACGTAGATTATTCTAAGGATTTTTATGCAAATATGAAAAGTATCTATTTTGAAGGTGCCCTTGATTAGAATCTAAAAAATTGATATATTTGACTTTTTAGTATTAATTTTAACAAAACCTTTTCAAAATGAATAATTTAGAATTTTTTAAGTCTTGTTTAAAAAATGAATTTCAAGCTACTTTTGATATAATATCCGCCTTACCTGCAGATCAATTGGACTACCGACCTCATCCAAATAGTAGAAGTGCCTACGAAATTGCTGAACATATCATTGCACACGCGTATGATTTTGGGGTGATTCTTAACGAAAAAAGATGTGATGAGTGCCTAGAATTACCATTCAACTCTATTGGTGAGGGTGCTGAGAAATTAAAACTTTATTGGAATAATGCTTTAGAAATTCTTGATGGGATTTCTGAAGATTCATTTAATACCACTCCTGTAGATTTTTTAATAGCCGGAAAAATGTTTGCAACAATTCCCAGAGGAGGGATGATGTGGTTTTTCTTAAATGACGTTATTCACCACAGAGGTCAATTAAGCGTTTACATTAGACCAATGGGTGGTAAAAACCCCGCGGTTTATGGATACAGTTTCGACACAATCCAAACTGTATAAATTAGTTGAAACAAAGCCGATTTGCAATGTTCTGCAAGCCTCTAGGCACAAAGATATTTATTATAAAAGTTCGTTTTTATGCTTTGCTTGTAGTAATGAATACTACACTCAGCCTATATTCTCAAAATAAAATTTTTGTTGCTACCGCTCGCTTAAACAAAAATACAATTGCTTACTCCAAAGAAATCTCTTCAGATGTTGAGTATATTGATTTTATGAATGTTAAATTCGATGAAAGAGATAGTCTTCTTAAAAAATGTTCAGGGCTGCTCTTGCTCGGCGGTCTGGATATCCACCCTGCTCGTTTTAATAAAGGTGAACTCAAAAAATATTGCGATATTGATGAAAACAGAGATACAATTGAATTTGCTCTATTGCGTTGGGCAGACAGTTCATCAATACCCATACTTGGCATTTGTCGAGGAATGCAATTTATAAATATTTATTTCGGTGGAACACTTTGTGTAGATATACCTACGTTTTGTAAATCTTCAGTAAAAAATGAAAACCACCGAGATCCCCAACGTAAAAAAGATGCTTATCACGACGTAAATATTATCGCAAATACTGAACTTGCAAAATGTTTTGGCGAAAAAAAATCTATTCTTGTAAATTCGTTTCATCATCAATGTGTTGACGAACTTGGAAAAACACTTAAAATATCTGCAAAAAGCCCTGGAGGTATTATCGAAGGTATTGAAAATGATAGTTCTCAACGAAAATCATTTGTTTTAGGAGTTCAATGGCATCCAGAAAGGCTATATAATCAGGATCCAGCTAATATAAAAATACTTGAAAAATTCTTAAATGCAGTGAGGAAGAAAAATTAATTTTCCAAGTTTTATTCAAAACTCACTCTTGCAATTTCTAGCTTTCCATTCAAAACTTTGTGTAATTTTAGCTTTTAAAATCAAGGTATGAAATACGATCGAATAGACAGCTCACTTTATGTGAAAAACAGACAAAAATTCACTCAAAGAATGGAAAAAAACACCCTCGCTGTTTTCAACTCTAACGATATTTATCCAGTCAGTGCAGACAGCACAATGCCATTTCAACAGCATCGAGATATTTTTTACTTATCTGGGGTGGATCAAGAAGAGTCAATTTTAGTTCTTTTTCCAGATTGCACAAATCCCGCTCATCGTGAAGTGTTATTTTTAAAAGAAACCAGTGAACATATTGCTATTTGGGAAGGCGAAAAACTGACTAAACAAGCTGCATTTTACACTGCAGGAGTTAAAACGGTTTATTGGCTGCAACAATTTCCAACAATTTTTAAACAAATGATGGCCGAGGCACAGGGAATTTACCTAAACACCAATGAGCATTTAAGAGCCAATACGGAAGTAGAAACACGAGAAGATCGTTTTATCAAAAAAGTTAAAGATGATTTTCCAGCTCATCGCGTCCTAAAGTCAGCACCTCTGATGCACAAAATTCGCTCTGTAAAAGAAACTATTGAGCTTGAATTGATGCAAAGAGCCTGTAAAATAACAGAATCTGGTTTTAAAAGATTACTGAAATTCATCAAGCCTAGTGTTTGGGAGTATGAAATTGAAGCTGAATTGGCTCATGAATTTTTGAGAAACCGATCCAAGGGTTTTGCTTACACACCAATAATTGCATCAGGAAAAAATGCCTGTGTACTACATTATATCGAAAATAATCAGCAATGCAAAGATGGCGATGTGATTTTGTTAGATGTTGGGGCAGAATATGCTAATTACGCATCTGACTTAACAAGGTGTATTCCAGTTAATGGTCGATTTACAACGCGACAAAAAGAAGTGTATAATGCTGTTTTACATGTAAAAACAGAAGCACAAAAATTATTAATCCCCGGAACAATTATGGCTGAATATCACAAACAAGTGGGATTATTAATGGAGGAACAACTAGTGAATCTAAACTTAATTACACTGGATGATATTAAGAGTCAAAATCCGGATTGGCCCGCATACAAAAAGTATTTCATGCACGGAACATCTCATTTCCTTGGACTTGATACGCATGATGTTGGACTTTGGAATGAGCCGATTCAAGCAGGGATGGTTTTCACCTGTGAACCTGGGATTTATATTCCCGAAGAGGGATTAGGAATAAGACTTGAAGATGATTTAGTCGTTCAAGAAAAAGGTGAGCCTTTCAATTTAATGAAAGATATTCCACTCCTAGCTGAGGAGATTGAAGACCTAATGAATTTATAATCGTGTTACATTTTACGGTTGAAGGAGAAGGTAAAACCTTAGTTTTTTTGCATGGATTTTTGGAATCGAGTTCCATGTGGTCATTTCTTCAGTTAAATCAACTGAACTCACAATCTATTTTTATTGATTTACCCGGTCACGGAAAATCAGCTTTAACAGATAATTCAGAAAGCCCGAGCATAGATTTTATGGCAAAGGAAGTGCTTAAGGTTTTGAATTTTCTTCAGATTGAGTCTTATTCTGTAATTGGTCATTCCATGGGAGGATATGTAGCTATATTGTTGAAAGAAATGGATTCACGATGTAAAAAGGCTGTTTTAGTAAACTCAAATTTTTGGGAGGACACGGAGCAAAAGAAAAAAGATAGAATTCGCGTGGCTGAAATTGCTTTTAAGGCAAAGAAAAAGTTCATTCATGAGGCGATTCCTAATTTATTTGGAAAACCTGAAAATCACACAGAAGAAATTGATGTATTGATAGAACAAGCGTTAAAAATGGCACCCGAATCCATTGCTTATTCAGCACTTGCGATGCGTGAGCGCAAAGATTATACAAGGGAAGTGACTGAAAATCCAACTGAATATTTTATTATTCACGGAAAGTTAGATAAGCTTGTTGATACTGATTTTCTCAAAAGTCAATTAAAGTCTGATGAAAATCTATTTATCATTGAAAATGCCGGGCACATGGCGCACATTGAGCAATCCGATGAGGTAATAGATATCCTTAAGAAAATCCTTTGTTAACCAATATGTTTCAGCGCTTCTCGTTTGGCTAAACCCTGAATACCTGATTCCTCTACAAAATTCCTAACTGATACTGGATTTGTTTTGGCATACTCCCGCAAAGACCATCCGATTGCCTTTTGTATAAAAAACTCTTTCTCGTGCTTAAATTCTAAAATGAGGCTTTTTAAAAGTTCAAAATTTGTTTGTGATTTATAACGCAGTTGAAAAATCAAACAAGATCGTCTTAGCCACCTGTTTTCGCTTTTACGCCATGATTTAATTAACGTTTCTCGCTGTTTTGGGAATACGCGTAAATAACGTCCAAGATAATTACTTGCCAAGGCATCCACGGAATCCCACCAAGAATGATTGGTTAGAAGAAATTCTATAAATTCGGAATCTTCTGAAACAAGCTCCTTATCTTTCCATTTCGCCATAAAATCCATAGCGACGTAATGAAATTCTCGTTGTTCCTTTTGCCATAATTCAAGAACTAATTCTCGTTTATGTTCCCGGGTAAAATCCTCGGGAATAATTGAAAACCACTGTTTTTGGATTACAGCCCTTTTTGGTTTTTTAATTCCAAAATACGTAAATCGATTTTTCATGTAACGAGACATTCCTTCTGCCTCAAATTCATTTCGATTTTTTTCAAACTCCAATTCAAGTTGTTGTACCAGTTGCAAAATCATTTGAAAAAATTAAAAAAAGGCAAATCATAAGCCGGGTTCTGTATCCTTCGCTGCAAGCAGCTCTGTAGTCTATCATTTATCTAGCACTGACGTCACCATCAGCGTCTATCAACCTACCCTCCGAGATTAGGCGAGCAACCCTCAAGCCTCGGTATATTTGGTCTTTCAGTTCGTAAGGTTTACCTTGCCGTTCTTGTCACCAAAAACGCGGTGGGCTCTTACTCCACCTTTTCACCTTTTCCTTGACGAAGCGGAACTTGTCAAGGTAGTTTTCCTTTCTGCGGCACTTTCTGTTCCCACAAGCTTGAACCTGTAAGACCTTCCCGTTAGGAAGTACGACGCTCTATACTGCCCGGACTTTCCTCTCTCTTGATTTCTCAAAACAGCGATAGACCGATTTGCCTAATACAAATTTACGGATTAGTTTTTAGTTACTCGTATGATTTTAGCTCCAGAAGTACTTTCGAGTTTTAAAAAATAAATGCCCGATGAATAGGTTTCCAAATCAACAGTTAAAGTTGATGAATTCACATTAACCTTCTTATCTAAGATCATTCCTTTTGAATCCAAGAGGCTAACATTTTTCATTACAGATGCTGCATTTATCTGTATTTCATCTACAGTGGGATTTGGAAAAGCAGAAACTTGAAAATCATTTTCATTCAATCCTGCATCTAATCCCAAATAGATATCTTGGTATTCAATTGTTTGAATTTGGTCTGTTCCATTTGCATTGTTTACTACGATTTTCAACAATACATCCTTTTTATTTTGACCAATCCATTCATATTCCGTTGTTTGAAATGGTGGCGCTCCAAACCAAGCAGGCGCTCCAAAAAACGATTGATAAATGGAATCTATTTCATTAATTTCTCTTTTTACACGCAATACATCAAACGTTCCAAATGGAAGTATTAATTGACCATATCCATCTACGGTACTCGTAACATTTCTGTATTGTTTGACCTTAAAATCTGCCGCTGGACTCAAATCAATCAACGTGTATCCTTTAGTGGTAAACACTTGTTGATAGTTCATTGGAAACTTATATTTCGTCTCGATTGTATCCGATTTAAATGCTACATCAAAACCTTCAATTTTTATTGAATACCCAACCTTTGTAATGGAATCAGTGGTAGATTTTTGATACGACCTAGGATCTGACAATGTAACTGGTAAAAATCCATTCACTTGATCTAAAGGCAAGGCATTTTCAGGTATAAAATACGATGCTTGATACTGTTGTGGGGCAGCGATTCCAAATGTCAATTGAACTGGACTAAAACCGATTGAAGTAAATTCTCTTAAAAACTGACTATTTGCAAGTAAACTCGAGAAATCCCACGAAAACGCAGAGCCAGTTGCAGAATAATCCGTTGTTGTTTGGTCTGTTTGACTAATGCGAACTGTATCTCCCGGTGAAGCAAAGTCATTCTCAGTTAATGTAAGCTGACCTAGGACACTATTCCAATTAGCAATTACAGCAACAAGGAATACAAAAAATGTAGCTTGTTTCATTTCTTAAAACGGAAGATCATCCGTCTCATCATTTGTAGCTAGCAACGCATCCACTGGATTCGTTGATGGAACTGCATTTAAATCCATATTTGACGGTCCTCCGGCAGGCATTCCCTGACCAACTTTTTCAATTCTCCAAGCATCTAACGAATTAAAATACTTAACCTCTCCTTGTGGGCTTGTCCATTCTCTTCCTCTTAAATTAAAAGAAACTTCCACTTGCTCACCTACATTAATAGTATCTAAAAGAGCACATCTATCTTGCACTGCTTGAAACAAAACGTCTTGAGGATATTGACTTGTATTTTCAGTTAATACAAATTCTCTTTTTGAAAATTTTTCTGAAACCTGAACCGTTGGGTTCATCACTTTGATTGTACCTGTAATTTTAAACATATTATTATTTTATTTATCCATTATTAAATGCCAAGAGCGTTAACCAAGCTTCTTGTAGTTTATTTTCCTTAAGTAAATCTGATGCTCGTTTATGAAGTTCCATTTCAAGTTTTTCCGCATTGTCTTCTAAAGATACAAATAAATCGCTTAACTCAAGTAATTTGTACTCATTTACATCTGTTTCGTTTGGAAACTCTTCAATACCAGCTAATTGACCTAATTCATTCTTTGAAAAAACTTTTGAATTTAAAATGTCAATTGGTAACTGATCGAACCCAATCCCGCAAGTGGTTATAGGTTTCTTAACCTCGAACATTGAATTTGAATCAGCTCGGCAATACCAATCACCGCCCATACGTGAAATTAAATCAATTTTATGCTGATCAATCATACCATTGTCATCCAAAATATTTTCATTGATATGAATTCTTGTTACTTCACAAATTATTAAATTCCCAGCTCCACCCTCTGTTCCTAATTCAACTACTTGATTTACTTTACATTCAAATTGAACGGGAGATTCAGCAACTCGTGCCGGCTTAATCGTTTCAGATTTCAAAGGAGTAAAACCAGATTTCACAAATTCATCTACACCTGGCGCATAGGGCGAACTTGCCAAACTCATTTGTTGAACAATATCGTAATTCACAATATTAATTACCACTTCAGGAACCACTTTCACATTATTATACGTGTCTTTCGTCGTATTCAACCTACCTGAACGTGCCGGTGAAAAAATTAAAATAGGCGGATTTGCACTAAACACGTTAAAAAAACTGAACGGAGCCAAATTTGACCTTCCTTCTGCATCAACCGTAGAAGCAAACGCTATGGGCCTTGGACCGATTGCTCCAAGCAAATATTGATGAACTTTTTGAACAGGTAAATCTTTGGGATTAATAGAAATCATCATTAAATTTTGTCAAACAAAAATAAGCAGAATTTCAATTTTAGGTATAACCGATTTAGAATAGTTATTCACAGAAAAACCAAATACTCAACTTCGTTTTTTCGCAAAGAAATCTTTCAACAGGTTCGCAGATTCTTCCGCTAAAAGCCCATTAGTAACTAATGTTTTTGGATGATAAATGGATTCTGGTATTCTACCTGCTCCACGTTTTTCATCGCGCGCAGCAAAAACTACTTTATCGATTTGTGACCAATACAATGCGCCTCCACACATGACGCAAGGCTCAAGAGTTACGTACAACGTGCACCCTGTCAAATACTTTGCTCCTAGGTATTCTGAAGCAGCCGTTATCGCTTGTATTTCAGCGTGTGCCGTGACATCATTTAACTTTTCGGTCAGATTGTGAGCACGAGCAATGATTTTATTATTAGCAACAACCACGGCACCTACGGGAACCTCATCCAAATCAAAAGCTTTGTGGGCCTCGAGAAGGGCTTGGCGCATAAAATACTCGTCGTTGTAGGGTGAAATCATATTCTTTTGGTCAAAATTATTTAATTTGAATTATTCCACAAGCAATTTTCAAAAAATGAATTACATTTGACTAAATTAAATGTAAAACTCATGAAAAAAGTAATTTTATTTGGTGCGTTCGCACTTTTAACCTTAGCTTCTTGCAAAAAAGACTGGACATGTACTTGTACTTCTTCGTTGGGAGGCTCCGAATCTTCAACAATTTCTGACATGACAAAATCTGATGCTAAAGCTGAATGCGACAGTAATGACGCAAGCGCATTTGGCGTGACGGTAGATTGTGAATTACAATAAAAAAAATAGGGGCTTCGGTCCCTTTTTTTATGAATCAACTCGATTACTTTTTTCTTGACTTTGGCTTTAGTTGGTCTCTTGCAAAAGCAACACCCTATTTATTTTGTGTTCTTTTGGGGGTAATGCTAGTTTTTTTTCTAAGAAAAATAAAACTGCAAAAAAAATGGCTGAAACTTGTCTTTTTATTCGTGGTATTTACGGCTCCATTTCTTCTTTATTTTTCTTTCTCCCCTATTTACGAAGGTGATTTTACCAATCAAGGAACTCAACCAAAAAGCGCCATTCAATTTCCAGTAAATAAATCACTAACAGTTGTTGTTTTACCCAATTGCCCCTATTGTTATCAATCCATCTTGTTGATGAAAAAAATCAAAGAACGAAACCCAAGAATTACTATTAATTACTGGGTTTCCACGCAAGAAACCCTTCCGGCTAAAACAGCTATTCTGAAAGTTATTCCAACTGAATTTAAAACGATTCAACGACATGATATTTTAGAAATTAGTGATTTGGTACAAGGAACTTATCCGTGCTATATTTTATCAGAAAAGGGGAAAGTAGTAAAACTTTGGAATAACAATCAAATTGGCGTTTCTGCGTTAGACCAAATCGAAGATTTTCTAAAATAGAATTAAACGGTCTAGTTTCAAAAGATTTTACCCTTTTAAAAGAGACAATTCTCTTCGCTGTTTTTTAGTTGGTTTACCCATTCCAAATTGGCGATATTCTTTCTGAGCGAGTTGGTATTCCTGGAATTTAATTCGTTCTTCTTCGGGTGTGCAATCCTGAATAAAGAGCTCTACCAACTTTGGACCTAATCTTCTGTCGGGGATTTGAAGTACTTTATAAGTAAATATGGCATTGTGTTTTTTCACCATTACCAAATTATTTTCAGCAATTTCTTTGGAGGGCTTCACCTCAATTGAATTTATTCGAATACGATTTTGATTAATCATTTCCACCGCATCTTTGCGTGTTTTTGAAATTCTAACAAACCATATAAATTTATCAATACGCATATTCAATCTTTTACAAAACGAAATGTATTAAGCGTTGTGTTACCTTTACTTATGCGAAGAATAT
>Ga0315905_10003652_pt1 | contig 15840 bp, 4 predicted proteins | sample LakEriMetagenome_5_FD_203522 | JGI IMG/M metagenome (GOLD analysis project Ga0315905, IMG submission 203522) | Freshwater fungal communities from buoy surface, Lake Erie, Ohio, United States - Buoy 4 MA121 | ecosystem: Environmental > Aquatic > Freshwater > Lake | place: USA: Lake Erie, Ohio... | reverse complement strand
CCCCTCCCCTCCCCTCCCTCCCCCCCCCAAACGCAAAAACGACATCAACCACCAACAGGCCATCACGGCCGTCAACACCCTCAACGGCATCGAGCTCGGCGGCCGCCGCATCTCGGTCCGCGAGGACCGCGAGGACCGCGACGTCAAGCAGTACGCCGCCGAGGACGGCGCCGCGCCGCGCCCGCCGCGCCCGCCGCGCGCGCCGCGCGCGCCGCGCGGCGAGCGCGTGCGCCCCGTCATCGAGGGCGAGCCGAGCGGCTTCCAGGTCTGCGTGCAGGGCATCCCCTGGAAGTACACGTGGCAGGAGCTCAAGGACCTCTTCGCCGAGGTCGGCGAGGTCGAGCGCGCCGACGTCATGTTCGCCGCCGACGGCCGCTCCAAGGGGTGGGGCACGGTGCGGTTCACGACCACCGACGCCGCCAACACGGCGATCGAGCGCTTCCACGGCGCGCAGCACGACGGGCGCACGCTGACGGTCTTCCTGGACAAGAAGGCGTGAGAGGAGGAAAGGGGGGGGAGGGGGCGCGCGCGCGCGCGCGCGCCATCCTAGGGATTTAGAGAGAGATGGAAGGGAGGGCCGCCGCGCGCTCTCATTGACGTGGGAGCGAGCGGCGGGGGCCCAACCGCAACAGACCCACACAGCCACCCCCCTAATAGGGCGGAGGAGCACGAGCGGCGGCGGCGGCGGGGGAGCCCCGGGGGAGGCGGCGCGCTTTTTTTTTTTTTTTCCGGCGCGCGCGCTCTCTCTCTCTTGCTCCCGCCGCCCGCCTCCCTTTGCGACGCCGCCACAAGACAACGAGAGCGCGAGAAGAGAGATGGGAGGGCGGCGCCTCCTCCGCGCCGCCCTCTCGTCTCTCTCTCGCCCTCGACACACCTGCCGGCGCTCTTCGCGCGCCTGGTGCTTTTGCGTTTCGGGCGTCTCGGCGTTTGGAGAGAGGGCCGCGCCGCCGCCGCGCGGTCGCGCGCGCGCTTTCTTCGCTGATGTTTTGTTTCGTCTTTCGTTTCGTGTTGCAAACAACCACAGATACTCTCATAGATACGACCGCGCCATCTGCCTGTCTCTCTAAACCGCCTCGCGCCGCGCCTTGTTGGCGCCCGAGATGAGCTGCTTGCGCGCCGCCGCCACGGCCGCCTCGTCGGCCGACGCTAAGGCAAAGGCGCCCGCGCCGCCCTCCTCAAACGCGCCGGCCGCGCCTCCTCCGCTTCCTCCCGCCGCCTCGGCCTCGCGCAGCTGCCGCCGCAGGTGCCGCAGCGCCGCGATGTTGAACCCGAGCGCGTCCTTGAGGCGCTGCACGGCCGGCCGCAGCCGCGCGTGCAGCGCGCGCAGCACGGGGCGCGCCGCGGGCGTCGCCGAGAGCTGCGCGTGGTGCAGGCGCAGCAGGAGGGCGGCCGCGCGCGCGCACAGCTCGACGTCGGCGCTCCCGGCGCCCGCGGCGGCGGCCAGGGGGTTGGGCGCAGGGGGCAAGGACGCGGCGGCGGCGGCGGCGGCCGCGGCGGCCGCCTGCTTCTTCGCCTTGTTGCTCGTCGCCGCCGCCGTCCCCTTGCCGCCGCCGCCGTGCCGCAGCCGCCGCAGCGCCTCGCGCTCCTCGGCGCGCTCCTGCGCCTCGCGCTCGCGCCACAGCGCGGCCTCGTCGTCCAGCCACGACGCCACGTATGCGAGCAGGCGCAGGGCGTCCGCGAACGGCATCATCAGGAGCGCCTGCTCGAGCTCGCCCGCGCGCACGGCGCCGAGGGCGCGGCGCACGTAGGCGCCCGGCTCGAGCCCCAGGAGCGCCGGGTTGGGCTGCGGCGGCCGGGGCGGCGCCCGGCCCGCGGCCTCGGCCTGCGCGGCCTCGGCCGCGGCCTCGGCCATCTTCTCCTCCTCGTGCGCGGCCATGTCGAGCGCGTCGATGATGCTGTCCGCGGCGCCGACCGTCTCGAGCGTGCGGCGGCCCGCGGGCGCGGCGGCGCCGGCCGCCGCCGCGGCGTCAAGGTCGCCGCCGCCGCCGTCGCCGCCCGCGCCGTCGCGCCCCCCCGCCTGCGCCGCCTCGCCCTCGGCCTGCCGCTGCTGCCGCTCGAGGTCGGCCTCGAACAGCGACTCGAGCCGCCGCTCGCGCTCCTCCTCCACGAAGAAGGGCTCGTCCGTGCGCTCCCACCGCCGCACGGAACGGTCCCCGCCGGCGGCCAGCACAAAGTCGCCGTAGGCCGAGGGGACGACGGCCCAGGCCTCGGCGTGAAACCCGCCGGGCAGGTCGAGCAGGAGCTCGCTGCGGTCGAGGTCCCAGTAGCGCACGGCGCGGTCGCGCCCGGCCGTGAAGAGGTAGTGGGTGTCGCGCACGAAGGCGACGGACGTGACGGCGTCGGCGTGGGCGAAGAGGGAGCGGTGGCAGTCGCCAAAGTCGAGGCCCCAGACACGCACGTTCTTGTCGGCCCCGCCCGTGGCCAGCAAGGCGCCGTCCGAGCTGATGTCCATCGACAGCACCGGGAGCTTGTGGCCGTAGAGGGAGAGGAAGAACTTGAGCGAGTCGGCGAAGAAGACGCGCACGGTGCCGTCGAGGAGGCTCGCGGCGAGGAGGCGGCCGTCGGGGGAGAGGCGCACGCAAAGCACGTCGTCCGACAGCTCGAGCGTGCGCGCGGGGACGAGGCGCAGGGCGCCAGAGCCGCGGGACGCGCGGCGGCGGCGGCGGCGGGCCTTCTTCCCGCGCGCCTTCTTGCCGCCGCCGTCCTCCTCGTCCTCGTCGTCGCTGTCCTCGTCGCCGTCGCTGTCGTCCTCGCCCTCCTCCTCCTCCTCCTCGCCCTCGTCCTCCTCCTCCTCCTCGTCCTCCTCCTCGCCGACCGCCCACGTCCAGAACCGCACCGTCTTGTCCGCCCCGCCCGAGACGACGCCGCTGCGGTCCGGCAGCAGCGCGAGCGACCACACGGGCGAGCTGCCGTGCGCGCGCTCGGCGACGTGCACGCGCTCGCACGCGCCGACGTCGATCACCTCGAGCGCGCCCTCGCGCGTGCCGACGACGGCGTGGCGCCCCCCCGGGGCAAAGGCGGCGCAGAGGCCGTACCCGCAGCCGTCGACCGTGCCGACGCACGCGCCCGTGGCGGCGCTCCACAGCTTGGCCGCGCCCCCGCCGCCGACCGTCAGGAGCGTGGCGTCGTCCGGGCTGAGGGCGGCGGCGCGGATGTCGGAGCGGTGGCCCTCGCGCTCGAGGCGCAGGGCGCTCGTCCAGTCGAGGGCGGGCGGGGCGCCGCTGCCGCCGCTGGGGGCGGCGGCGGGGGCGTTGTGCGGCGGCGCGGCGGCCGAGGCGAGCGTGACGTCAACGACGTCGATGGCGTTGTTGGCGAGGCCCAGGGCCACGCGCGCGAGGACGCCGCCGGCAGGCAAAGCGCCGCCGCCGCCCAGCATGGCGGCGCGGCGCTGCGCGGCCGTCGTCGTTGCGCCGCCGCCGCCGCCGCCGCCGCCGCCGCCGCCGACCAGCCCGCCGGGCGTCGCCGGCAGGTGCGGGCAGAAATCAAAGCTGCGCGCCTTGTGCTTGCTCGTGACGACGCCGAGCGCCACGATCTCGTCGGCGGCCGACAGCGGCGGGTCTTCTTCGGCCTCGTTGTCGCCGGCCGCCGCCGCGCCGTTGGCCCCGCGCCGGCGCTTGGCGTGCTGCTCGCCGTCCTCCTCCTCCTCTCCGTCGCTGCTGCCCTCGTCGTCGTCGTCGTCGTCGTCCTCCTGCTCCTCCTCCTCCTCGCCGCGCCGCTGCTTCTTGCCGCGCTGCTGCTTCTTCTTCTCCAGCTTGCGCCGCCGGCGCCGCCGCGCGCGCCGCGCCGCCTCGGCCGCGTCCGCGACCACGCGGTACAGCTCGAGCGACCGCCCCCGCCCAGTCAGCACGCCTAGCAGCGCGCCCGCCGCGTCGTACCGCACGAGCGCGGCGCGGTCGGCCGGGGCGCCGCCGGCCGGGGCGAGGCGCCGCACGGTGCCCATGGGCACGAGCACCTGGTTGCGCGCTGCGGCGGAGGAGCGAGGCGCCGGCGGGCGCTTGGTTCGCCGTTGGACGGCGGCGGCCTCGTCGTTGCCCTCGTCCTCGCCGTCCTCGTCCTCGTCCTCTTCTTCCTCGCTGCTCTCGGGCGCCGCCAGGCCCAGGCGCCGCGCGCGCGCCTCGGCCGCCCGGTCCAGCGCCGACAGGTCCACGCGGTACAGCGCCAGCTCGCCGCCCGCGCCGCCCACGACCACGCGCGCGCCCGACGGGTCGGCGTCGATCGACCAGACCTCGGCAGCCCCGCCGCCGCCGGCGCCCCCGCCGCGGCCGGCGGCGGCGGCGGCGGCCGGGCCCAGGACCACCTGGCGGCACGTCTGCGTGACGAGGTCCCACACGCGCACGTGGCCGTCCTTTGAGGAGGACACGAGCGCCGAGGCCGAGGCGGTCGTGGTGGTGGAGGACGGGGCGAGGCCTGATGCTGCGCGTGCCGCGCCGCCGCCAGAGCCAGCCCCGCCGAGCAGCACGACGTCCGTGACCTGGTCCGTGTGCCCGCGCAGCCGGAACAGCCCCGCCTCGCCCGCCACGTCCCACACGATCACGTCCGTGTCCCGCCCGCCGCTCGCCAGCAGCGCGCCGTCGCGGCTGAACGCGAGCGCCGTCACCGCCGACCGGTGCCCGCGCAGCGCGCAAGGGCAGTCGCCCGTCTCTGTGTCCCACAGGCGCACGCTGCCGTCCGAGTAGCCCGCCGCGAGGAGGGGGCCCTTGGGGCTGCGCGCGAGGCGCGTGACCTCGGGCGCGGCCGAGGCGGCGCCGCCGCCCGGGATGCCGGTGGATGCGGGGGGGCCGGCGGCGGCGGCGGCGGCGAGGTCGCCCGCGGGCGGCGCAAACTCCCGGTCGCGCGCGGCGCGGCGGACGCTCCAGCGCGCGACGCTCTCGAGCGCGGGCGCGAACAGGTGCGCGCCGTCGCGGTCGAAGGCGACGTTGGCGTTGCCGGAGGCGACGACGCCGAAGGCGCCGGCGAACTCGTAGCGGAGGTAGGCTTTGACCATCGTGGTTTGAGGCGGCGCGCGGAGAAGGGGGTGGGGGGTGGGGGGGGCGGAGTCGGCGCAGTCGGGCAGCACGCTTGTCTCGTGTCCCCGCGACGCGGCACGCGCGCGCGCCCGGCGCTGCAGGTGGGTGGTGGCGAGGTACTAGCGCGCGACAAAAGGTGCGTCAGGTGGTTTTCCTTGACGATTCACGGGCGAGAGAGGCCTTGTCGAATCGGCGGTGTCGAATGGGATGGGATGCCGCCGCCTCGGGGAGCTCTGCTGCGCGCGCGCGCGTCGGATGGCGAAGAAAGGGGAGGCTTGCAAGGCGCGCGTGGGGATGGATCTCCGATTGGAGAGTGGGGAGGTTCGAGCGGCTTGCTACGGATGCTACGTGCGCGTCTCTGCGCGCGCTCGCGCACGGCGACGCAAGAGCCGCACTTGTGACAGCGGCGCCGGCGCGCGCGCCCAGTCGGTCGGACGCGGGCGGACGGCGCGCCGCTCCCGCGCCGGCGAGCTCGACCGCGACTTGTGTTGTTTTGCTTTTGGCCAACATCAAAAGTTCATAGATAGTGTTCTTCGCGCGCGCAATCATCCCTTTATTGCCACCAACGGGCGCGATCCTCATCCTCCCCGCCTCTTTCCCGCCGCGCCATCCTCCTCCACCCCACCACCCCCCCGCTGCTGCTGCTGCTGCTGCTGCTGCTGCGGGTGCCGCGCCCCCGCCCGCTCCTGCGGCGCCGCCATCGCCGCCGCCGCCCCTCCCCCCGCCCCGCCGACCCCCCCCGCCGCCGCCGCCCGCTCCCGCGCGGTCTCCTCCATCTTGATCGCCGAGTACCACACGATCCCGCCCATCGCAAGCGCGAGGCCCAGGAGGCGCCTGCCCGCGAGCGCCTCGCGGAAGAGCACGACGCCCGCCCCCACGATGCCGACCGTCTTGAGGTGGCCGACCACGTTGTACGTGAGGCTGCTGGTCGCGCCGATGAAGAGGAAGGTGGTGGCGGTGACGACGAGGCCCAGGGCCGAGGAGAGGGCGATCCAGAAGAGGGCGGGGGCCGTGTAGTCGTACGAGAGGAGGGTTGTCGGGCGGGAGGCGGCGGCGGCCTCGACGGCGGCGGCGGCGGCGGCGGCGGCGGCGGCGGCCTCCCCTCCTCCTCCTCCTCCTCCTCCTCCTCCTCCTCGCCCCCTCCCCCCCCACCCGATCGGCTCGAACAGGGGGACCATGACCCCCAGCATGAGCACCGCGGGCGGCGCGATCCGGTGCAGCAGCTGGATGCCGTCGACGCCGAGCTCGCGCTGCTTGGTGGACGCCCACACCTGGTACAGCGCGCTCACGAGCACGTTGGCCGCCGCGACGAGCGCCGCCAGCGGCGACGCCGCCACCTGGGCGTCCGACACGGAGCACAGCAGCACGCCCGACAGCAGCACGGCCGTCGCGGCGAGCACGCGCCCGGACGCGCGCTTGCCGTAGCAGAGGCGCTCGATCGCCACGATGACCGGGGTGATGGCGATCTTGCTCACCTGGTAGAAGCCGACCGTGTTGAGCTGGATCGAGAGGTTGTTGAGGACCAGGAAACCCACGTAGACGAGCGCGACGGGCGCGGCGCGGCGCCAACCCACGTTTTTCGGGGCAAAGAGGCCGAGGCGCGCGAGCAGGAGCATGCCCGCCGCGGTGAAGGCCGTGTGGCACCAGGTGAGGGCGACGGGAAACGCAAACCCGTGCGTCTTGAGCACGAGCTTGTTGGCGACGACGATGGCGATCACCGACGACAGGTTGGCGAGGCCATAGACGGCAGGCAGCAGGATCGACGACGACGACGACGACGAGGAGGAGGAGGGCGGGGAGGAGGAGGAGGGCGGCGGCGGCGCGGGCGCGGCGGCGGCTGCTGCGGCGAGCGCGGCGGCGGCGGCGGCGGGAGTCGAGGCAGGGACGCCGGCGCCGCCTGCCGCTTCTCGGGGGGGCGGCTTCTGCGCGCCGACCGTGACGATCGAGGCGCGAAAGTGGGGGCTGCTGCCGCCGTTGGCGTTGGCGTTGGCGGCGGCGGCCGGGTTGGGCGTCGTCAAAGCGGCGGCGGTCGAGAGCGCGACCGCGGGCGGCGGCGGCCCGGATGACGGCAAGTGGCCGTTGCTGCCGCCGCCGCGCTGCGCCTGCTGCCCGCCGCCCGGCCCGCCGCCGCCAAACAGCGTCTCGTCCGCCTGCCGCAGCATGCGGACGACCAGCGAGCCGCCGCCGCCGCCGTCAGCGGACGACGAGGAGGGCGGCAGCGGGCCCGCCGTCGACGCGAGCGGCAGCGTCTCCTCGTAGACGCCGCCCGCGTCGCTGAACCGCTCGCGCGGCTGCGGGAAGCCGAGGAGCCGCAGCATCATGACTCAGAAATGCGATGCGCGCGCAAGCTGCGCAGGGGGATTGGGCGTTTGGGGCGCGAGCGCGCGCGCGCAAACGGTGGGCGCGACACAAGGTGCTCTTGCCCTGTCTCTCTCTCTCTCTCTCTCGGCCAATCCGCGGCCCGGCGGGTCAGGCGCGCGGCCGCGGGAGCATGAGGGCCCTGGAGGAGGAGGACGACCTGGATGCACGCTGGCGCAATCGACGCTGCGGGCGCGATCGAGAGCTGTTGACGCAAAGCGAGACGAGAGCTGTTGATGGAGTGGGGCTGTCGTCGTTCGTTGCTGACGGCGCGCGCGCGAGCCGAGGGGCCGCCTTGCAAGGACAAGCTACGAATTGGTTGTGAGGGAGGGTGCGGTGCGAGGCTATGTGTCCGTGTTCGCTGGACACGTCGAGGAGGTGAAAACGGCGTTCGGGCGACGCGTGCCGGCTGTCGCCGACGGCGGGCCGACGCCCGCGTTAGCGCGCGCGCCTTCGACCGCGCTCCGTTGGTCGCTAGCGCTCCTCCGCCGCGCTCGCCTCCGCCGCCAGGGCCGTCGCCAGCTCGCCCACGTCCGCCAGCACGTGCTCGGGCGGCCGCCCCTGCCACGCCTCCAGGTCCTGGTCGGTAGCAACGCCGCTCATGACCAGCAGCGCGCCCAGCCGCCGCCCGCCGCCGCCCTCGCCCTCGCCCTCGCCCTCGCCCTCGCCCTCGCCCTCGCCCTCGCCCGCCTCCCCCTCGGCCGCCGCCAGCTCGTCCGCCGCAGCGTGAGCCCAGGCCACGTCTGTGTCCAGCCGGTCGCCGACCATGAGCACGCGCGGGGCGCGGCCCCCAGCGCGGCCCGCACTCAGCCTCGCGAGCACCTCGCGCGCCAAAAAAGTGCTCGGCTTGCCGACGACCATGTCTGGCCGCCGCCCCACCACCGCTGCGACCGCCGCCACCGACGCGCCCGCGCCCGGCCACTCCTGGTTGCGCGTAAAGTGCCCTCTGCTGTCCTCGTTGCACGCGATGAAGAGGCAAGACGGGTTCTGCAGCAGGCACTGCGCCGCGTAATGGATCTTCCAGTAACTGAGGTGTGGATCGACGCCGACGACCACCGCGCCGACGTCCGGGGGGACAGAGACCTCGCACGCCGCGTCGCCCCGCGAGAAATCGACGGTCCTGTCGCGGTCGTCCGGGCCCCCGAAAGCTTCAAACCCGGCGAGCGCGAGCTCGTCGACGATGCCCTGGCCGCCGACGACGTAGGCCCGCTGCCGTCCCTTGGCGCAGGCCTGCGAGGCGCCGCCATGCCGCCGCGCCAGGTAGGCCGCCGCCGCGTAGCTGCTCGAAAAGATGCGGTCGGCGGTCACGGAGCCGAGGCCGAGGCGCGCGAATTTCGCGGCGTAGTCGGCGCGCGCGCGCAGCGAGTTGTTCGTGAAGAAGAGGGACGGCTTGCCGCGCCGCTCCAGCTCGGCGAAGAGCGCCGGGACGAGCGGCGTCACCAAGGCGTCGCCCTTCCAAATGACGCCGTCGCAGTCCCACACGACGGCGTCGTAGTCTTCGATCACGCGCCGGGCGACCTCGGCGGGGTCGTCTCTCCTCCTGGCGGGCCTGGGAGGCATCGAGGCGACGGGTGGGTGAGGAAGGACAGGGGTTGGCACGGGATGATGGCGATCGGTGGTGCGATCGTTGCGCCGCTGCTGAGTGAAAGCGGGGAAGCAAGGAGAGGGCTGTGTGCACGCGGGGGGGGGCAAGGATCCAGAACACACAGTTCGCACGTTGGCCGGCCGAGCGCGCGCGCGAGGAGAGGAAGAGGCGTCATCGGCGTCGGCGGCGGTGCGCGGGTTACCGGCTGGGCGGCGGCGCGCGCGCGCCAAGCCCGTCTTTGTCAGCAAACTTTCGTGATCGCGCTCGCCTTGTCGACGCGCGCATCCGCAAAAAATCCTAACCACCGGGCGCAGTCTCGCCGTAAGCTACTCTCGGCAAGTACGCAAAATCTCCACATTCACTGCGTGCGCGCGCGTGCCGGTCTCCCTCCTCCATCCCGAGACGCCAGCCTGTGGTCGGCCGCAAACGCAAACGCCGAGCGCCCACCACCACCATGTACGCAATCACATCATCATCCGGCGGCGCGCGCAAGCAGCCCCTGCAGCTCCTCCGCCAGTTGCAGCTGCTGCGGCGCGCCCTCGTCGAACACCGCGCCGACGCAGGCATCGCCGCCGCCGCCGGCGCGCGCGACGCGCCGCGCCGCTGCTCGAGCACCGGCATCCGCAGCAGCAACCGCAGCAGCAGCACCAGCAGCAGCGCCGACCCGCTCGGCCCCCCGCCGACCCTGCCGCAGCGCCGCGTCGTCGTCACGGGCATCGGCATCGTGAGCCCCCTGGCCGTCGGCGCCGCCGCCACCTGGTCCCGCATCCTCCGCGGCGACACGGCCGTGCGCGAGCTCGCGCCCGAGGACCTCGCGCCCGCCGACGGCGGCGCCAGCAGCGGCGCCACCGCCGTCGCGCCACCGCCGCGCGACGTCTTTGAGAGCCTGCCGTCGCGCGTGGGCGCGTGCGTGCCGCGCGACGAGCTGCGGGCGCGCGCGCGGGAGGCCGCGGACAAGGCGGCGGACAAGGCGCGCGCGCGCCAGCGCGAGTTTGGCTCGTGCTCGCCGCCCGCGGGCGGCGGCGGCGGCGGCGGCGGCGGCAGCGGCGGCGCCGATGCCGCCCCCTCGTCCTCCTCCTCCTCCTCAACGGACAAGGCCGTCGCCGCCGCCGCCGAGCGCGCCCTGGCCTCGTTCGACCCGCGCCGCGCCGCGCCCTTTATGATCTACGCCCTCGTCGCCGCCCAAGAGGCCATGGACGACGCCCAGTGGCACCCCATGACCGCCGCGGAGCGGGGCGCGACCGCCGTCTTTGTCGGCGCGGGCATGCCGGCGGCCGCCGAGATCGCGGCCGCGGGCGCCGCCATTGGCGCCGGGCGCGTGCGGCGCGTGTCGCCCTTTTTCGTCCCGCGCATCCTGCCCAACCTGGCCGCCGGCAGCATCGCCATCGCGCACGGCCTGCGAGGGCCCAACCACGCCGCGTCCACCGCGTGCGCCACGGGCCTGCACGCGATCGGCGACGCGTTCCGCGCGCTGCAGCGCGGCGAGGGCGCCGTCGCGCTGGCGGGGGCGACCGAGGCGGCCGTCGACGCCGTGGCCCTGGGCGGCTTCGCGCGCCTGAAAGGCCTGTCGACCGCCTACACCGCGGCCTTGGATGCGGCTCGTGCGGCGGGGGGTGGCGGGGGGGGTGGCGGCGGCGGCGGCGACGCCAACCCCCCGCACCCGGCCGCCTCGAGCGCCGCGCGCTCGTCCCGCCCGTTTGACGCCGCGCGCGACGGCTTTGTGCTCGGCGAGGGCGCGGCCGTGCTCGTGCTCGAGGACCTCGAGCACGCGCGCCGCCGGGGGGCGCGCGCCTACGCCGAGGTGCGCGCCTACGGCATGAGCGGCGACGCGTGCCACGTCACGCAGCCGCACGTGCGCGGCCTGGGCGCCTCGCTCGCGATGCGGCGCGCGCTCGCGGGCCCCGCCGGCGCGGGCGAGGCCGACCGCCGCTGCCTGCGCCACGTCAACGCGCACGCCACCTCGACGCCCATGGGCGACGACGTCGAGGCGCTGGCGATCGCGCGCGTGTTTGCCGACGGCGGCGACGGCGCGGCGGCGGCCGCTGCGTGCGGGGCGGGCGAGCCGGACGAGGACGCGGGGGAGTACCTCGCCGCGCTGAGGCGTGGGGGGCGGGGCGCGCCGGCGGCCGCCCCGGCCCCGGCCAACAACCCGCTGTCCGGCCTCGCCCCGCTCGACCGCGTCGCCGTTAGCTCCACAAAGGGGGCGACGGGCCACCTCCTGGGCGCCGCGGGCGCCGTCGAGGCCGCCTTCACGGCCCTCGCCGTCGCCGACCGCGTCGCCCCGCCCACGGCCAACCTCGAGGCGCCCGACCCGCTCGTGACGGCGCGGCTGCCGCTGCTGGTCGGGCCGGCGCTCGCGGCGGGCGGCGGCGGCGGCGGCGGCGGCGGCGGCGGCGACGACGTCCAGGTCGCGTCGGGCCTGGTGCGCGGGCCGTACGCGCTGGGGGGCGAGGGCGGCGGCGCGGACGGGCCCATCTCGGCCTTGTGCAACTCGTTCGGGTTTGGAGGGACCAACGCCGCGGTGCTGTTTGCGACGCCGCCGGAGGACGTGGCGCGGGGGCGGGGGCGGCGGGCGGGCGACCGGCGGGGCGGGCTTGGGCGGCGCTAAGGGGGTGTTGTAGCGATTCGGCGCTGCGTCGAGCCCTTGTTTGTTCAGCCGCCATCTCTGTCAGATCCTACTCTCTTAGCACTTTTGCGCGCGCGCGCGCGCTACCTGGGGCAAGGATGAAGAAGCGCAAGAAGGCGGCCGACGGCAGCGGCAGCAGCAGCCACAAGGAGGAGCAGAAGAAGAGGGGCGCGGCGGGCGCTCCTCCCGCCGCGGTGGCGGCGGCAGCAACAGCTGCACCCGCGGGTCGAAAGCAGGCGCGCGCGGCCGGCAGCAAGCCCGCAAGGACATCTTCAACGCCTCAGCGCCTCGATCCCGCGCCCTCGATGTTGCGCGAGCGCCGCAAGGGCGCGGCCGTGCTGGCGGCGGCGGCGGCGGCGGCGGCGGCGGCGGCGGCGGGCGCGGCAGCGACAGCACGAGGGGCGCCGGCGCCGCCCCCGCGCCGTCGCGCCCTCGCGTCGCCAGCAGCAGCAGGCCCCGCCGCCACCGCGCGCCAACCCCAGCCTCCCGCCGCGGCCCCTCCAGTCGGCCCGGGCGCCATGCTGCGCACGGGCGTGCGCGACCCGCGGCTCCTGGCCTACATGGTGGCGCTCCCGGACCCCTGCGCCGTCGTCCGGCGCGTGCGGACGGCGGGCGGCGCTGCGGCGGCATTGTCTCCGGCGGCGGCAGCCAAAGGCGACCACCTCGCTCCGTCGTCGTCGTCGTCGTCGCTCGCCGTGCTGCGCCTGCCGCGCGCTCAGGGGATCGTGCCGCTGCTGCCGCCGGCCGAGGCGCGCGGCGGCCGCCTGGGCGCCGAGTCCGAGGGCTGCGGGGCGCTCGCGGCGGAGGACGACGACGACGACAAAGACGCCGAGGACGAGGACGGCGGCGGCGGTGACGACGACGGCAACACCGACGGCGACGACGCCGAGCGCCTGCGGCTCTTCTGGCAGGCGCTTCAGGGTCGCGAGGCGCAGCAGCGGGGCTGGGCGTTGCTGCCGCCCGCCACCGGCGAGGGCGGCGGCGACGGCGGCGGCTGGGTCGCCCTCGGCAACGGCGGCAGCAGCAGCAACGACGGCGGCGGCGGCGGCGGCGGCGACGACGACAGGGCCGACCCCGACGGCCGCCACCGCCCGCCCGGCCCGGGCGCCCCGCGGTACCACGCCATCGCCGCCGGGGGCGCGGCGGGAGTCGCTGTGGCGGCGTCGCGCGGGGGCTGGCTGTACGCGTGGGGCCGGCAGGGCGCAAACTTGGAAGGCGAGGAAAAGGAGGAGGAGGAGGACGACGACGACCCCCAGGCCGCCGCCCCCAACCGGCCCCCGCTGCGCCTGCACGTGAGCCGCTTCCACGTCCGCCGGGAGGTGCGCATGCTGGCGTGCGGCCGCGCGCACGCGCTCGCGGCGCTCGAGGGTGGCGGTCTCGTGGCCTTTGGAGACGGCAGGTGGGGCCAGCTCGGCATCGGCGGCCCGCCGCCGCGAGTGGCGGCCGACGGTGCCGCCCCGCCGCCGCCGCCGCCGCCGCCGCTCTTTGCCGCCTCGCCGCAGCGCGTCCGCCGCTTCGACGGCGTCGCGCTGTCGTGCGTGTCCGCCGGCCCGCAGCACAGCGCGGCGTGCTGCGAGGCCGACGGTCGCGTCTACTGCTGGGGCAGGGGCAGGCACGGGCGGCTCGGGGTCGTCGTCGTCGTCGCCGTCGATGGCAAGGACGGCGTCGGCGACCGCGCGAGCCCCCCCGGCGGCCGCCGCCGCCCCGCGCTCGGCCCGCCCGACGCCCTCTGGGAGCCCGCGCCCGTGCTCGGCGGCGCGCTCGCGACGTCCCCCCCGTCCGGGCGGCGGCGCGGCGCAGCCGGCCGCGGGCCCCCGCGCATCTGCCGCGTGGCGTGCGGCGCCGCGCACACGCTCGCGCTGTCGGACGGGGGGCGCGTGTACGCGTGGGGCTACGACGGGCGCGGGGCCCTGGGCCCCGGGCGCTCGGCGGCGGCGGCGCCGGCGCCTGCGGCGGCGGCGGCCGGGGGCGCGGCCGCCGGCGCCCCGGAGGACTGCGAGCTCGAGCCCGTGCGCGTGCGCGGCCTGCCCAGGATCGCCGACGTGACCGCGTCGGCCGGCTCGATGGCGCTCGGCGCGTGTGGCCGCGCGTTCCTGTGGGGCGCGCCCGCGGTCGGGGCGGCGGCCGACGCGGTGGCGGCGTGGCGGCAAGGGGGCGGACGGGGAGTCGTCGTCGCGCCCGACGGCTCCCCTGCCGGCTCGCGCGCCCCCTCGCCGCTGCCCGAGCTGCTCCGAGGATCAGGCGGGTCGACATCCTGCCGCTCCCCGCCCACCCGCCCCGTCGTCGTGCTCGAGGCGTCGGCGCGCGCGTTTGGCGGAGGCGCGGGAGGAGGAGGGGGCGCGGGCGCCGCGGCGCTGGGCGTCGCGCACGGCGCGCTGCTGTCGCGCTCGGGCGGCGAGCTGGCGCTGTGGGGCCAGCCGCTGGCCGCGGTCGCGGCAGCCTCCGCTTCTTCTTCTTCTTCTTCTTCTTCAGAGCGGCCCGACCCACAGGCGCGCCCGCTGGTGGCGGTGTCGTGCGCCGACGCGCGGGGGGGGCCCTCGCCGCAGGCCGCCGCCGCCGCCGCCGCCGTCCCTCTCGCCGCGGTGCTCGAGGCGCCGTCGTCCCGCCCGCCGCTCGCGTGCGACCTGCGCGGCGCGCTCGAGGCCCTCGTGCGCGCCTACGCCGAGAGCCTCGCGGCCGAGGAGAGCGCGGCGGCCCGGGGCCCCAGGCCCAACGCGGCGTCGTCGCGCGAGCGCGAGTCACCCCCCGCCGGCTTGCCCCGCCCGGCCAGCCCGGCGCTCGCCGTGCGCGCGTGCGTCAACGCTTCTGCGGGCCTGCCGCCCTCGCCCGCCGCCGGACGAAGCTTCAACCTCGACGCTGCGGGCTTCGTGCTCCTGTCGCGCGAGCTCGGCCTGATCGACAACGCGACGGGCGTGGGGGACGCGCTCGCGCACTTTGACGCCGCGCTGCACCGGCGGCGCGCCGACTTGGGGGTCGTCGGCTGCGGCGGCGGGGGCGTCGGCGGCGGGGGCGACTCGCGGCCGGGCCGGGGGCCGCGCCGCGGGCCCTCGGCGGCAGCAGCAGCATCTGCGCGGCAGGCCGAGCTCCTGTCCGAGAGCCTCGGCCCGCGCGACGTGCTAGACGCGCTTCTGGCCGTGATGCGCCAGCGGGACGGGGCGGACGCGGCGGCGCCCTCGTCCTCGTCCCCCTCCCCGCTCCGCCGGCTGGCCGCGCGCCACTTCTCGCGGCTGCGCGAGCGCGTAGCACTCGAGCCGCGGCGGCGGCGCGGGCGCGCGACCGTTAAAGAGGGGGCGGCTGCTGCTGCCCAAACAGGGATGGGTGGCGACCCCGCCGCCTCCGCCTCCCCCGACGCCGCCGCCGCCGCGCGGCCGTCGGCCGCCGTCGCGCCGCCGCCGTGGCTGCTGCGGCAGGTGCTGTCGCCCGAGGTGTGGGCCGCGTTCGAGGGCTGCGGCGGCTGCGGCGCTGGAGCCGAGTGCCTGCCCGCCGCGCCGTGCGAGCTGCTGCGCCAGGTGTTTGCGCACCTGGCCTCGGCGGGCGCGCCCTCGGCGGGCGCGCCCGAGCTGGCCATGTCGTGCGCGGAGCTTCGCCGCATCGCTCACGCCGCATCGCTCACGGCCCCTCTGGGCGCCGTCGCGCGCCTGCTGCGCGAGTCCGGGCTCCTCCCGCGCCTCCTGGCGCGCCGCATCGAGGCTCTCGAGGCGAGCGCGTCCGCCTCGGCGTCCGGGAGCAAGCTCGCGGCGCTGCCCGTCGTGCCGCTCCTGCGCGCGGCCGTCGCCGCGCCCCCGCCTCGGGCCCCGGCGCAGCGCTCGCGCCCGAGCTCGGTCGCTGCGGTCGGGGCCGAGGCCCTGCGCGCGCGCTCGCCGTCGCTGTTTGGAGGGGCGGCGTCGGTTGTTGCGGGTGCTATCGCGGCGGCAGGAGCAGGCCCGGCGTCGGCGGTGGTGCTGGTCGACGCGCTGTCGCACAGCGGGTGGGGCGGGGAGGCGGGGGCGGGGGCGGGGGCGGCGGCGGGGGCGGCCGCGGGGGCGCCCGCCTCGCCCGAGCCGGTGGTGGCGGCGGCGTCGGCTGCGGCGTCGGCGGCGGCTGAGACTGCTGCCGCCCCGCCGCACTCGAGCAGCTACAACACCAACGGCGACATCAACCTGCTGTGCAAGCTGCTCGCGCGGTGCGAGCTGGTCGCCGTGCGCGGGCGCGCGCTCGACGACCTGCGCCCCTGGCCCGGCGCGGCCGCGGGGCGGCCCCCGCCCGCGGCGGCCGCGGCCGCAGCG
>Ga0315905_10003651_pt1 | contig 15844 bp, 12 predicted proteins | sample LakEriMetagenome_5_FD_203522 | JGI IMG/M metagenome (GOLD analysis project Ga0315905, IMG submission 203522) | Freshwater fungal communities from buoy surface, Lake Erie, Ohio, United States - Buoy 4 MA121 | ecosystem: Environmental > Aquatic > Freshwater > Lake | place: USA: Lake Erie, Ohio... | reverse complement strand
GACCCCAATCGGCAACCGTCACGGTCAGGACATTCTGAGCAGCTCCAGCTTCTAGTCTGGAATTGCCAGTTCGAACCTCAAACCGCCGCTGGGCAGCCAGCGGCGGTTTTTTTGCTTCCAGTAGCCGCGTTCGCCAGAACGTGGGAACCGGGTGTCTCACCCACGTTCTGGCGAACGTGGCTACTTGCCGGGCTGCTTCTGCAACACCAGCGTCGACTGGACCGTCAGATCCACCAGCAGCTTCCGGATATTGAACTCCCCGCTGCGAAAGGCCTCGGTCCGCTGGACCAGGAACTCGTTCCCGAAGGCCCGCACTGGCTGCTTGGCCAGATGATGGAACAACTGCTCAACGAAGGCCTCATGGCACTCCGGGCTGGCGATCAGATAGCTGGCGAACTCCTTCGGAGTCGCGAACTTCGCCTCGTCCCCGCTGCGGCTGATGTAGCTGCCCGAAGCATCGATCGGCTTCCCCTGCTCCTCAGTTCGGAAGCGACCGATCGCGTCGAAGTTCTCCAGTGTGAACCCCAGGGGGTTGACCATCGCGTGACAGGTCTGGCATGCCTGCGGGCTGGTCTGGATCGCCACTCGCTCTCGAGTCGTCAGCTCTGGATTCAGGTCCGGAGCCAGTGGAGCCACAGCCACCGGTGGAGCCTTTAGCCTCCGCCCCAGCAGCCCGCGTGAGACCCAAACTCCACGATGAATCGGGGAGCTGTTCCGCTCGTAAGCCAGACAGGCCAGCAGCAGCGGATGCGAGAGAATCCCCGCCCGCGACTGCGCGGGGAGCGATACCGGCTGAAAAGCCGCATCCGACGCCAGATCGGCTCCATACACCGCCGCCAGCCGCCCATTGAGGTAGAGCTGGTCCGAGGACAACAGCTCACGGAAATCGCCGGAGCGTTTCCAGATCACCTCATCGACAAACAGATCGAGTGATGTCCGCAAGTCCGATGCAATCTCGGGCGTGAACTGCGGGAACACCTGCGGGTCTTTGCTGAGCTCCTGATGGTGGTCCAGCCGCAGCCACCGCACGATGAAGTCGCTGACTTTCGCGCGGGCCTTGGGCGATTGCAGCATTCGCTCGGCCTGACGAGTCAACTGGTCAGCAGTCTTGAGCTGTCCTCGCCCGGCGGCATCAAGCAGCTGTTGATCGGGGATCGAATCCCACAGCGTGAACGCCAGCCAGCTGGCGGCGTCAAAGTCATCGAACGGCCCCTGGTTCACTTCCCGATAGAGGAACCGTGGCGACTGCAGGATCATCGTGATCGCGCGGCGGGTGGCTGTGTCAACATCGACCCCTTCGGCGAAATGCCGTGTCACGTAGAACTGTCTCTCAGCGTCGTCGATCGGCCGCCGGACAGCTCGCGTGGCAAACTTGGCGCAGAACTCCTGGACCTTCTGCGAGCGATCACCATCTTCCGGCTTGGACTTGCTCAAGCGGTCGAGATCCCGCACGACGGTCGCGGCCGTTTCCAGGGCTGCAGCTGTGGTGGCCTCGTACCACTCCTTAGAGACCGCGCTGCCGCGATCGTACCCCCGGCTGCGGTCATCAGGCGGAAACGGTGTGTTCAGTACAAACGACCGGGGGCTCCACTGCGGGGAGAGATATCGCTGCGGGATCACTTCCACGGGACGATGCGGCAGCTTCCACTTGAGGCGGATCGAGGCAGTCTTCTCCTTGGCCTTGAAGAACTCCAGCCGCAGACGATAAGCCCGCCCGGCCAGCAGCCGCATTGAACCGGTGTACTCCTTCTGGTCGCCCGACCGAACCGACGCGTCAATGAACGGTGTCTCTTCATCGTTCAGAAAGAACCGCCCGCCGTTTTCAGTTTCAACGATAAAGTCGTAGATGCCTGACTCGGGGGCCAGCAGCGAGCCTTCCCACTCGATCGAGAACTCCTCCTTGTTGTCGACCAGCGGATCGGGGGTTCCCTCGGCATACTGGAAGTCGATCTGACTGTCATTGCGTTCAATGACGCGCGACTCTTTGCGGCGGCGGCGTTCCTTGTAGTACTCGGCCTTCAGCCCGCGCGACTCATCGAGTGTGCTCTCCCCATAAAAGCTCTGGAGGATATCCGTGATTGCGTTCTCGTGCTGGCGAACGGTCAGATGCGACAGCTCCACCCGCGCCGGACGGTTCCGTTCCTGCGCAATGATCGAGTAGAAGGCCTCATGGATATACGCAGCCACCTTTTCGGCATCGGCCCCGACGCACTTGGTGGGATCGTCTTCGGGCATCGTCTCGTCGATGAGAGCAGTCAGCTCCTTGAGCGACCGATCCCCGATCAGCTGAGCCGGAACCTTTTCGGTGCCTTCCCCATGGACTCCGTGACAACGGGCACACTGCTGCTTGTAGAGCTGTTCGCCGCTTGTTTCATCGGCGAACAGCGGACCAGTGATCAGGCCCGAGAGTGCCAGAAAGGCCAGTCGACTTCGCATGGAGGGGCTCCGAGGAAGCAGGGTGGGGGGACCTCCATATTCGCCGCGAGTGACGGCAGATTCAAGGTGTGCACGTGTGCAATCCCAACGACTTGGGGGCCGCAGGAAGGGCTGGCCTACGCGGATCGGCCTGACTGAACCTGCAGCACGGGCTGTGCCCGCTCACCACTGCACAGCACCACCAGCAGGTTGGACACGAGCTGGTCCCGGTTTGTGGCGTCGAGTTCGAACCCCTCTGCCTGCAGTTGACCGACCGCATCGCGGACGATCTGCACGGCTCCGTCGACAATCGTTTTGCGGGCGTCGATCAGAGCCATTGCCTGTTGCCGCATCAGCATCGACTGCGCGATCTCCGGAGCGTAGGTCAGATCGTTGAGGCGGAATCCCAGCACCTTGACCCCGGCGGCCATGATCGCCTCCTGCAATTCATCGACGAAGGCCTGCGTGACGACTTCGCTCTCTTTCTTCAGGCACGGAATCTGATCGTCGGCGGACTCGTAGGGGAACTTGGAGCTGACACGCTTGATGATCGCTCCCGCCTGATTACTGAGGAAGCGGTGATAGTCTTCGACTTGCAACGCAGCCTTGTAGGTATCGTCCACACTGTACAGCACGATCGCGCTGATCTCGATCGGGTTCCCGTTCTTTTCGACGACGGTCGTCTTGGGGATCTCCAACGTCGCATCGCGGGTCGAGATCCGGTGCAGGGTTCGACCGACCGGATGAATCCAGCGGATCCCCTGAGTCTTGAGCGTCGTGACGTACTTGCCGAAGCGGAGTACAACGATCTCCTCGCGGGGGTTCAGGATGAAAAAGCCGGCCAGCAGAATCGGTGGAAAGCAGATCGAAACTGCAATCACCAGCAAAAGCTCAAGTCCGCCCTGGGGCTCGTCACGATGGGAAATTGGCTCGTTCATGGAAAACTCCTGGGTGGAGGTGATTGCGTGAGCGGATTGTCGATTGGACACTCCAGTTCTCAACGTAACGGAAAGCCATTCGGATCATCGGATTCTTTTGATCTACTCCGAAGGTTCTTGCGTACTGTGGAACGAACCATCTGCCCCGAGAGATCCACCCCGAGAAATCCGATCAGAGACGAAAATGACCACTCCCACAGAGAGCCCGGAACCGGAAACCCCTCGCCGTCGAACGTGGACGATTTCTCGTATCTTGGGGCTACTGACTCTGATCGCTCTCCTGACGGGCGGGACTCTGTGGTGGTGGTCCACGCGCGGGGTGCAGCCTCAACTCGCCGCGATGCGGGCCAAGGGCCTGCCGACCAAGGCCAGTGAGATCAACGCCTTCCATGTGGTCCCGGCGGGAGTCGCGGACTGCACGCAGGCTTGGATCGCAGTGGGCATGTCTGCCGAAACAGCTTTGAATACAGAGGCGGCCAGAGTCCTGCCGATCATTGGTAAAGATTGTGCCGATTGCGAAATCCCACCCCCGGGTGAGCCCTGGGACAAGCGCGAAGCTGTCGAGAAGTTTCTGAGTGATAACGCGGCGTTGATCGAGTCGATCCGCCAGGCTGCGGCCATTGGCGGTCAGGTCCGGTTTCCGGTCGACTACAGTGCCGGCTTCATGGCCGATCTTCGGGATACACAGCGAATGCGTGGAATCTCGCGGATTCTTCAGCTGGACGCTCAGGCCAGCGCCCACCGTGGTGATGATCAGCGTGCTCTGAAGGACATTCATGACCAGCTGACCTTGTCCGAGGCACTGCGAGGTGAGCCCACGATTATCTCGCAATTGGTCCGACAAGCGATCCACGGAAACGCCCTGTCTCTTATCGAGAAGCTGGCACCGGATCTCGACTGGTCGGATGAAGAACTGCGGGGCTTGCAGGATCGCTTGTCTGCGATGACCTTTGAACACGGTATCCAACGGGCCCTGGCCGGGGAGACTGCTTTCATTCTCGAACAGATGAATCAGGTTCCACTGGGCCCGTTACGGGGAACGAATCAGGCTCTCCTGCTCGACCTCATGGACGAGACGACCGAAGCGTTTAATCACCCCTGGCCCGAACCGCTCCAGCGACAGTCGGCAGCTCTCGCGAGACTGAATCAGAAGATCGGCACATCATTCCTGTCAAAACGTTATGCCATGTTGAGTATGCATACGCCCGCTCTGGAACAAATCGGGAATGCGACGGGCCGTCAAGTCGCGAAGCAGCGCATGGCCACGATTGCTTTGGCGTGTTACCGGCACCATCGTCTGCATGGGACGTGGCCTGAATCACCAGACAAGATTGACCCGAAGCTGCTGGGTGAACTTCGAGACGTTTTGACCGATCCGTTCACCGGTCAGCCGTTCCTGCTCCGCCGGGATGAGACCGGATGGTCGATCTATAGTGTGGGTCAAGATGGGAAGGATGACCAGGGGGACGAGAAGGTGGACCTTCCATTCCGAGTCAAGCTTACCCGTCCGTGACCGCTACCGACTGGGCCTGGAGCTCCTCAGCCAGCTCCGGATTCTGCGAGACCACATTGAGCAGGTCCCAGGCATCATGCGGCTTGAGTGTCAGCCACTCATACGGCTCCGCGTCCGCGTGACCCGGTCGCCCCACCCACTGAGCGGCCGGGGTCCGAACCAACGTTTCCCCCGTGGAGCTTCGAACGATCACGCAGTCTCGACCAGGTTGCTGATGCTGAGCGACTTTCAGCAGATTCTGGCCCGCAGCTGAACCCTCGCCCGGATTCAGCCAGTCCTCGATGGTCGTCCAGATGTCGGTCGTCTGGACCAGTTCCTGGACAGTGGCTCCTTCGGCATCCCGGTCGGCAGTCGCAGCCAGTCCGACTCCCGGCTGCACGAAGAGCGGCACCTGGACTCTCTCCGTGTGCAGTGCGACCGGACGCTGCGTCGGCCAGGCGAACGGGAGCTCATCCCCCTGCAGCCCGGCAACGATCAGCAAGCTGTCGGGCCGCGCATGCCGCTGGTACTCCCGAATCAGTCGGCCAATTCGCTCGTCCAGCTTTTCCACACAGGTCTGATAAAGCGCAATGCTCAGCCGATCGGCATCGCGGTCCAGCTTCTCGGGTCGCCGGGTGCGGGAGAAATGCCCCTCCGCAGCCAGCTCCTGGACCGCGATCTGAGCCGTCATCTCGGGGGACTCATCAGCCAGCAGATCGTTCCATGTGGTTCGCAGCTGATGCGCGACCGCCTCTTCCCACCCCGTGTGGGTCGGAATCCAGGGGTCCGGGATGCCGATCCCTCGAATCCAGAGACATTCCGACTTCGAGGAACTCAAGGTCGCGCGAATCGCCTCGGTCGCCCGGTGAATCCAGTCTTTCGGAGACTCATCGATCTGCTGCTGCACACATTGGATCGATGTCAGACTCTCAGGTCGCGAGGCGAACCACTCGTCGGCGGGCGAAGCTCCCGCTGGAGGCACCGCATGACAGAGTGCATTGTGGAACACGGCCGCCCGGGTCGCGAGTTGATCGAAAGCCGAAGTGCGACCGCTGTACTGGCCGTATGGGCTCAGTCGGCTGGTGGCAAGATGGTCGAAAGTGATGAGGACTGTGGGCACAGAAATGGGACAAGCCGGGATCGACAAGGATGATCCGCAGATTACGCAGAATCTACGGGTTTGTGGATGGCTGCGAGCTGGGTTTGGCGGGAAGCGGCTCAATCAGGGCCACTCGCAGGTCCATCACGTTGGTGTGAGTCGGTCCGGTTTTGAGCAGCCCGCCGGTCCTTTCAAAGAACTCGTAACTGTTGTGCCGATCGAGAAAGGGGCGAGGTTCGAGGTTCTGAGACTTCGAGCTCTGAATCACCTGTTCGTCCGCAATCGCCCCGGCAGCATCGGTCGGCCCGTCCTCGCCATCGGTGCCTCCCGAGAGAATCGTGATTCCGCGCGCCGGTGCCTCCATCAGCCGACACATTGCTGCCAAGGCCAGTTCCTGGTTGCGACCACCCTTCTGCGGACCGGGACGTTTTTCCACTCGTACGACCGGCTCGCCGCCGCTAATCAGGCATAGCGGAGCTGGGATCTGGGGCTGGAGTTCCAGGCACCGGTCGGCGAGCTCTCGTCCGACTTCACGGGCCTGACCGGCCAGACCAATGCCAGTGACTTGTACGGTCAGACCACGCTCGCGGGCAGCTCGTTCGGCCGCGCGCACAGCTGTCTCGTTGTTACCAATGACAGCGACATGGCGCTGCGCTGTGACTGCCTGACGCGGCCCCGATCTGCTTCCTCGAAGTTGCAATTGAAGGGCTTCGACCACGGTCGAGGGGATTCCTTCCAACCCGGGCGCGTAGCGTTGCAGCAGCTCCCAGGCTCGCTGCGGCTCCGCAGGAAAGTCGATCGTCGGCCCGCTGGCGATCACTTCCAGCGGGTCTCCAATCACATCAGAGATTACCAGCGTGATCAACCACTGAGCCCGGCAGGCCCTGGCGAGGCCACCGCCCTTGATCCGCGACAGCTGGCGCCGCACGCAGTTCAAGTCCTCGATTCCCGCTCCACTGAGCGACATCCGGCGGATGGTGGTGGCCTTGTCCTCCAGGGAGACTCCCTCAGTGGGGGCGGGCAACAGAGCACTGCCGCCGCCGGAGATCAGTACCAGACACAGGTCGCCCGGCCCCAGAGCCGAAACTCGCCGCAGAATCTCTTCGGCACCAGCGACACCAGCGGGCGTTGGTTCATTCAGTCCCGCTGGCCGGGCCGGGTGGAGGGTGATCGATCGCAGCGGACGAACACAGTCGGCCGGTACATTGACCCATCCGGAGAGTGGGACGGGGATCGCGGACAGCGAGTTTTCCACCCCGGCAGCCATTCCCGCCCCGGCCTTGCCGGCTCCCACGACTTCAATCCGCCGCAGCTGGTCCCGGGGGATGGAAACTCCGGCGATTGTCAGTGCATCCGCGGTGATGGAGATCGACTGCTCCACGAGAATCCGCGAATCAACAGCTTGTACACCAGCCCGCCAGATCGATTCCACGATGTCGCGCGAGGTGTTCATTGTGAGGCTCCCGGAGTGATGACTGCACGCATGCTACCGGGACGGGTGGTTGCAGGTGAAACCCATGAGTCTTGCGTTTTTGCACCGGACGAGCCACTTCTACCCATTGACGCTCTCATTGCCGCGCGTAAACTTCACCGTCCCTTGGACTTCGTATGAGGTTTCGCACGCTGTTTGACTGATTGGCCCCCTGATTCATGGCTCGTGATTCGCTGCCCTCGAAACTCACTGGACTTCTAAAAGCGGCAGCCGCTCTGGCGGCGGAAACCGAGGCGAAGAACGTACTTGTGCTGGCAGACGTGCCTTACGACTGGGACGCCATTGCCAAGATCCTGAACCCGTTTCGATTGATAGTGGCATCTCATAAGTCCGAAGTGCAGCAATCGTGTTTGGATGAGAAAGTCACGCTGGTTCCGCTGATTCATGAGCCGCATACGCGTCAGGTTCAAGTCAGCCAGGCCCTCCTGGAAGCGATCGCCGACAACCTGGTGCATACCGGTGATCAGGTCGTGGTGGTCTACACCGCGTTCGACCGTGAACATATCGACACTGTCAGCGTGATTCGCATGTCCGAACGGCTGGCCCGCTTGACAACCCGCGACTTGCAGCGACTGGAGACGCAAGTACCGCTCGAGACATTGAGACGGGTCGTGGATCTGGCTGTGGAGATCGGTCGCGAGGGCCGCGAGAACCACAAGGTGGGAACGCTGTTCGTCGTCGGACAACACCGCAAGGTGATGGAGATGTCTCACGAAGGCGTCCACGACCCCTTCCGAGGCTACGCCGCCAAAGAGCGGATGATCACGAACGCGCGTGTTCGTGAGAGCGTCAAAGAGCTAGCCCAGATCGACGGAGCGTTTGTGATCTCGGCCGAGGGTGTTGTGATTGCGGGCGGCCGGATTCTGGATGCCGCCGCCGAGGACATTACCCTCTCTAAGGGCCTGGGGGCCCGGCACTGGGCCGCAGCTGGGATCTCCAAGGCGACGAAAGCGATCGCGATCGCCGTCTCGGAGTCGACCGGGACCGTGCGGATCTTTCAGGACGGCTGTGTCGTGCTGAGAATCGAGCCGATGGATCAGGCGATGAAGTGGCACGAAGTGGCCACCGAGCCTCCCGACGAGTAAGGCTGCAGTGATTATCGAATCCCCAGCGGGCCGCTCAACTCCAGCAACTGTTTCGAGATGTCCACCAGCACTGGTCCTCGATCTGTTTGCACATTCCGTACTGGAATTGATCGAAATCCGCTCCGGCAAACCCCTCCTGAGATACGCTGAAAATCAACCTCATCGTCTTGCATTCCCATGTTGCAGAGTATGCGAAGCAATTCCAGCACTGGCTTGCTTTGTCGTGGTGGCAAAGGCAGATCGTGTGTCCACCGAGGTTTCCTGCGATTCAAGACATCGAGTCCGAGTCCTTCAGGACACCGAACGCGTAAATCCGAATTCGAACACATCGCCACAAAAGTACGCGACAAGGTTTTCGAGTTCGAGCTCCCCCGGTTGCATTCGTCGGCGAGTTCAATTCGAAAAAACCTGACTGGAAGATGTTCCTGTTGGCCTCCATGCAGCACGGGCGGTTCGAAGAGGGGCAGTTGAGCTATCCAGTCGACCAGTACCTGTTTGTATTCGTGGGGGGCACAAGCCACGTCCAAGTCTGGTCGCCATGCCCAAGCTCTGGCTGGCGGACAAGCCGACGTGGGGCCGGATCTGGCCGGGGAAGTGGGCGGAATACAAGACAGCCGGGAAGATGATGCAGGTCGACCTAAAAGCCGCTGGTGTGGAGTACATCGACGCCCACGGCCTCTACGCCGGCTTCCACGCGCTGCGGCACACGTTCATCAATCTGAAAATGTCACGACTCAAGTCTCAATGTTGACACCGAGTGCTTTGATCCGCGATGCGAGCGTCGTGGGCTTGATGCCCAGCTGAGCCGCCGCCCCATCAGGCCCGTAGATCTTCCCCTTGGAGGCCTTGAGGGCGAGGCGGATGTTTTGGGCTTCGAATTCACGCATTTCGCTTTCGGTCAGAATGCGTTCGGTCGCGGAGCTCGCGGGTGGTTGCCCGGTCTTCTTCGGGGAGTCCTTGGCGAGCTCGATCCGAAGCTTGCCATCCGAGGCTCCGATCGTCGCTCGTTCCAGGACGTGTTGCAGCTCACGGACGTTGCCGGGCCAGCTGTAGTTCTGGAGCTGTTGGACGTTCGCCAGCGTGAGTCGCAAGCGTCGGTGCCCCAACTTGCGAGCGAGGCGTTCGAGGAACTGTTCGGCGAGCAGCGGAATGTCCTCGATGCGGTTGCGGAGTGGCGGAATCTCGATCGGGAACACGCTCAGGCGGTAGTACAAATCCTGGCGGAAGCGCCCGGCGTCGGACTCTTCTCGCAGCTTGCGGTTCGTCGCGGAGATCACTCGGACATCCACTCGACGAGTGCGTTCATCCCCAACCCGTTCGAGCTCACCCTCTTGCAGAACCCGGAGTAGTTTCGCTTGCAGATCGAGTGGGATCTCGCCGATCTCATCCAGGAACAGCGTTCCTCCATCGGCCAGTTCGAACCGACCGGTCCGATCTCGCAGGGCCCCCGTGAATGAACCTTTGGCATGGCCAAAGAACTCGCTCTCATAGAGTTCTCGCGGGACCGCAGCGCAGTTCACCTTGATGAACGGCTTGTCCGCGCGGCGGCTGCGACGATGCAGTTCGCGAGCCACCAGTTCCTTTCCGGTGCCGCTCTCTCCGAGAATCAGGACGGAGGAATCGGTGGGAGCGACCAGATCGATCTGCCTGGCCACAGCTTGCAAGGCGGGGCTTTGCCCCACGAGTTCCCCATATGAGGAGCTCTCCTGTGCTTCCTCTCGCAGGTACTCATTCTCCAGCTCAAGTCGACGCTTGAGCGACTCGATCTCATCAAGAGCCCGAGCATTGGCAATCGCAGCTGCCAGATGATCGGCGATCATCCGCAGCCACTCGAAGCATGACTCACCGGGTTGCTGTCGAGAGAAGAGTCCGAGAACACCGAGAACCTGTCCCCGATGCACCAGCGGGTGCCCCGCGAATGAAGTGATCTGCTGTTCGCGAACCCATTCCGGTCGCGCGATCCAGTTGCAGTCGCCCGAGACATCGCGGACTTCCAGTGACTGACCGTTCTGGGCAATCGTCCCAATCTTGCGGACACCAATCGGGAATCGGCGAAAGACGCCATTGAGCCGGTCCCACGATTCGCTCGCGGGATCGAGCGGGTGACCGGCGCTGGCGACCAGATGCAGACACCGATCCTGGGCAGGACACTCCGCGGCGAAGTGGCACTTCGCGCAGTCTCCCGGCAGCGGCGGCTGGACCAGCCAGATCCGTGCCAGCGCCACAGCGGGTCCTTCGGCCAGGCGCCTGACCGCCAACGGCAACAGTTCGGGCAGATGGTGCTGCCCCGCCAGTTCGAGCAGGATCAGCCGCGGGTCGCCGAGGATCGCGGGAGATTGAAAGGTGGTCGTCACGCCTTGAAGTATAACGAGAAATCGTTGATTGAGACGATATATCGTCACACAACGAAATACCGTTGATCAAGAATTCTGCTTATATGTTCCACAAGTTACTTATGGGGAAGGACTTAAGAAAAACCAAGAAAACTGGCACAAGACCTGTATTACCTCTCGTCCGTTGCCAGCGAATTCCTCAACTGGCCGAAAACTCCCGAAACGGACTGGAACAGATCATGTCACGCATCCACCAAATCGCTCCCGAAGTGGCCACTGGAAAAGCTCAGGAGCTGCTGACCGCAGTGAAGGGCAAGCTGGGGCTCGTTCCTAATATGACCCGCGCCATGGCGAACTCTCCCGCTGTGCTGGAGGGGTATCTGGGGCTGAGTGGGTCGCTCAGCCACGGAAGCCTGTCGGCCAAGACTCGTGAGCAGATCGCCCTGGCGGTCGGGCAAGCGAACAACTGCGACTACTGCCTGGCTGCTCACTCGACGATCGGCAAGATGGTCGGACTGACCGCTGAGCAGATCCTCGACAGCCGTCGCGCGACAGCTGTCGATTCGAAGAATGAAGCCCTGCTGACTTTCACTCGCCTGCTGGTGGATCAGCGAGGACGAGTCACCGATGGCGACCTGGCGACTCTGCGGAGTGCTGGCTTCGATGACGGGGCCATCGCGGAAATTGTCGCGAACGTGGCGCTGAACATCTTCACGAACTACTTCAACCACGTGGCCGAGACCGACATCGACTTCCCCCAGGTCGAGCCGATCGTGGATCACCACGAAGTGTGCGCCTCAATTCCCGGTTGTGACCAGACGCGCTAACGGTCAACGCATTGACCACGTTTCCCGGTGGCTCATCGTGAGCCACCGGTTCTTGAGGCCCAGTGCCTCACGGAGTCTCTCATGCCGACGACCCTTTCACCATCCGTCCCCTCAACACCGATCGTGCCGCCGTTCACGTTGGAGACCGCGACTCAGAAGGTTCGCCTGGCTGAGAACGCGTGGAACTCCCGCGACCCGGATCGAGTGGCACTCGCCTACAGCGAGAATTCGGAGTGGCGTAACCGCAGTGACTTCATCGTCGGACGAGATCAGATTCGTCTGTTCCTCGCCGCGAAATGGAATCGCGAGAACGACTACCGTCTCGTGAAGTCGCTGTGGGCCTTCTCCGAGAATCGAATCGCCGTTCGATTTCAATACGAGTGGCACAACAGCGCTGGTCACTGGTATCGCAGCTACGGCAATGAACTCTGGGAGTTCGATGAGCACGGCCTGATGCGGCGACGTGAAGCCAGCATCAACGACGTGCCCATCGCGACTTCCGATCGCAAGTTCTTCTGGCCCGCTCCTGGTCCACGACCTGTGGATCATCCCGGAATCCCTGATGTTCAGTGATTCCGCCAACCCGCTTCTCACTTCTCACCTCCTCAACAGGAAACCAACCATGTTCCGTTTCTCCAAGCTTGCTTCGACTCTGGCTGTCACCGCCGCCTTCAGTGCGGCCGGACTCTCACCCGTGCTCTCTGCGGATCGCCCTGCCAAGGCCCCCGCTGTGACGAGTGCGCCTGTCGAGGTCTCACACAAAACCGTGAAGGTCGATGACCTCGAAATCTTCTATCGCGAAGCCGGACCCACAAACGCACCGACGGTGCTGCTGCTCCATGGATTTCCCACCAGCTCGCAGATGTTTCGCAACTTGATCCCCGCTCTGGCGGATCAATACCACGTCATTGCCCCGGATTACCCCGGCTTTGGCCACAGCTCGATGCCCGCTCGCGACAAGTTCAAGTACACGTTCGATAATCTGGCGAGTGTCATGGAGCGGTTCACCGAAAAGGTCGGCCTCAAGACCTACGCCCTCTACGTCCAGGACTACGGAGCTCCGGTCGGTTTTCGTCTCGCGGTCGCTCATCCCGAGCGAGTCACAGTGATCGTTGTCCAGAACGGGAACGCCTACGACGAGGGGCTCGACAACGACTTCTGGAAGCCGATCAAGTCGTATTGGAGTGAGCCGAACAGTTCCTCCAAACGTGACACACTGAAGGGGTTGCTCACCTACGACGCCACGAAATGGCAGTACACCCACGGAGTCAAAAATCCCGACCGCATCAGCCCCGATGGCCCGGCCCATGACCAGTATCTGCTTGATCGTGAGGGGAACAAAGAGATCCAGCTGGACCTGTTCCTCAGCTACGGTAGTAACCCCGCCCTGTATCCCCAGTGGCAGGAGTACTTTCGCCAGCACCAGCCCCCGATGCTGATCGTCTGGGGCGAGCACGATCAGATCTTCCCGGCTGCGGGGGCCGCTCCGTACAAGAGAGACCTGAAGAACTTGGAGTACCACCTGCTCGACGCCGGGCACTTTGCGCTGGAGTCAAACGGTGACGAGATCGCTCGCCTGATGCGGGGGTTTCTCGACAGTCACGTTGGACAGAAGTAAGCATTCGCAGCCGCCTCGCTCTCCCGTCCAAAGTGCGAGGCGGTTGTATTGAACTGGAATGAAACTGAGAGTGCAGAGCTGTCTTGCTCTGCATTCAGAACCATCTCGATCAGTCTTTGGCGAGCCCATGATGCACACTTTCCCCAGCGATATTGCCTTCACTCCCGCCGTGAAGGCCCTTCAGTCGAAACACGGATCACGTGCGGCTTACTCAAGATTGGAGCAAGACAGTGGCTGGCAATCTCGCGCAGCCCACGGCGGGCACATCACGCAGGGGCGAGGGACCGTCGCCCGCTACTCGGACCCGGGCAAGACCGCTCCCAACTTCGGCGTGCCGATCCGCGTGACGCAGGACAACGTTGAGGGCGTCGACGTCGATGCCGAGGTCTGGGCGACCCTCGTCGTAAAATCGAAGGGCCGTGTGACCAGCGAATCAGCGCTACTTCCAATACTTCTGCGTCACGTAGAAGATCGTCGCCGGAGCTGTCAGGATGGCCAGCCAGGGGATCTGGAAGATGAAGCCCGGCAGAGTAATGCGGGCTGCAGGCCAGATGCCGTACAGCAGCAGCGGGAAGCAGGGAATCAGGATGCTCCAGGCCATGGCGATCAGGCCGATCTGCTTGCGCTGGGCCTTCTGATCCTCCGGCAGCTGATCGAACGGAACGTTCGCGGCGGCCTTCGCAGCTGGCTTCGGCTTGGCGGTATCGCCTGACTTGCTGGCGGGCTTGCCGCCCTTGCTAACGACGGTGGTCGCTTCGGCCGCCTTGGCATACGGCTTGGCGTCGTCGCGAGTTCCGGGCGCGTAGTACTTGGAAATCGCCTGCGAGATCGCTCGCGGAGTCGCGATCACCGCCCGCATAGCGACTCCATAACGGAGCCGCATCTCGTCTTCCACCTCGTGCTCAGGCATGTCGATGCAGGCCACAAGCAGTCGGTCATCGTCGATGAACAGCGGGATCGCCTGATGCTTGCGGACGAGTGATCGCGGCGTGGCATCCAGAATGTCATCCTCGGGCAGCATGTCGTCCAGATCGACATACGAGAGCCCAAGATGCAGAGCCAGAGCCTGAGCAGCGGGTTCAGCTTCGACGAGCTTCATCTGCACCACGGCGTCGCGATCGGACAGGCCGCGCTTCCCCGCGAACTCGGCCGCCTCGCGACTTTGTTCGCGGGTGAGCTTGCCCTGCTTGACGAGAATGTCGAGCAGCGGTTGCCTGCCGAACTCATCCTTGGCTGTCTCGAAGACGCGGCCCAGGCTCTCGTCATAGTCACGCTTGCGCTCAGGATCGGTCAGGCACAACATGGCCTTGGCGATCTCGTTGAGCAGCTCCTGCGACTGCACCGAATACTGCCCGGTGGCGTACTTGCGCACGCTGCCGTTCAGCTTCTTGTAGTGGTTCCGGACCTTGGTCGTGTCGTCCTCGAACCGCTTGAGCCGGAGCAGCTCATAGTGGTCCGGTGGACGAGGCCCATCCGGAATGCCCAGCCATTCCTTGTAGAAATCCATTCTCGGGCTCTTGAAGAGGGTTACTGGTTGAGGGTTGAGGGCACCAGAACAGTCCGGGCCGGTTGATGGTCTGTGATGGAGCGAGCTTTCAGTCGCCCCACGAGACACCATCAACCATCAACCGCTTACTCGACGCTGTAGTCCTTGGCCAAGGTTTCGAATGCGTCGACGTTGTCATCGTTCAGACCCTGATCGCGAACGATCTCGGTCTTGGCTTCGCGGTTGCCGGTCAGTTCGCGAGCTGTGGCGCTGATCCGTCCGTTCTTGTCGTAATGATACGTGATCTCGACCGGAGAGCCTGCGGGGAGGTTCGGCGGCAGATTCACGATCCGGAAGTCGCCAATGATCGTGCAGGCATCGGGGTCGACGGCATCTCCTTCCAGAATGCAGACGTGAATCCGCTGCTGGTTGGGCGAGTTGGTCACGAACCGCTGCGTGATCTTGGCGGGCACCGTCGTGTTCTTCGGGATCATGATGTGATTGATCTTCCGCTGCCGATTGTTCGGATCGGTGATCTTCACACCCAGTGAGTGCGAGTTGACGTCGCTGGCATTGACCGACTTCAGGCGATCCGAAACGGCCTTCCCCAGGCGGGTCGCATCACCAGTGGCGCGGGCTTCGAGCAGGGCTGCATGCAAGGCCGCTCCCTGAGCCACGGCTTCCTCGGGCTTCACGACATCGCGGGATGGGACCAGCCCCGTCGTTTCCTTGAGCATGATCTCGACAGCGGGCATGTAGGTCGATCCGCCGACCAGCACGCAGTCATCCAGCTCCCCGATCCCGACACCAGCCTGCTGCATCACCAGCTCTGTCGTGTCGCGGGTACGCTGCATCAGGTCAGCGGTCATCCGTTCGAAGTCAGAGCGGCTGATCGCCACGGTCAGGCTCTTGCCCTTGTGGTAGACCGTGATCGGTGTCTGGGACTTATCGCTCAGATCGCGCTTGGCCTGCTCGCATTCCTGAGTCAGCATCATCAGCGTTTCTGGGTCGGAACGCGGATCGTCGTTGTACTTGCGGTGGAACTGCTCGGCGACGTGG
>Ga0315905_10003648_pt1 | contig 15848 bp, 14 predicted proteins | sample LakEriMetagenome_5_FD_203522 | JGI IMG/M metagenome (GOLD analysis project Ga0315905, IMG submission 203522) | Freshwater fungal communities from buoy surface, Lake Erie, Ohio, United States - Buoy 4 MA121 | ecosystem: Environmental > Aquatic > Freshwater > Lake | place: USA: Lake Erie, Ohio... | reverse complement strand
TATTTCGTTACCCCGAATATTATTTTGAAATGGGTCAATCATTTGCAAAACCTAAAAAAACAAGGAGAGCTCCCTACTTCATTATGGATTACTTCTTCCGATAATTTTGCTTCTTGGGGTGGTGGCGATAGCATATACCACAATGCCGATCTTGATGCCTTGATTCATGCGGTTGATTATATTTCCTTACATACCTATCCCATGCATGATACCCATTATAATCCAGTTTTTTGGAATGTTACCGACAAAGAACAAACATTTCCTTTGCCAAAGCAAGTCGACTCACTGATGAATAAGTCGGTGCGTTATGCCCAAGCGCAATATCAAGCCGTAGTACGTTATGTGCAATCAACGGGAGCTCAAAAACCCGTGCATATAGGCGAAACGGGTTGGGCAACGTACTCCAATGAACAATATGGCGCTTCAGGTTCACGCGCCACAGATGAATATAAATCGGGTAAATATTACCAAGCGATTCGCGAATGGACCAAACGAGAGAAGATTACTTGTTTTTATTTCGAAGCTTTTGATGAACATTGGAAAGATGCCCAAAATCCTGGGGGTTCAGAAAATCATTTTGGCCTGTTTACTATAGATGGACAGGCTAAGTATGCAATTTGGCCATTGGTAGATCAGGGTGTGTTTAATGGATTACAACGCAATAGGTATCCAATTACAAAAACTTATCAAGGGGATATTTCAACTTTAATGCAAGAAGTGAAAACTCCCAAAATCCCTGAAATGCAACGCTAAATGAAGTCTTTTTATTTTTCATATCACCGTTGTTTAACCTATTCAGTATTCTGTTTTATGGCTACATTACTTAGTTGTTCGGGAAGTCAAAAATTAGCATGTACGGTTTATGAAACTTCTGCCCAAGGAAAGGCTATGTCTCTCGTGAGTACATTTGAACCCACAAAATCACTTCCCATTACTATAGTACTTCAGCCCCAAGAACGTTTTCAAACGATTACTGGATTTGGCGGATCGTTTACTGAAGCTGCTGCATCGGTTCTCCATGCTTTAAGTCCGGCCAAACAAAAAATGGTATTGGAGGCCTATTTTGGTGAAGAGGGTGCACGATATTCGTTAACGCGAACCCATATGGCCTCTTGTGATTTTTCAAGACAAAATTACACCTATGCCCCAGCGGAAGGTGATATTGATTTGACACAATTTACAATTCAACCCGATCGCGCCGATTTAATTCCCATGATTAAAGCTGCACAAGCGATATCTAAAGAAGGATTTAAAATCATAGCGTCTCCATGGACCTGTCCCCCGTGGATGAAAGACAATAAAAGTTATGTTGGAGGCAAATTATTGACCGAATATCAACCGGCTTTTGCCTTGTATTTTTCAAAATACTTAGCCGCCTACCAACAAGAAGATATTCCCATCTGGTGCGTTACGGTAATTAATGAGCCGCACGGCAACGGAAATAACTGGGAGAGTACTTTGTTTACTCCCTCAGAGATGACTCAATTTGTTCAAAATCACTTAGGACCACATTTGGAACAAAGGGGCTGGGGATCAGTTAAAATTTTAGGTTACGATCAAAATCGAGCTGGATTACCCGAGTGGGTTGATACCATGTTTCACAATGAAGCTACCTCAAAGTATTTTGCTGGAACCGCTATCCACTGGTATGAAAGTACATTTGACTATTTTCCCAAAGCATTGAATTATGCACATCAAAAAGCACCTGAAAAACATTTAATCCAAACCGAGGGTTGTATAGATTCAGAAATCCCACGATGGAAAGAAGATGCTTGGTATTGGAAAAAAGAAGCCACCGATTGGGGTTGGGATTGGGCATCACCGCAAGAAAAATATTTGCATCCCAAGTATGCTCCCGCGCATCGTTATGCCTCAGATATTATCGGATGTTTGAACAATTGGGTTGATGGTTGGATCGATTGGAACATGTTGCTCGATCGTCAAGGCGGACCGAATTGGTTTAAAAATTGGTGTATAGCTCCTATTATTGCCGATCCAACTACAGATGAAATCTATAAAACCCCGCTCTATTATATTATGGCTCACTTTAGTAAATTTATGAGGCCTGGTAGTGTACGAATTGGTTGTTCTCAATCCGATACCGATAGTGAGTTAATGAGTACAGCTGTTCAAAATCTTGACGGTTCTATTGCATTAGCATTATTTAATCCAACTGAACATCCGTTGTCAATTAAACTCCTTCTCAATAATAAACAAACTGTGATAACTATAGATGCACAAGCATTACAAACAGTAATTGTTCAAAATAACTGATAAAATTATAATTATGTTAAAGTTCACTAATAAACCTTCCCCTACATACAAACCCTCGCGTGATTCGATTCCATTTTGGGAAAAGACTGCTTTTGGTGCTGGACATTTAGTAAACAACCTGTTTCCAGGGGCATTAGGTGTTTTTTCTTTTTTCTTACTTACCGCTTTTGGTATGGACCCTTTTTTGGCGGGGATTTTAGGAGGCTTACCACGTATATATGATGCAATTATTGACCCAATTATAGGTCATATTTCTGATAACACGGTATCACGTTGGGGTCGGCGCCGTCCCTTTATTTTTGTAGGTGCAATAATGTGTGGCTTCTTTTTTATAGTGCTTTGGCAACTGGATCCCAAAAATTCACAAATGTATAATTTCTGGTATTTTCTAATTTTTTCATTAATTTTCCTTACATGGAATGCCATTTTTGCAACACCTTTAATTGGTTTAGGATATGAAATGACCCCCGATTATAATGAACGAACACGACTAATGGGTTTTTCTCAAATATTTGGTCAGGTTGCTTGGATGATTGTACCTTGGTTTTGGGTGATTATTGCAGATCCGACCATATTTAAAAATCAAGCAGAGGGCGTACATAAATTATCCATTATTGTAGGTATTATTTGTATGGTATTGGGTGTTTTGCCAGCTATATTTTGTAAAGAAATGGAGCAAACCTCAATTCCGAAAAATAATCCCCAAAAAGGACTATTTTCTGAATTGGTTACTTTGTTTAAAAGTATAGGCCAAATTTCAAAAAATAAACCTTTTTTAAAGCTTTGTGCAGCTACATTTTTAGTTTTTAATGGATTTCAAATGGTAGCCTCATTTAGTTATTTTATAATTGTATTTTATTTATTTAAAGGTGATTATGGAATGGCTGGAACTTGGCCTGCATGGTTTTCATGCATAAGTGCAGTATTTACAGCTTTTTTAATAATACCTATAGTTACATGGTTCTCAAAAAAGTATGGTAAAAAAAATGCCTTTATTATTTCTACCGTTTTATCAATAGTTGGTTATGGTCTCAAATGGTGGGGTTTTACACCCGATAACCCATGGATGATGTTTTTCCCAGTACCTTTAATTTCTTTTGGACTAGGGGGATTATTTACATTAATGATGAGTATGACTGCCGATGTATGCGACTTGGATGAACTTGAAAACGGATTACCAAGGAAGGAGGGGACTTATGGAGCTATTTATTGGTGGATGGTTAAGCTTGGTCAAGGAATTGCATTAGTACTGGGTGGATGGGTGCTTAAAATAATAGGCTTCGATGCCGGTCAAGCTGTTCAAAGTCAGGAGACTTTGGTGAGTTTGCGATTGTTTGATATTCTAGTTCCAGTTATAACTGCAGCAATTGCAATATGGGTGATGTGGGATTATAATTTGTCTGAAGAAAAAGCTAAAGAAATAAAAGAACAACTAGAAACGCGTCGCGGGGAATTATAAATTATTGCTTATTTCTTTCAGTCCCGATATTAACCATGCTCCCGGTGGTTAACTTTCAGGTACCTCAATCTAATTATATTTTAGAAAGTTTTGAAAAATTGCTCCAATATAAAAAAATGTTATGAAAAGTAAAATACATTACCTGATAGTATCGCTTCTTTTGACTTTGATTCAAACGGGATATGCCCAATTGGATGTTATTTACAATGATTTGGTCTGGTCGGACGAGTTTGATACTAATGGTCCAATCAATACTTCAAAATGGCACCATCAAACGCAAATACCTCCCGGTGGAAATTGGTACAATGGTGAACAACAACATTATACAAATCGCATAGATAATTCATTCGTTTCTAATGGTAATTTGAATATTGTTGCAAAGCGAGAAACATTTACAGATCAAAATGTGACGAAACAATTCACTTCAGCACGTTTGAATTCTAAGTTTGCCTTTAAATACGGTCGTGTTGAAATTCGAGCCAAAGCACCAAATAACCAGGGTACTTGGCCCGCAATGTGGTTGTTAGGCAGAAATATTAATGAAGACGGTGCTTTTTTTGATGCAATTTATGGAAATACTAATTGGCCTGCCTGTGGTGAAATTGATATAATGGAACACGGGATTTATCAACCCGTTAATTATATTGGCTCTGCTATTCATACACCTTCATCTTATGGAAACACTATAAATAAAGGAGGTATTCAAACTACAGATATTGCTCAAAATTATCACGTATACGCAATGAATTGGTCTCCTAATCAAATTACATTTTTGTTGGATGGTGTTGCATTTTACACATATAATCCTTCTGTAAAAAATTCAAGTACATGGCCTTTTGATGCGGAGCAGTATTTATTACTTAATATTGCCATGGGGGGTGTTGCAGGTTTAATCCCTGCAAGTTTTACACAGGCATCAATGATTATCGATTATGTTCGAGTTTACCAAAATATTACTCCAGATACGATAGCACCTACTAACTTTACAGCTGCATTAGGAGCAGTGACTAGTACCACTATAGAGTTATTGCTTAACGGTACTGATAATTCGGGAACAATGGCATATACTATATCCTATCCAGGAGGAACTCCTCAAACAGTTTACGGTCAATCTGGCCAACAGCGTTCAGTAATTATTCCAAATCTCTTACCCAATACATCCTATGTTTTTACCATTACTGCTTCAGATTCTAGTGGTAACACAGTGGCAAATAATCCTCAAATTATAAATGGCACTACCTTACCGATTCAAGGTTGTGGGGGTACAAGTGCCGAAGCACAGCAAGGACTATTTACTACGGGATATAATTATCAATTTGAAACTTTTGGAACTGATGTTCGAATAACTTTTCAATTGTTGGATACGGGAAGAGTAGGATTGGTAGCATTATTATGGAGGCAAAGTCCTTTTACAGAATATCAAATGACAAATACCACAGGCACAACCTTTACTTATACCTTGACAGGTCAAACTCCAGGTACAACTATTAATTATGCGGTAAAATTTGCTTATGCTGGAGGGTTGTCTGTTACAAGGTATTTTTCATATGTAGTAGGTAGTAATTGCGCATTTGAAATCCCAAGCCCAGATGTATTAACATTCCAAATAATTAATCCAACTTCTCATTCGCTTCAAATTCAAGCCTCTTTACCAATTGATAAAGTTCTTATTCATGATTTGATGGGGCAAGAAGTGGTTTCGACATACGAAAAAACTAATATTATTCCTGTTCACAATTTAGTTTCGGGTCTATATTTAGTTACGGTATTTTCAGAAGGATTAAAAGTAACCAAGAAAGTCCTAATTACGCATTAAATTAAATTAATTGTCATGCTTGGTTTTCTATAGTTATTTAGATTATCATAATTTTTTTTGTAAAAAACACATATTCTAATAAATATTTAATTATATTTGTTTATAATTAACTATTAATCGTATAGCCTATAGCTGCAAAAATTACTTTTTAGAACTGATTTATTAACGCACTAAAAAGGATTTGCTATGGCTACTAATCACACTCCCGACGCTTTATTGGTAAAAAAGTACATTGCTGGCGATGAAAACGCTTTGGCGGTATTAATTCACAGACATCAGTCAAAAATTTATGGGTTTATTTACTCTAAATTGTCCGATCGCGATGTAGCTGATGATGTTTTTCAAGACACATTTATTAAAGTCATCAAGACTTTAAAATCCAACTCCTACAATGAAGAAGGTAAGTTTCTGCCGTGGGTGATGCGAATTGCTCATAATTTGATTATTGATCATTTTCGTAAAAATAAAAAAATGCCGATGTTACGTGAAACTGAGGAGTTTTCAATTTTTTCCATTCTAAAGGATGATGATAAAAATGCTGAAAATCAAATGATTAATGAAGTGATTGAAAACGATTTACGTCGCATCATTGAGGAGTTGCCTGCCGATCAAAAAGAAGTACTATTGATGCGAATTTATCAGGATTTGAGTTTTAACGAAATTGCTGAGATCACGGGTGTAAGTATTAATACGGCGCTAGGGCGTATGCGGTATGCACTCATGAATTTGCGAAAAGTTATCGATAAGAATAAAATTATTTTGACCAACTAACAATAAATGCATGCAACTTTCGTTATTGTAGTGAATAACATTTAAATTGCATGCTATGGCAAAACTTTACGCTACCACAACTCATGTTCAAAAAATGATTCCTAAAAAAGAAACCGTTCAATTTTTACTCCATTATTCCAAAGCTTTAAAGGTGGTAAAAAAAGGTTCTTTTCAGTTTGAATTCATCTCTAATTAAATTTCAATCCCGATAAGGTGCATTATCGGGATTTTTTTTGCGCTTCTTTGATTACATTTTTCCTACCTATCGTCTGGGTGATACTATCGCTTTCTATCTTCCATCCACGTGCAGGTGAATATTCTCTTCCGTACCAAATGATTTGTAAGTGTAAGTCGTTCCATATCTCTTTTGGGAAAATAGCTTTGGCATCTTTTTCAGTTTGAACTACATTTTTTCCACTGGATAAACCCCAGCGGTACATTAAACGATGAATATGGGTATCTACAGGAAATGCTGGAACACTAAAAGCCTGACTCATTACAACGCTCGCTGTTTTATGTCCAACCCCCGGTAATGCTTCCAATGCTTCAAAGCTTTGAGGAACTTCCCCTTGGTATTTTTCAATTAAGATTTGCGACAAACCATGAATGGCTTTCGATTTCATTGGGGAAAGTCCGCAAGGTTTGATAATTTCACGAATTGTTTCTATGCTTAACTTCACCATATCAAATGGATTATCGGCTTTTGAAAAAAGATGCGGTGTAGTTAAATTTACCCGTACATCAGTACATTGCGCAGACAATAAAACCGCAATTAAAAGGGTATACGGATCTTTGTGGTCAAGTGGAATTGGAATACTCGGATAAAGTCTATTTAACGTATTTATAACAAACGTTGCACGTTCTTTCTTTGTCATTTTTGTATTTTTAATATGCGAATTTAATAGAATCCCTAACAAATAAAAAATACGATGACAACATTACAAAAAGGAGATCAAGCGCCCAACTTTTCCGCAAAAGATCAAGACGGAAATGTACACACTATTGCTGATTATAAGGGTAAGAAATTAGTAGTATTCTTTTATCCAAAGGCAAATACACCAGGATGTACTGCTGAAGCATGTGATTTACGAGATAACTACGCACGTTTTGAAGCGCAAAATTATGCATTGCTCGGAGTTAGTGCAGATTCTGCAAAAGCACAATCTAGTTTTAAAAACAAATTTGATTTTCCATTTCCGCTGTTAGCCGATGAAGATAAAGCTGTAATTCAATCATTTGGAGTATGGGGTCCTAAGAAATTTATGGGTAAAGAATACGATGGAATCCATCGTACGACCTTTGTTATCAATGAAGATGGAATTATAGATCAAGTGATAACCGATGTCAAAACAAAAGCGCACGCCGCTCAAATTCTTAAATAAAAAATCCCCGAAAGGGGATTTTAAGTTTAATTTTCGTTTACTTCCAGAATTTTATTTGGATTGTAACCAAACAAATGGTGTTGTTTTATAAGTTCTGGAATGCCATTAGGCAACATGGCTTCCCATCCGGGAGTATTGTTCATAATCATTTTCAAAACTTCTCGTGAGAAAATTTTCAAATTAGCCCGATCAAAGTCTGTTACATCCACCACTTTACCATTGTAAGCAAAAAACTTATACAACTCTTTCATTCGAGGGTGTACTTTTAAGTTTTGTGAAGTGATTATCTCACCATCTATTTCCATGGGGTATAGGTATACTTTTAAATCGCGGTAGAATAATTTACCAAATGCTTCCAAAATTCCTCCACTTAAATGGCGGTAGTATTTTTCGTCAAAAATATCGATCAAATTATTTACTCCCATAGCCAATCCCATTCGGGCTTTCGTATAATTGGAGAAATATTCTACTACCCGGTAATATTCTTGAAAATTGGAAATCATTACGGTTTGTCCTAACGAACATAAAAGTTCAGCACGATCCATAAAATCACGTTCGTCTATTTCTCCTTCTGAACGCAAATTGGACAACGTAATTTCAAAAACAACAAATGTATTTTCCTTATCTACTTTGTTTTCTTTGGAGAAAATTTCCAATGATTTCTTGTACATGTCCATATTTACGCGAGTCACTGGACGGAAACTTCCTCGAATAGCCAATATGTTTTTCTTATATAAAACAGCGGCTGGTAAGATGTTTTTTCCTTCTGGACTGAACATTACTGCATCGGTCATGCCGTTTCGAACCAATTGTAAACTCATCAATCGGTTGTCAACATTGGCAAAACGTGGACCAGAAAAATTAATGGTATCAATTTCTAATTGATCTTTATCCAAATGATCGTATAGGTAACGCAATAATTTCTTGGGGTCGTTGTATTTATAAAAAGCGCCATAGATTAAGTTTACCCCAAGAATACCTAAAGTTTCCTGTTGTAAACGGGCATCATTTTCTTTAAAACGAATGTGAAGTATGATCTCGTTATACTCTTCATCGGGCTCTACTTGGTATTTAATGCCAATCCACCCATGACCTTTAAACTGTTTGGCAAAATCAATCGTAGCTACGGTATTTGCATAACTAAAGAACATTTTATCCGGGTGTTTATCCCGTTTTAGACGTTCTTCAATTAAGCGTACTTCATGATTCAGCATTTTTTTTAACCGACTTTCAGTAACGTAGCGACCATCATCTTCATTGCCGTAAATAGCGTCACTAAAGTCCTTGTCATAGGCCGACATTGCTTTTGCTATAGTTCCCGATGAACCGCCTGCTCGGAAAAAATGACGAACGGTTTCTTGTCCAGCCCCAATTTCAGCAAAAGTGCCGTAAATATTTTCGTTGAGGTTAATACGTAACGCTTTGTCTTTGGTCGTCGGTATTTGTTCAATAACACGATCCCCTTTTAACTTGATGTTTAATTCTTTGTTAGCCATAATATTTTAATGCTACGCAAAGTTAATAAAACGATTGCGGTAATTAATGCGAATATATCCTAATTTTGTAGAAAAATTAACGCTTCTGAACCCTTTGGGTTTTTGAAAAGTAGTAATTCCAATTTTGATGAAAGTTTATTTTTTAGGAACTGGAACTTCTCAAGGTATACCGGTCATAGGCAGTAATCACCCGGTTTGTTTGAGTAGCGATTCTCGTGACAAAAGATTGCGCGTTTCGGTGTGGATTTATGATGATTCGCATTCGGTTGTTGTTGATTGTGGTCCCGACTTTCGGCAGCAAATGTTGCAATCGGGCTGCAGTCGTATCGATGCGTTACTTTTTACCCACGAGCACGCTGATCATACGGCAGGCTTGGATGATATTCGCCCCTTTAATTTTCAATCGGGTTCCTTACCCGTATATGCGGAACAACGGGTTATTGCTAATTTGCAAAAGCGCTTTGACTATATTTTTGAAACAGAAAATCGCTATCCAGGTGCCCCTGCGGTTTCCATTAATGAAATTCAGGTAAACCATTCTTTTGCTGTGGGTGCATGGGAGGTACAACCTATTCGGGTATACCATGGAAGTTTACCCGTTTTGGGTTTTCGAATAGGAGATTTTGCCTATTTGACCGATGTAAAATCGATTGAGTCGTCAGAGCTTGATAAATTAAAAGGACTAAAGGTGTTGGTGGTGAATGCTTTACGCGAAGAACCGCATGCAACACATTTCAATTTGCAGGAAGCATTAGATTTTGTAACTTTGATTCAACCGCAAAAAACCTATTTAACGCATATTAGTCACCATATGGGTTTTCATGCGGAACGCGAGAAACAATTGCCTGAAAATGTTTTTTTGGCCTATGATAACTTAGAAATTACCCTTTAATATGGCACGTCAACTTTATTTGTATTTATTAATCATTTCGATTTTATTGGGTTCTTTTACCTTTGTCTATTACAGTAATCAATTGAAATTTGAAAAAGAATCAAAGACAGCTTCCTTAAAAATGAAGTCGGATAGCATTGCAGTACTATCAAGTCAGCTCGATGAATCGAATTCATTTTCGTTATTAAAAAATGAATATGCACAAAACTATTTTGTAAATTTTGAAGTAAAGCAATTGGAGGCATCGATTCGTGAACAATTATTAGCGTTTAATGATGATCCAAAAGGTAATTGCTATACAGGGCAAGAGCAATTGGGTGAACAAAAGTTCATAATCAATAAAATGAAAGTTCTAAATCACCGTTGGATTATTGCCAATTACAGTGATGGAACCTATTGGGGCGAAGCGCTTATTAAATATTTTGTCGATGAAAAAGGAAAAGCCTCTTTTCAAATGATGGATACGTTTATTTATCCCAAAGAAGAATATTAAAATACAATTCCTATGAAAAACATCCTATATGCCGTATTTGCTGCTGTACTCGTTGTATCTTGTAAGCCTAATTCCGATAGCTCAGCTATGGACACTAAAAAAGCAGTAAAAGATTCCACAATTGTTGGAGCCGATCAGGATGAGCATGGTTGTTTGGCTTCGGCCGGATTTACTTGGTCGAAAATGTATAAAGACTGTGTACGTATGTTTACAGGCTTACAATTGAATCCCATAGACCAACCCCAAAGTGATGATGAAACCTTGTGTGCTTATGTTTTATTTAGTGAGGATAAAAATAGAGCAGAGGTTTTTATTCCCAATTCTGAATCAATAATTTTAACCCGAAACGCAGAGGGACAACCTTGGATTTTTAAAGATTATCAATTGGTTCCTTGGAAAGGTTATGTATTGAAAAAAGGAGAACTCAACTTGTATTCAGGTGATGGGGAGGTAGGTAATAAGTTCTCGGGAAGCTCCGATTCTGAAGCAGATTAAGCTAACTTCGTTTTTTCTAACCAATTTTTAAAGTCAAAAAAGTTTTGAGGGGCAACTCCATGTCCAACAGGATATTCTTTGTATTCGATTTGCACACCTAGTTCCTTTAAAATAGGTGCTGCTTTTCGTGCCCACTCAACAGGAACAACTTGATCTGCCGAACCATGTGATGCGAAAATTTGCAACTCATTTAACGGGTTTTGTTCAAACTCATCTACGGCAATTTCTGGATTAAAATACCCACTCATCGCTACCACGCGTTGCACTTTTTCGGGATACGATACTGCAATAGCATAGCTTAAAATACAACCTTGGCTAAATCCGATAAGCGTGACTTGTTTAGGATCGATGGGATATGATTTTATAATTTCATCAATAAATTCAGCCAATAAATCTCTCGATTGACGGGCTTGATTTAGGTCGGAAAATCTTTTTTCATCGGCATCAAAATTGATCGCATACCAAGCATAACTTCCAGTCATCAAACTATAGGGAGCACGAACAGAAATGATGTAGTAGTCCTTTGGTAATTCATCTGCAAAAGAAAATAAATCCTCTTCGTTGCTGCCATAACCATGAAGTAAAAGCAAAACGGGGTTGTATGTTTTTTTATCGTAGGGTTCTCGAATCAGGTAGTGCAATTGCATCTGCTTATTTTTTTGTCAAAGATAATTGAATTTTAACCTCCGATTCGATTTTTCTCTTCTTCTACACCGGTAGTGCGACTTTGTACTTTCTTTACTTGATCATTACCAAAATTGTAGGTCAAATTAAAGCGTACTTGCCTACTATCACTACCACCACGACCGTTGATGATCACATTTGCAAACTCCGTACGTCCGGTCCATGGCGATGTGAAAAAAATATCCGAAACGGCGAGGCGTAGGGTTAATTTATCCTTCAATAATTTTTTTTGTAGAGCCATATCAAGTGATCCTAAACTCTCCGTACGGTAGGTGCCGCCCCAAACGGATGGGGAGTTAAACCAGCCGGAAACTTCCAAATTAAATCCTTTTGGTAATTTAATATTATTTTGACCAAAGATATTTAAGGTTTCCTGTGTAATTCCTATAAATGAAGGGTCGTTTGGGATGTATTTGCTACGGAAAGCATTCACGCTTACATAAACATTCCACCAATCGTTTACTTTAAACGGTAAGGATATCGCTAAATTTAAGGTTTCTTGATTGGCTACATTTTTTGTGGTCATCCGACTTTTATTTTGACCCACAGCTTCTGTTACTTGTGCAAAGAAGTCGGTAACATAGCTATAACTTAACGCGGTATTTAATTTGTATTGATAGGTATGAGAAAATTTTAAATTGTGTATATATTGCGGTTGTAAAAACGGATTCCCTTTACTTACCGATAATTCATCAATTTGGTATTCAAATGGATTCAAGGCATTGTAACTCGGGCGCTCAATACGACGACTGTAGGTAATCGCCCACGAATTTTTTTCATTTTGAGTAAAAGTTATTCCACCACTTGGGAAAAAATCAGTGTAATGCCGTTTCACTCGGGTATCATTATTTTGTTGGCTACTTATTAAATTTCCGTCAGAATTGGTGTTTTCTAGACGTAATCCGATTTGAAAATTAAATTTTTTAATCATTCGGTTGTAATTCACATACAATGCATTTATATTTTCGTTGTACTTGAATCGATTACTGAGTGTATTATTGTATACGGGTTGTCCAGCTAAATAATTATAAACATCAAAGGTGTTTTCGGTTTCAACCAAAGACGATTTAAATCCGGTGCCCAATTTTCCTTTCCATAACCGTTGTTCATAATCCGATTTTAAAGAACCGATAATAATAGTAACTGGAGTATATTGGCTGTTAGTGATCGAACTTAACACAAGGGTCTCTGTGGGGTTAAAATAAGCGTTGGGTAAAAACGTATTGCGATCTGAATTAAATTTTCCAAAGTCCAAATCGGTAGTTAAGGAAACACCTGTAGTATCTTGAAAACGATAGTTAAAGTTGGAATAAAGATTATAGGTTTTGTTGTGTGCCTTATTCTGTGCAATCAAAATACTATCAATACTATTAGAGATTGCTTGACGAATTGGCGTTCGGGAGCGCCCATCGCCATACGCATTGTTGAAATTGCCTGTAAAAACCAATCCAAACGTATTGCGTCTATTTTTAGTAAAATCCAATCCGATTTTTACGTTGTTTGCATTAGAAGTGTAATCCGTTTTAGTATCGGAATTGAAAACTTTCCCATTTTGTTGCCGCTCAAATTCCATAAAATTGTAGCTTTTCCCAAAACGATTACTGTAGTTAATGTAGCTATTTAACTTTTTACTGCGGTTATTTAAACTTAATGAATTAACAGTAGTTCCATAACGGCCATAATTATATCCAGCAGCTGCACTTCCATTAGTTCCATAATTTTTGTTGCGTTTTAACTTGATATTCACAATTCCAGCATTACCTGCGGCATCAAATTTTGAAGACGGTTGGGTGATAATTTCAATAGACTCAATATCGGAAGATTGTATTGTTTTAAGATAATTTGTTAAATCAGATCCGCTCAAAAACGATTGCTTACCATCGATGTAAAATAAAACGCCGCTTTTTCCTTCTACAATAACAGTATCATTGTTGTCAATCACAACCCCAGGTGCCTTTCGCAACAATTCAAATCCCGTATTTCCGGTAGCGTTTATCGTATTTTCTACATTAAAAACGGTTTTGTCGGCTAAAACTTGAACCAAAGGTTTTTCTTTTTTAACGACCACCTCGTTTAATTGAACTGCACTTTCAGTGAGTACTATTGCTCCCAAATTTACAGGGGTATCGACTATTGTAATATTGGGCAGTAATTTATCTTCAAACCCTACCATGGTGATTTTTAAAGAATAGGTTCCTGAATATAAACGGTTAATCGAAAATTTGCCCTCTGAATCGGTAAGCAAAGCTTTGACCAATGTGTTTTTGTCGTTAAACAGGGCAATTGATGCTGATTGAAGGGGTGCTTTTGCTGTTCGAACTTCCCCGGTCAGGATGCCGTTTTGTGAAAAAGTAGAAAAAGAGAATCCTAAAAAGCAGAATAGAAAAATTCGAAAAAATTGGAATGGATTTTGGGTCAAATACATTGAAGAATAATTTCGTAATAAGTATACAAAATCCAATTTTGTTACAATTTTTTTAACCATTTTTGAAAAAAAGCACCCAATAAAGGAATGGGTCGATACTGTCCCATTACGGCGGTAAACATACCATAGAAATTTAATAGGGTAATAAAAATCCAAAAGGGCGCTGCTACATTTAAAGCCAGCTCAGGATTGACGTCAGCACGATTAAAATAACTACTCATCGTTAATCCCAATAGTAAAAAAGTCAAGGTCAATCCCAAACCCTGTCGAATATGAAAAGACGCAAACTGATTTTTCTTATCCGCGTTTATCGACAATGCAATAAGCGGCCCTAAAATCAAAATATAACTTAAAATGGCCAACGACTTGCCTTCTTTGATTGTTTTTTCATCCATGATATTAGGCTTTGAAATAGGAATTGTTATGGTATATACCCAAAACTTTCCCTTTTAATTTTTGTCCTAAAAATGCTGCATTTTTTGATTTTGAACGAATATGGTGTTGGTCAAAAGTCCATTCTTCCTCAGGAGAAAAAGCGGTCAAATTAGCGTGTTCACCTACTTCAATTGTTGCGTTGGTTTGTCCAAAAAGCGTGCGTCCAGCCGTTAATTTTTCAATAATACATTCCAATGGCAACACGGTCATCAAAGCGCCAAATGCCGATTCTAATCCAAGGGTTCCGTTTTGTGCTAAATCAAATTCCAATTTTTTATGTTCGATATCAACCGGATGGTGGTCGCTTGTAATACAATCAATAGTATGGTCCAAAACGCCCGCAATTAAAGCAAGACGATCGGTTTCAGCGCGTAGGGGCGGACTTACTTTTAGGTTGCTATCAAAGTTTTCTAGCAGCGAATCATTGAGTACCAGATGGTGTGCCGCAACACTACATGTAACCTGTAATCCTTTGGCTTTAGCTTCTCGAATTAGTGCTACGGATTGTGCCGTTGAAATCGTTGGGATATGCAAACGACCATTGGTATAGGCTAGTAAAAACAAGTTGCGCGCTACAATAAGTTCTTCAGCCAAGTTGGGAATCCCTTTTAATCCTAATCGTGTAGAAGATACTCCCTCGTTTACCACACCATTTCCTTTGATGGAATCATCTTGACAAAATGCCACGACAATACCATTAAAATCGGATGCGTATTGCAGTGCTATCTTCATTAAATTGGGATTGCTCATGTTTTTTTTATAATCCCCAAAAGCAATTGCTCCAGCTGTATGCATTTCATACAATTCGGCTAAGGCCTTGCCTTCACTTCCTATGGTTAACGCACCAATTGGATGAACTGATGTGGGTAAACCCATCGCTTTTTGTCGAATCAATTGGATAACTGCTTGATTATCGGCAACAGGATAGGTGTGAGGTTGGGCCATAACTTCGGTAAAACCACTAGCTGCAGCAGTTCGTAAACCATTGGCAATCGTTTCTGCCTCTTCATATCCAGGTTCGCACAAAACTACCGATGTGTCCCACCACCCGGGTGAAAGATGAAGGTCATTGTATTCAATACATTGGGCGTGTTCTGGAATGGGAAGATTTGCACCTATAGCTGTAATAATGCCGTCTTTTAAAAGTACATCGACAACTTGCCCGTGGTGGCTGCCTTTCGGATCGATGATTTTTGCAGATTTAAAAATTGTTGTCATAGTTGTGT
>Ga0315905_10003647_pt1 | contig 15850 bp, 3 predicted proteins | sample LakEriMetagenome_5_FD_203522 | JGI IMG/M metagenome (GOLD analysis project Ga0315905, IMG submission 203522) | Freshwater fungal communities from buoy surface, Lake Erie, Ohio, United States - Buoy 4 MA121 | ecosystem: Environmental > Aquatic > Freshwater > Lake | place: USA: Lake Erie, Ohio... | reverse complement strand
TGTTTCACTGCTAAAAAATACCAATTAAAGTTCCATTGTTATAGAGGCCGGTGATAACCTTACTTTGATTTAAAGTATCTAAAATTGTACTAACACGAATCCCACTAACACCTTGACTCAATCCGTAGCTTGGTCCAAGTAATAGAGTGTTTACACCATCATAGAAATATAGTTGTTTGTTTGTATCGTCAAACCATAAATCGCCCGGAGTCAATGATGTTGGTTGTGTTGCGGCAATGGTTGCAGAACTAACTGGTTGAAATGCTGTGCCGTTATAAACTTTTAATTTTAATTCTGTAACATCAAACCAAATTTGTCCTCGTACAGGACGAGTTGGTCTTACAGAACTGGCAAAATTTTCCAACAGCTTGATAAGATTTTCATTAAATGCTTCTCCAAACCCGCTGTAATTTTTTCCAATCAGCGTAAGATTAGTGGTTAGGTCATCTATCTGTCCATCCGATACTGTGGTTAATGTAGTTCCGTCTGATTTGGTAATTAAATATGCCATATTTTATCTCTTAGAATACTGGTGGTCCTGAACGAATAATATAGTTCAGTGTTAGGTAGGGATTCATAATTGAAAAACTCTGTCCTAACTGTGGTGTTGTATACCCTAATACTCCTCCACTACTTGGAAGATATTGCATCTGTCCAGGAGTTGTTGGGCCTCGCCCAAGGAAGGCGCCCTCTCCGGGTTCGATTCCTGGGGGACTTGCAGTATCCAATCTTGTTGCATGATATTGGTTGTTGCCAGGGTTTCCTGCATCGTTTAATGCTTTAAAATTATGTTCGTGTTGTGGAAGATTAGTTGCAGTTAATGTGTTTCTATAGTCACCGCTGGATCCGCCTAATGTAGAAGCTTCTGCATCGTCAACCCTAGGAACTAGCGTTGCAGATCCTGTACCGGTGCCAGCCCTTGTTGCAGTGAATACTGTACCAACTGCTGAGGAACTAGCACCTACACCCACTGTTGGATCAGTCCAGTTAGTTGTACCAACGCTTGAAATGGTATAACGACGACCAACAACAAAATTTGGTGCAGATATAGCTTCTCCGTTAGGCAAGCCTCCGCCTGCATCAACAAAGCCGCCGCCTAGCGGAACTGTATTATTATTGTTCATGTCGTGTTTGCCTAGAGGGAAACGACCACGCATATCAGGTAACACAAATGTCAACTTATTTGGTGTTTGTTGACCTCTAAACGATGTTCCGTAGGTAGTGCCAATAACATTATACAATGCTAGATATTTGGCAATTTCCTGCTCGCCGCCATCACATAACAAATAACCGTAGGGTGCTGCAGAACCCGCAAAAGGCAAAATTGTACCGACAGGCACACCAAGGTCTCCGACAAATACATCTCTAGTTTCTTTTAATAATCCTTCTCCGGATCTAAAAACTAGAACAAAATCATCAGATTTTGATACATTAGGACTAGGTTGAACTTTACTAGAAATAATACCAGATGTAATTACTGTTTCAAAAGTTTTTGTGGTGCCGCCAACCTGACCGTCAAAGGTAATATTTGCAGAAGTTACATCTCCTTGCATTTTGAATGTTGTTGGGAATCGTAGGTTAGTTGCTGTAGTAGCATTACCAATAATATTACCCTCGAGTGCTCCAACTAAAGTGTCGGCGATTAGCGTTTTAGTTCTAACAGTATTCCATCGTCTTGTTAAACTACCGTTATCATATCTTTCTGTTTCTCTTGGCTCAATTGATGTTGTGATAGTCTGTCCATAAACATCAATATTTTTTCCAATAAGTGCATTTTTTGTTACTGCGATGCCTCCTGCAGTTCTAAAACTACCGTTATTAAAGTTTGTGCTTTCGGTAATATTAGTAAGAATTAAACTTCCATCAGTTTTAATGTTTCCACTAACTGTTAATGCTTCGTCAGGTGCGACTACATTGATACCAATAGTATTGTTAACTATTTTTAGAACAGTATCAGGAATGCCGTTTCTATTAGTTTGTAAATCAATACTAGCACCGGCTGTGGCATTATAGATTTTAGCGGCAGTAGAGGTTGATGTTAAACTGAATGTTCCATCAATTCCAATAGTAAGACCGGCGTTATTTCTAATATTAAAATTTTGTTCTGTCGTATTAGTTGTATCAGATCTTAAAAATTTAGCTGCGGCCACTGCTATGCCGGCAACATTAAGGGCATCTGCCGCAACAGCAGTTCCGTAAAACTTTGGAAGAAATCCTCCATCACCAACATCTAGACTAGTAATATTAATACCTGTTTTAATTGCTGCAAATCCGTTAATAGAATTTTTAGGAGTAAAACTATCTTTACTAATAATAATAATTGGTTTGTCTTCTACATAAAAAGTTACAATAACTCTATCAAAGTTATCACTATCAATAATAGACTCTACTACAGGACCAGATTGTAAACCTGTTGAAAAGTTAGGTCCAACTAAAATCCAACTTGATCCTGAAAATACATACAACTGTTGGTTGGTTGTATCAACCCAAAGTTCGCCAACTCTAGCAGATTCTACTGAGGGTTCGCTGGTACTCTTTTGAATGTTGCTGGCTGCTTTCCACTGAGTGTTATCCCAAATTTGTAAAATACCTTCTAGGGAATTATACCATAATTGCCCTTCAACTGGGTTAGTCGGCGCTGCGCCGCTGGCAAAATTTTCTAATAATGATAAAAAGTTTTCGGCAATAATTTGTCCGTATCCTGTGACATTGCGTCCCGGAAAATCCAAACTGGTATCTGCATTAGAAGTATTATCATAGACCGTAATAGGGGTCTTGTTTTCTCTATCGGTAAAATTTACAATATATGGCATTTATTATACCTCTGTGAAGCCGGTTAAGCTCTGTACGCGAATTGTATAATCAACTTGTAAGAGTCTGTTTAATGATTTTTGTACAGGGTGAAATACCACATGAGTAAGCAATTTACCTTCACCATTTGGATTGTAACTTTTAAGACCTAGCTCATCAAATACATAGCTACCGCTCATATCAACACTGTTGTCAAAGGCTTGTTGTCCAACAGGCTCGCCGTAATCTAGTAAACAGCTAATAACAATATCGCTGTAAGTTGCTCCGCTAATATGGCGGATTTCCATTTTGTTTCTTGTAGGGTCTACATTTTCTGTGGCATTTTGATCAACAATTTTAGCATAGGTTTGATTATATAACCCAGTATTTACACCAACAGTATTTGGTGTTAAGTAGGTAATTAATCCGGTAGGGTCAACTGTTGTTCCGCCACTGCCAAATGCTATTTGATAAATCCAGCCCTGCCCTTGATTACTTAGGCTGTTAACCATAGCAACACTCATATTTTCGTAGTGAATAGCGTTACGCTTATCTTGAAATACTTCACCGGTCTCCGGATCAAAAATCTTGATGTGGCCCTCAAAATGCCAGCCTAAAGTCTCGTTAGGTTGAGAATTTTCCTTTGGTGTTTGATTTTTCATAGTTAATTCACTTGTGTTTTTCTGTTCCATAGTATATTTATTCAGGCAGTTCGGTGCTCTTTTGTTTTAGAAATTCAGCAATAGAGCTTGAATTTTTCAACAAGGTAACTCCCGATGAAGCTGTTGTTTCTCCTCGATCATACCAAGTTTTTCCAATTCGTCTAATAATAGTGATTCGAGTTCCTGCAGGAACCGTGGCTGTTAATCGAATATAATCGTTTACTCCGTCAACACTAAACTCAGCTTCTAGTACAGTATCAGCCTGTGGGCTAGTAATATTAGCTGTTTGGTCATAGACGGTGACAGGATCTTTTCTTAGACGCTTACCAGCTGCAAAAACCTCAATTTGATCGCAAGGTTCATATCCTACTGGGATTGTTACTCTTGTCCAATTAGATCTTGTTGCAGCTTCGGGAACATAATTTAGTGGACCTATTAACAAACTACTACCGTCGCTGACAAAGTCTAATCTTTCTTGACTTTCATTATACGGAAGATTTTCAACTCGACCAACATCAACTACATTACTACCTAGTGTATGTACTTCTTTGATAGCTGTTCCGTTGGTTCCTCTTCTTAACTGTGACAACGTTGTAGCTGTTTTCTCAAAATAATCAATGCGTTCTCCATTGATATAGACAGTGCCTGGAATATTTCTAGATTTAACCGGTTCAAATAAATTAGTTGTGTCTGTAACTCGTATTATTTGATCGTAGTAATTTAAGTCTTGAGATAAAGTTACCGCTTTGTCAATACTAAAACGATTGAAATGGTAGATGTTTAGCATGTCTTTAAACACTTCGTAAGCTAATGGCTGGCGTCTTACATAATTACCAAACTGTACTATCTTAATTTCGTCCGTGATCAATGATGCTGTTTTTAAGTAGACAACATTTCTTGGAATAGACACTTGGTAGTCTTGTTCTTGTGTTAGTCTGCGGCCGTTTTTATAAATCCAGATATAACTAGCATTAATTGGCTCTCTTGCTAATCGGTACTGAACTTTCCCTCCAGTGTACTGATCAGAAATAATATTCATACTTGGATACTCACTGAACCAGGTAACTGTAATTTGATCGCCTTCCTGTAGTGTAGTTGTACTGTCGTTTTCTACAAAACTAGTTCCGTTAAATACAATATTATTGTTTAAGAAAGTATATTGACTTCTAATATCTACAACAATTTTTATTTCATCGTTGATTGCTAACACTTCAGGGTTAACAGTCACTGTATTTTCGTTTCCATCATAGACATAATCAAGAATATTTCTTTTTAATTCGTTGTTAACATAAACTTGAATGTTTGTCTGAGTAGCAGTATTAGGAGCTTCTATTGGGTCTCGACCGATGGATAGAATATTATTAGTTCCGTTATAGACTACAAATTCAGTATCAACCCCTTTCAATTGTATACTATTAATTTCAACTAGAACTGCTCCGGATGCGCTGGCTCTTTCAAGATTTACAAAGTGATCAAGATCATAACTTAATGTACTTCCGTCAAATGTTAAAGTTTGTTGATTAACCCTTACTACAGATGTTCCTGTTGAGTCAACATCAGAATTAGCTCCTAGGCAAACAATTTTTACAATCTGTCGGCGTTCTGGTTTGTTGGCCAATTGTATTAGTGTTTTGTTTGCAATATCTAATACTTCAGAGCTGTTAATAGGCAATGTATCAATATCTACTCCGTCTACTGTTACAACTACAGACGCGGTATCAACAAAATTTGCTTTAGTTAAGAATAATAATGTATCTCCATCTGCTTCAAACTCTTGATAATCTAATAAGGCTGCTCCACCAACTCCTATTGATATAATTTCAATTACAGCATCTCTAATTGGAGCATTAGTAAACACCACTTCATTGGCGTTGTAATCTATGATATATTCTATGCTGCTATCTGCTGAATTAATTTCACACTTTACTTTGTCAACATACACCATTACAGATGCACTATCAAGCACAATTAGTCCTATGTCAAAACGTTTGTCTGTTCCGTTACTCTTTAATATACGAGATTGCAATGGTGTTGCGCCGGTTTGTACAGTATGGAATACTTTGATAGAAACACTGTCAATAACTTGTCCGGGAATATTTTCTTCAGGAGCAGGCACTTGATCAGGGCTAATAAATTTACTACCATCAACCACAATATCTTCTGCTGCTGTACCTGTAGCAGTAATATAGGCTCCACTAACCGCACTCAATGATCCGCCTGTTAAATTTGTATCAATAATATTAATGTCGATGATATTAACTGTTCCGTCGCTGTCCATTGGGCGGAATATTAGTGTATCTCCATTTTCAATTTGAACATATTGTTGAACATCAATACTGTTAGTTGAACCGTCACCTACTACTGTTGGCATTAAAGCAAATATGTTAGTGACTCCAGCACCACCAAAATTTGTATCATCAATTCGGATTGTGCGGGATGGTTCAATCCCTTGATCATAAACAACTACGGGAGCTCCGGCTGAATCCAATGTGTCAATGCTTCTAGGAGCTCCTAATCCGTTTCGTTTTAGGTATACCGATAGTTGTTGTCCTACTGCTGGAGTAAACGGCAACAAGATTGTTAATTCTTCCCATACTTCTGGAAATTCAACTGGTGGTTTATCGGTGTTGTCGATTACCGCACGATACTGTTTAGTTCCGTATTTGACTACAGATCCTGCCTTCCATGTCAGTGACCGACTGTCAAGTCCTGTTAGTGTATATGTTTGACTGTCAACAACATAATAGAAATCTGCATTTGGTTCTACAGAATCCCAGGTATCTGTAAACCAAGGAAGTGCATCCCAGCCTCCCGAAACATCAAATGTAGTTCCTTGAATTTGTACACCACCGAAGTCTATACCGGTCATTAACTGATTAATTTCTTTACCAATCATGCCACGAGATGGACTATAGTATTTGTTAATCCTATCTACTGCTTCTAAAATTTCGTCAGCTTTTTCGTAATTAATTACAATAGTTGCGCCAGCAACTGGTAAAGACACTAACTTTAGTTTGCCTCTTAATAGACTGTATGCGTCTGTGCTAGATTTATAGAATGTAATTTCATATTCGCTATCTAGTATAATTTCATCGTTAATCGTGACTGCAATTTTTGTCTTATCTCGAGTTGGGGGATAATTTAGTTCAAAGATTGCAGTAAATCCGTCGGCAATAAATTCTTGACTGTAGGTGTATTCTGCATAAGTTCCTTCTTTGGTAATTCTATCAAATTTAACTGTAAGATCAAAAGTTCTTGTTTTAGTATTGCCAATAATTGCCACAGCTTTTGCAATGTTAGTAGATGTACCGTTGCCGCCAACAATACTAACTGATGCAGTTGTGTAGCCTGTACCAGCAGTTAACATTTTGATTCCAGAAATAACACCGTTAGCAACATATGCCTGAGCACTTGCTCCGGTACCGTCGCCAGTAATTACAACACGAGGGGCATCTTTATAATCTGCGCCTGCATTAGAAATAACAATTTCAGTGATAGAATATGTATGGTTGTCTTTCCACCATTTGTAAGGATATGTGTCAATAATACTAGAATTTTCTAGTACAGGAAGTATTTTACCTTCTCTAATATCGTACGCAGGTGGTACATCAAAATCTGTTATTGCTGCTCCTTGACGATCAATGTTGGTGTATCTACTAGTATATTCTCTAATAGTTGTTCTAAAAGGTTTTACTTCTTCTAGATAATTTTGAAAACTTGATAAGTTATCATTCTTGTAGTTTGTTTTTTGTTCTAAATCACCAATATTATGAATAGCGTTTAAGAAACTGGTTTTGAATGCCCAGTCAACATACAATTGTTCTGAGAAAATATAACGAATGCTGGCAAAGAATAACTTGTTCCATTCTGCTCGTAAATTGTCAACAAAGATATTTTCTTTTAGGGCGGCAAAAATAAATCTCAATTCTTGAGTTGGTTGGTTGTCGTATGTTACTTCGTCGTAAGATGTTTGATAGTCGTAGACTTTAACATTGTAAATTGATTCGTTAATTTTAATTGTTCCATTTTTGCGGCCAACTAAAATGTATTTGCCAAGAATATCTCCAGTACCGTCGGTTACTCTTTCTAGCAGTGCCCAACCACCATTAGCATATTCTTTGATCTTGATAACATCTCCTACTTTTATTTTAATAGTAGGTTCAAAATAAAGATCTAAAATTTCTTTTACAATTCGAGTCACTGCACTATAGCCGTTGGCATACCAATCAGTATAAGTCCAATACTTGGTTGTATCATAAGATTGAACAGTGCTTTTGAAAAATCCTTCTCTAACACTGTCCCAGAAATAGATAGACCAATAGTTATTATAGGTTGTGTCATTTTTAACCAACACTGAGAAGTTTCTTACTGACACATCGGCTGTGGTATATTTTCTACCTTTCTGTACAACTGTAACTGATGTGATTCTGCCTTGGAGGTCTATAGTAACTGTTGCCTTAGCTCCCAGCCCATCACCGACTATCTTAACCGGTGGTATTGTACGATATCCAAACCCGGGATCAACAATATCAATAGTGTCAATTTCTCCATCAACAATATTTGCACTTAAAATTGCAGGACTAATCCTAACAATACCTACTTCTGCTAATTCAACAAATGTGTCTACTGCTATATCATATAAGTTTAAAGTTTCATTGGGAATGTTTTCAATTTGATTTAAGTTTTTAAAATCAATTAGATCTGCAAATGGTTGAGTCTCTAGTATTGCATTACTTCGGTCAATCACAATCTTTAGTGCAGTTCCCCGATCAACAAACATTGTTTGAATAGGTCTAAATGCTAGCCCGTATCGTTGCTTGGCTAACAGCGTAGGATCAGGAACAGGATTTCCTGCTTGATTAAATCCAACAAGACTGTCAATCCATTTTTGCTCTAATGGAGCGCTTGGTAGACTGTCTGCAATGCCTTCTGTTAGCAACTGATATTCAGTGTGAGTAGAATTAGGTCTGCGTTCTGAATTATAATATTCAATGTTTATCAACGCAGAGTCGCCAGTAATAACCGAACTTAAATTGTAGGTCAAAAACTTATTGGTGTCAATGATGGCCAATATTGGTGTGCCATCGCTAGCAGGGTTTTCAATTAAGTTAGCAACACTAGCAGCTGAAATGTTTCTACCTATTACATTATTAGGAATGATTGTTTTATTCTTGACCCAGAAATAATATTTTGTACCAAACGACAAACCTGTATTAGGATTTGTAAATCTCTTGATAGAATATGCAGTGTTGCTGTATAATGGTTGTCCAGAAACACCTGCCGATAATCCGTCAGTGGTGTCTGCTATCTTAGCCCAATCAGTTGGACTCAACGAACTTTCAACCCACTCGCAGATTTCAATACTAGCACCCGGCGCTAGTTGATTCCAGTTGCCTGCTCGGTAGGCAAGATCCCCTTGCTCGTAATGAGCCCACTTGGCTGCACTAATATTCCACCAAATCACTCCAACATTTTTTTCAAACCATGCTTGATCAGTGTCAACTTCAACTTGATCACCGCCGTTGGTATAAGTTGCAGGATCATAAGGTGTTTTAAATTTAATCTCTTGCTCAGCGCGGCCTAGAATTTTTAATTTGTTTACATCAATAATGTCTAAGTCTGCAATTTTTAAATAGTTTTCGTCATCATAGACTGCTACACTTTTTAGGAAATCAATGTTCACCATAGGTGTTTCTTCTGCTAGAACTGTAAAGCTATTTTTAGTAACATCTTTTCTAAATATTCTAGTCATACCTGTTGTTGAATAATTAGGGGAGCCTGTTACAATTACTGAAGCAGTGCTATCTAATGCATAACCAAATCCTTCGTTGTCTAACAAGTCAGCTTGTAATTTTTCAGATAGGAAATATGTTTGATCTTTGAGCTCAAATACATATACCTGTCCTGGGTATCCTTGATCTTCTGAGAAGGTTGTTCGGCCACCATCAAATCGTGTTCTAGTTGCTAGATCAAATCGTGTTGGTAGTTTGTACGGAGTATTCTTTGCTCCAACTACTACTCTCTCACCTCGCTCGCTGACCGAAATACTAAACCCAAATAATTCGTTGTTGTAAACTTCGTAGCTTTGAAGTTTTTGTTTTAGTCGATACTCAGGAACTGTTGAATCTGTATCGTATCTAAAGATATAAACACTACCTTGATTTTGTAAATTGATATCTGCTTGTGGACTAGAGATAGCAATAGTGTTTCCAGAATTATCGATGTCAACTGCAAAGCCAAACAAATCTCCAGAGTTAATTATTTCAGTAGAAGTTAGATCATTAACATCGGCTAAACTACCCGCGTTAATTGTTTGTATCAAACTGTAAAAACCGTAGTCATTCATCTTGTAGATGTAGACTTTGCCAGATGTTGCGGCCGATACTGCTTCAACTAAGGTCCAAGGTGATCCAGATACAGGATTTGCCCCTGTAGAAGATGCTGCGCCTAATCTATAATAATTATTTGTCCACTTAACTACATCGCCGGACATATAGGGCTGGTAACTATTCCAGACGCCTCGATAGTTGGTAAAATATTGCCCATCACTAGTTGGTGATCCAATCACCAATGTCATGCCATCACGACTCATGGTCATACTAGAACCAAATCTATCACCTTCTTTAACTAGTTCAGCAATTTGCTCGGTTAACAAAGATCCCGCAGTAGGATCTGTACTGTCATCTTCAAGAGCAATATTTGTAGGTAGCGAACTTTGAGTTGAGATTGGATCTAATCTTGTCCATTGATTGGAGTTAATAGAAATCGTGCTTCCGTCACCTGTTTGATCTTCTAGAGATTGCCATAATGCATTGTTATACCATACAATGGCTCCGGCTTCGTAAAATCTTGCTCCGGTATTATCGTATACACCTTTAAAGTTTTGATTTTCAATTAGTTGCCATTCTTTAGCAATAGTGGGATATTTTCTAATTACAGAGTTACCCATGTTCAAATGAGAATTACAATAGTAATAAAGTATACTAGCAGTATTTTCTGTTACTGTAATTTGAACTTTTCTTGTTGTAGCTAAGTTAAATCTCAAAATATACTGCGCTTGAGTTACTGTTCGATTGTCAAGAAGATATGTTACTCCTGTGGTATATAGTGTGCCGCCACCAAGAACTCCGTTGATGTTGTCATTGCTAAAATTCAACGGATGCTTGTTAGTTACTGTACCATCTACAGGGTTAGGATAATAAACATTACTAAGATCTGTTTGATCAAAGATGTAGGTATTACCAACCATCAACGACAGGTTAGGTCGATATTGCTCATTAATATAATACTTGTAACCCGAATCCATCCCTTGCGAAGGTGCCACAGTTACTGAGTATGTTATGGTTTCTGAAGTGTTGGTTGTAAGTGGTGAATACTTGTACAGGTAAACTCGGCCTTTATTGTTTTCTGCACCTGGGGCTGAAATAGCCATGTAATAGTTACCGCTGTCAACTCCAATGGTTATATTAGAACCGAACTGCTCGTTGGCTGTTTGTCTTGGACTTACGAAGCTATAGCGTTCGACCCAGTTTTGACCACTCCATTCGTACAAGGATACTGCACCTTGTTCATTATATCCGGTGTTGGTGCCTTGCTGGTTAGCAGTGACTACTGTCACTGTTTCCCAATCTTCCATTGTGGTATCTATTCTAGCCAAGCTACTGTCTGCACCAATTCGTGTGCTGTCAATACCGGTGTAGTCTTGTGCATAGATATCAACTTTAGCTCGGTATAATTTACCTTTATGTAAAACTATGTCTCCTTGCAAATAATCTAAATCATTGTTATAGATTTCTTTATAATCTGATCTAACTCCGGTTGCTCTTGGGCTACCAATAGCCAACCATTTACCGTCGGGACTCACTGCTAGGCTTTCACCAAATACACCGTTGGCTGCTGAACTTATACTGTTAGGTCTTTCAAAAGTTTGCAGCGGCTTAAGGCCTTGTGCTCTTTCTAGATAGGATACAACTAGATTGCTTGCAGGCATTGAAGAAACAATCTGCGTTAGTATATCAATGTACAATACCGATTTACCATTTCCCAAAGGCGCTGTTGTACCGTATTCTAAAATTTCTGTTGCTGAAAATAATTGTTGTTTTTCAACAACTTCCCAATTATCATTTACATTATTATCAATCCAAAATTTAGCACCACTGGTCAGTGTTGCAGCGTTGGCAAGATCTACTGCTTGATAATCATCAAATCTAGCAGTGCTAAACAATTCTAAATTGATAAATGTGCTAGATTCCCACTTTGGTTCTTTGGCATCTTTGCTAATTTGAATTACGATAGTTTTTCTATCTGGTACTTCTGTAATCTTATAAAATCCTTCTAGATTTTCAATGTTTCTAATACCAAAAATATCACCAACTGATAATCCATGTGTTCTAACTAACACAATTTCAACTCTAGTTTTAACCACATTAACATCTGTAATTAACAATAATCTAGAAACATTGTATCGCAACACAGTCCAAGTAGTGTTATAGAATGTAACCCACACATGTGAATTTTCTACAAAATCTGCAATGTTTAAGGTTAAAATATCATCATAGTTTTTAACTGCAAAATCAACATCAAACGAATTTACATAGCCCGCTGTTCGAGGAGTTAATTTATATTTCTTAACAGGATTAATATTAGCTGTGAAAGGTCTTGGCGCAATTGTAAAATTCTTTTCAGGTACACGCATGTACAGGTCTAATACATCAGTAGTTGCATCTGTAGGGGCAATAATTACAGGTTGTGGATTAATTTTAAAATCATTTTTTAAAATTCTAAATTCTGTTTCGTTAAACTGTTCAGTTCCGCCAAGGCGTCCCACACGGAAAGCCCATTCTTCGTTTAGTTCGATACTGCCAGAATTGGTTCTGCTTAGTTTGTCAAATACTTTAGTGATAGCATTAGCTGTGCCTTTTTCACGAATAAATCCTTGATATAGCTTAAACTGGCTAACTGCATCTTCGGCCATGTTCTGCAAATACTCTCGTGTTTGATATCCAATGACGTGTCGACTTAGATCACGCTGACTGCTACCTAATCCGTCAGCATCAACATCATAGTAATCTTCAAATTGATTAATTCTATAATCAAAGTTTGCAACTAATCCTTTAGTAGGAGTAGTATCTAATTTTTCCCAGATTGTTGTATCAAATAACTCAGCGCCTTGAACATTTAGTTTACTAACCCAATTGTAGGACTTGTAGGAAACAATGTCTCCTAATCTATAATCAGTATAAGGACTCCATGGTTGAATGTTTACATTATCAAACAAGAATCCTGGACTGGTGTAATCACCATCCCAGTCCACTGTACGGAATCCTCGGCTCTTGATGCGCTCTTGGCGATAGCCTGTGGTCTTGTCATAGATAACATCGTTAAACACAGTCCGATCATCAAATACTGTAACATGTTCCTTAAGAACAAAATACACTTTGATAAAATAGATGCCTTCGTTGGTATTAACTGTACTAACTGTTACTGCCTGGAAGTCTCTGTTAACATTTAAGAATATTGGTAACAACGGTGTTCCGTCGCTTTTAAAAATTTGATAGTCGTAGAAACTGTCAAAGAGACTGTCAGCAACACCCAACGGAATTTTCATTTCAACTTGACTAGCACTAGGGCTTAGAGTTAATAAAGATCCCACAGCCCAGTTGTGCTTGGTCCAAAATAGAAATTCCTTACAACTAGTTCCCCAGTTGTAGGCCACTTGATTTTCAGCATCATATCGATCAAAGCTAAATCCCTGTGTTTTTAAATAGGCTTGATAACCTAGCAAGAAATCTACCACCCCTTGAACCTTGGTAATAACTGTTCCGTAATACATCTGGATTGGTGTTAATTGATTGAATGTTTTTCTAAAGAAAGCTTCAACTCCGCCAACTACTGGTAACTTGGGTAAAATTTTCCAAAGACTTTTATCAAATATCTCAGTACTGGTATGCGACTTTAATGCACGATAAAATGTATTTTGGGTTCTTACCACATCGCCGTTACTATAAACTTTGTCAGCAGCCCAATCTAAGAACGATACACTAGTACCTCCTACTGATGTCAATGGATCACTGCTGCTGGCAATGGGTTTGAAATAATTAAAATAGGGTTGTTGGTTGTCGTAGCCTTTAACTTTCCAACCTTCGGCTAATTTTTCAATTAATACTCCGCTATAGGCAATGCCTATCATTGGAACTCCTACATTAAAAATCACATCGTAATTTTCATTTGGAACATAGACACTGCTAGATGTTGCACTTGGATTTTTACTATCTAATAGATATTTCTGTTCTGTTTGATCAACAAATCCAGACATTCTTGTAGAAATTTTAACATCTAAATTATTCAATCTTGTTAGCAATGCTTGTGGATCTAAATTTTTACTACGAACATAGCTGGAAACAAAAGTTACCAAACCTGACAGTTGTGTCCCACCTACTACAGGAACTAACAAATTTGAAATCTTTGAAAACACCCCAGATTCAGCTGATACAGTTTGTCCAAGTTGATTCACTGACATCCTAGACCTATCAAAACTGTCTGTAATAAATTCAAATGGTTTTAATAGACACAACGCTGAAATTACAGAAAACGGCCATTCGCTACTAGATCTCCACGCAGCTTCTGCTGGACTAACATCGCCCGGTCTATAATCACCTTGATTATTAATTAAAGTAAAGTCGTTGGCAACTCCAGAATCAAGAGGACTTAATAGTCGTCCATCGCCGTCTGTAGGAATATGATTTAAAATACTAGGTCTTGCATAACGAGCATGTGTGCCAGCACGAGCGCCTTGACGAATAACACCGTCGCGAATATCTTCCCAAAGAATTAAGTTTCCTCTAGTGTACGGTGCAGGTCCGTATTCACTTTCCCACCATGTTGGCTTTTCACTAAATCCTAAAATTTCCCAGGGACATGTGTGTGGACGATCAGTGTCATAGAACCATTGATATACTCCTCTCCAATATCCTGGTAAACTTTGCAGTCCTGTAGGATCTGTCATGTTACTGTAAGTATAAGTAAAACTATTTTGAGTATCAAAATATTGATCGTTGTTTGTGTAATCAATATCAGTGTTAGCTACCCAGCGCAGGAAATCCTGCATGATAATAGCATCTAATTCTGGTTTTGTGTATAATGCATTTCCGTAGTATCCACCAAATACTGTGTCAATGTTAAAAATATTTTCGTTATATTCTTGTTTAATGTTATTGTAAATTCGTAATTCTAATTCTAAAATTGCGTCATCTCTATAATCATCATAGGCGGCGGTGATACTACCGTCATGTCCTTGTATTACTAGACGAGGAGTTACAAATGTGTCATCAATATAAATTCTTGGCAGATACTTTTTGTACAGACCTAACTTGGTAGGAGTTGACGGAATATAGTTAAATGCTGTTGACGAATATTCTCTAATTACAATTTGATCGCCTTCGGTTAGTGTTAACGAAAGTCTAATAAATCCAAATGTACTGTCAAATGTATAATCTGTTCCGTAAATTAATTGTTCACCGTTACGATAAACATAGACTGCCCTACGACTAAGTTCTGTAAGATTAAAAGTTTGACTTAGTGCAAATACTTTTATTCCTTCGTCTTCAACTAGATACACAATATCAGTATGGGCACCGTTTCCAATCATATCACTGTCTGCAAATGGGTCTGATGAATCCTTTGTTATGGTCATTGCCGCGATGACTTCGTCAACAAAATTAACCACATTGTCTAACGGTGCAGCTTCGGCAATTCTTTTTAAAAATTCATTTTTAAAATTGCTATATACTCTCAACGAATGCTGAATAGACTTTATGATATTGATATTTTTATCGCAAAGCAAAGACACTGCCATTGGCGCAATACCAGAATGTTTTAAGAAACGCATACAACGATGTTGATAACCGTCAATATTTCTTAAGTTACTGTTGCCTGGATATGCTCCTAAAAATTCTGTTTCAATTTCCATAGCCGACGACAAATGATCAATTGCTTGTCCTAGAGTAAAGGATGTTAGATTGTCGTTTAATGGATTCTTTTCTAGTCCGTGTGGGATTTGATAATATCCTTGGTCTGGGTCAAGATCAATATAGATTTTTATAGATACTACATCATTTACTGCAAATTCTTTGGCAAATGTAAATGTCTCATATTCTCTAGTATAACTATCTAAATGCCTTTGTCCGTTTAGATAAAAAATTACAGTAGAAGGCAGACTACTAAATGCTGCCCAATCAACTGTTGCTAATTTAATTTGATTTGTTACTTCAGTAACAACTGTACTGTCAAGAATTGGCTGCTGATAATTACTGTCTGATTTAACCCAGCCGTTAGCAAATTCATCTAAAGGGTTAAATCTGTAAAAGCCAGTATTTAAATTTTTTGTCAGTGTCTCTTGA
>Ga0315905_10003644_pt1 | contig 15855 bp, 27 predicted proteins | sample LakEriMetagenome_5_FD_203522 | JGI IMG/M metagenome (GOLD analysis project Ga0315905, IMG submission 203522) | Freshwater fungal communities from buoy surface, Lake Erie, Ohio, United States - Buoy 4 MA121 | ecosystem: Environmental > Aquatic > Freshwater > Lake | place: USA: Lake Erie, Ohio... | reverse complement strand
GATTTTTCATTATACAATATATAACAATCTAAAAAAATAGGGCTATAGAGTCCGGCCAACAAAAGTTTAACTGTTTTTAATAAAACTTTTGTTGGCCGGAAATAAAAGAAGGAGACAGTGGGAGTCTAACTCCCACTGTCTCCTGTGCTTTCAGCAGTTAACAACAGTGTAGCGAATAGCCTCAACTGAAGTCAGAATACCCTGGACATACAGATTGGCATACTCATTGTTCATTGAGTCAATAAGATCCTGCTCAGAGAAGGTGGTGATGACCTTCTGAATCTTATCATCCTCAGAGAGAGTGCTCAGGTCAAGAGCATTGATGAAACTATAGATTTCTTCCTTCATCTTTTACCTCCCAGGTTTCGCTATAATATATCATCCTATTTTTTTAGATCTATTATTATCAATATCCAGAGAGATCTTCAAGTTAAACTTTTGCCGGGGCGATGGGGCCGGCAGGGCGTGACAAAAGTTATACAGCGGCAACAATGCTTCTTTTGATCTGCTGCAACAAAAGTTATACAGCTGCAACAATGCTTCTTTTGATCTGCTGCAACAAAAGTTACAATCAGCTACTAATACCGGATATGATAGGTAGCAACAAAAGATTTTCAATTGGAACAAATCCGGATATCTTTATTTTAGATCCTTAAAAATAGCTTGATATATATAACTGCAAATCAAGGGAGTGTTTAATGATTCCTTCCACTTTTCAGACCGCTATCTTTGATACTATCAAGGATAACAACTCTGTCAATATGATGATTTCTGCCGTCGCTGGTAGTGGAAAGACTACTACTATTGTTAAGGCTCTGTCTCTGATTCCTTCTCAGAAGAAGGTTATCATGCTTGCCTTTAATAAGAAGATTGCAGAGGAACTTTCTAATCGTGTAAATCTTGCTAATGTTCAGATTAAGACCTTTCATGCCGTTGGTCTGCAAGTCTGTCGTAATCTCTGTCGTAACCCTAACATTGATACTTCCAAGGTTCGTAACATCATTTATCAGTATGCTGAATACTTTGAGATTGATACAGACAGTGTGAATGGCTGGGACTCTCTCTCTAAGATTCTTTCCATTGGTAAGAACAGCGGGATTGGATGTATCTATCCGAATAATGAAGAATCCTGGATGAATGTCATTAATCATCACGACATTTTCCGTGATGAAGAGCCTGACTTTCATATTCTCATTCCTGCTCTTATTAAGTGCCTGAATAAGAATAACTCCATCCATAACATCATTGACTTTGATGATATGGTTTACTTCCCGATTCTTTTTAATCTTCCTTTCCCTAAGTATGATTGGGTATTTGCTGACGAGGTTCAGGACGCATCTGAAATCAATCGTAAGTCTCTCTCAAATCTTGTGAGTACGCACGGACGCTTGTGTGTTGTTGGTGACCCTCATCAGGCTATCTATGGCTTTCGGGGTGCAGACTCTAACTCTATGCTCTGCCTGAAGAATGAGTTTAACTGTAAGGAACTGCCTCTCTCTGTCTCTTACAGGTGCTCTCGTCGGATTGTTGCAGAGGCTCAATCTGTTGTCTCTCACATCCTTCCTTCTGATACTGCTGATGCTGGAACTGTTTACTCTCTGAATGATTATTCTCCTGAGAATTTCATCAGCAAGTCTACATCTGCTGTTGTCTGTCGGAATACTGCTCCTCTTGTAAAGATGACTTACTCTTTCATTAGTCGCGGAATTCCTGCCGTTATGCTTGGTCGTGATATTGGTAAGGGAATCATTACTCTTATCAAGTCCTTTAAGTGCAAGGAAGTTTCTGGGCTTAAGGGCAAGCTTGATGATTGGAAGTCCAAGATGCTTGATAAGTGTAATGGCGATGAAAAGCTTGCAGAAGCAATCATTGATAAGTCCGAGTGTGTGAACATCTTCATCAACAATACTACAGAGACTCTTACCACCTCTCTTATCTCTGAGATTGAAAAGTTCTTCTCTGATACAACCGAGGCCGGAAAGATTACTCTCTCTACTGTTCATAAGAGCAAGGGTCTTGAGTGGGATAAGGTCTTTATTCTTGACCGCTCTAAGTTCTATCCTAAGTGGGCAACAAAGGATTGGATGCAGGAACAGGAAAAGAACATTCACTATGTTGCTCTTACTCGGGCAAAGAATGAATTGATTTACATTGACTCTGATTGCTGGAAGTAAAATCTTTTAGCCGACTAATAATTATTAGTCGGCTAATTGACTATTAAAGAGCAAGTCTTTGTAAACAAAAAATATAATCATAAGCAGTAAAGCATTTTACTGCTTATGATTTTTTCTATTAAGGCAATCATATATTTATCCGGAGACAAAGAATGATTAATAAACATTACTCTATTTCATTTGTAGCTTCAAACGAAAAAAATGAGGTAATCTCAACTTTTCTTGGTCTTAGAATTCCTATTAATCTTATTAATAAGATTAAGGTGAATAAAGATATAAACGAAGCAATCTCTGTTTATTCAAATTGGGTTATTGAAAATAATAACTTGTACTATATGCATAATAATCCAAACAGGTCAAAGACAATTGGTGAATTGCATGTAGAACTTCTTTCTAGCTGGGTATCAAGGTGGTCTGACATGAAGATTAGTTTCAATGCTTAGTAATGAACAACCTTAATTTTAATACCCTTTTCTTTTGCCAGATCATCTATAATTTTATACCCAGAAGGTGATAATGGCACAGTAGAGTTAAAGTCGGAGATTACAGTTAGTGTCTCACCTCTGCCCATCATAGTTAGAATCTTCCAATATGGAAGCCATATCTCTGTCTTGCCTTCCGGGTAAATAGATTCTAAATAATCACCATCTGAGCAATTAAATGTTTTTGCAACAAAGTATTTTCCATTAGTAGGAAATGGAGTCTTTAATATGTCAATCCATACATCTCTCATAGACCCAGAAGCATCTATGAGATACCAGTCTGTTGGTGATCCAATTACTGGATCATATAGTTTAGATGTAGTAGTAGTAATAACTACTCTCTTGTGAATATGAGAGTGACTGCTAGATGTAACCCCTAAGTTATGCGGAGTTACTTTTCCGGCCGGCAAAAGTTTTTCAACAGCCTCTAATCTGGCATCAACTAGGGCTCTGTTGTAGTATGCTTCGCCACATGAGTCGGCAGAACCCCATGTGTGAAACTTTTGTCCAGAAGCCTTGGTAGCCCAGTTTTTTATTTTCTCTGATGTAGTATCATCAATATAAGCAGATCCCTCTGTAAAGAAAACCTGAATCATATAATCAACTTCTTTTTCTTTTACCTTAACCTGACACATACAATTTTCTATCAAACACCTAGACCTGGCATCCTCTGTGTAATCCAGAATAATTGGGGACGTTGATAGAATATTTATTAGGAATAGTTCTGTTATCATGGTAGGTAATTATATGGTACTCCTTTTTTTTTCGATGTCAATAAAAATTTAAATTTATTTTTTAAATTAATTGGATATTATAATGTTGAGCGGCATTTAACTTTTTTTAACCGAGCTTTGAAAAAAAGTAGACTGCGATTAATCCGAGGCTAATATCTGGTTGCGGGTGGATGTAAATGGACCTAATAGAATTTTTTTCTGACATACTAGTACTAATTTTCTATTACTTTACATTGCCAGGATCTGGCATCTCATGTATATTAGCTGGTTTGCTAATGGCTGTTCTTTGCTACCTTGCAATAAGAATTGTAGATAAGATAGAGGATAAGTGTGACAAATAAAATCATTATAAAAGCAGGTACTACAGTATATCCCACAATTAGTGGGCATAATAATTTCTTTTACCCTGATAAAGATAAGCCGTTTGTTACAGCTGAAGAATATCAGTTTACAAAGATTTACTTTATGAATCCAGACGGAGAAAGAGATTTAATTCCTTTCACTGTTGAAATTGACGGACGAACTACGCTGGTATGGGTATATACTTCTGCCATCTAATGTGGAAAAGAAAAAAATAGATCCAAAAAAATAGGAAGGAACATTCAAAGGCAACAGGAGTAGTTAGCTACAATGCCTATTATGCTTGTGATTAATCATCTTGATTATAATATCAATCTTCTTTGCTTTCCAGAAGATGGAAAAGTAAATATTGATATTATTGATATGGATGATGGTAAGCAACGATTTATTGATTCAGATTTCATTGATGAAAACTGGGAAAAGATTAAGGAAAAGGCAGACCTTTATCTTGAGAAAGTTAAGAATGAAATCTTTATGAATATGATGAAGAGCATTGTAGCTCAGGAATTTTAAAAATGAATCTTCATATCACAGAGATTATTGGAATTATCTCTGCTATTATTGCAATAATATTTCTCATTCTTATTTTTATTGGATAAAGAAATGCGTAAAGATATGAGCAAAGTAGTTACTGAGCGTCCTCGTTCACGCCCAGGAAAGAATAAAGACATGCTTCGTCATAGGAAACAGAAGATTATAATTGATTCAGATGGAGAGATGAACGACTCAATTCCATTGATTCACAAAACTTCAATGAAGCCAAAGTATTATGACAGAAAAGATTTCTCTGATCTTCTCGGGCCTCTAAAGAAGTTTATTAACTCAAATGTTGGCCGTCCTTGGGATAATGTTTACAGCGAAGTATGTGAGAGTATTCCTGCAAATGGAACTCTAAACATCCATATTAGAAACCATGTATCTTATATGGTAACAGAAGCATACGAAGAAGATGGTATATATTGGGATTCAAAAGGTAATGCTATTATGTATCCCAAATACATTGTATGTAATGGTATCTTGCTTAAACTTCCTAGTGATAGATCTTATCTCGATAAGGTTAGGTCAATTAAGTTTGACAGATACAATCTCAGAAAGAATGAGTTGACCGCTCAGAGCTAGGCCATAGTCAGCAGTATCTAGGGGAATAGAGGAGGTGAAATTCCTCTTTTTGTTTTTTTGCAACAAAAGTTTTACTCGCAGCGGTGAGACTTTTGCCGGCGCTGCAACAAAAGTTTTTCAACATTCTATTATTACTTTAGTTTGGATATAACAATCTAATTATGGAGGATTTATGCTTAAAGATATGGTTAAAATAGCAAACAAGCTTGACTCAATGGGACTGACTAGTGAATCAGATATATTAGATAGATTTATAGAAAAAATAGCTTATAGTGAGATGAGATCTTATGCATCTACTGTAAAGCCAATCTATGTTGGTGTTATGTTAAATAATCCAAGTGATTTATTGGATTGGTGGAATAAAGAAGTTGGTCAAACTTTACCAAAAGAAATAGCTCATCATATGACTATTAAATTTAAGCCTACATTAGATTATGTTAACAATCTTCCACTTGGAGAGGAAGTGCAACTTAAAGTTGTTGGTTGGGCTGGAGATAATACAATTCAAGCAGTAGTTGTCGTTCCAGATATAGTCTCATCTGAAAACAAGATACCACATATTACTGTAGCTACAGATGGTGAGACATCACCAGTAAAATCTAACGCCCTATTAGAGGCCGGGTATAATGAAGTAGATGGACCAATTATTGTTGGTAGAGTAGGAGTATTTGATGGGAAAAAAGATCTATTTTCTATTTGAGTAAATATGGGCATAACACATCTCAGCCTGCCATATTAAATATGGATTTTTATGAGAATAGTTATAGGTCATAGATTCACATCTATGGTTTGTTAGATGGACTTATATCGCGATAAGATAAAAATAGATCCAAAAAAATCGAACAATATATTTTGGCGTGAGAAGGCAAGGTGCCAAACCTCACAAACCACTGTAAAAGGGTCCGTAAAATGTCCATGAACATCTTTATCAATGAGTCTAGCGAAAACCCCGTTAATCTGATTCGACAGACTCTCTCTGTCAAGCGCGATGATAACGGTCGCCCCTCGGTCACTTTCGTTACTAACAAGGGTAAGGGTTCTGGCTCTCAGTCTCTCCCTGTGTCTGAACTCAGCCAGGTTCTCTCTGTTCTTCGTGATGCTATTGACAATGGCATTAATGAGGATGATGAAGAGCAGTCTATCCCTGCACATGAGGTCGTCCGCCGCACTATTGCCATTGAAGATGGGATTGTTTCTTTTCGTGTTAAGTCGGGTAAGGGTGCAAAGCCCGCCCGCATCCCTCTTACTCAAATGAATGATGTTCTCAATCTTCTTGAGTCTGCGCTCCCTGCAATCGAGAAGCACGCTGCTAATCTGAAGTAATATTCAAGATAGAAGCAATAGGCATGGTAGGTAAAACTACCATGCCTATTTTGCGTAAGGAGTTATTAAATGAATAAATCAGTTAAGATTCTTATTGAAACAGTAGCTAATACTGCTGCAGAATCAGGATATCAAGCGGCCAAAGTTAAAGTCTATACAGATATGAAATCTGCAGATGCAGTTGAGTATGCAAATAACTTTGCAATTACAGTATTTGATAATACTATTTGAGGGCTCTATGCATACAGATATTCTCTGGTACAGAACCTTATATCTCTATTCCCTCACTACTAGGGCAGAGCTTTCTGATAGTGGCGAGCATTTAGGATTTTTCACTCATTGTCATAATTGTTGCAATCGAATTCAGAAAGACTTTAAAAGTTCTTTTAATGATGAGGAAGAACAGTGGCGAGAGTTTCCTCATCTAGAAGATTGTCTCAAAACAAGAGAGCTTCTCGTAAAAGAATTTAAAAAGTATAAAGAGGAAGGGTCAAAACTCAATTCTAAGAATTGAAGATATCTCTACCATCTAATATTGTAGAGAGAAAGATGACATAATCACCATCAGATAAAAGGCAAGCCTGTCAAATCGAAGATACCATCACAGGTTAAGAGAGTTATTGAACTCATAGAGTGTGGTAGCTAATTATTCTAAGGAGGCTGATACAATGAACATTAAAAGTGTAAAGATTCCAGATATTACAAATTGTAAAACATTTGAAGATATTAATGCACTACTTCTAAAAGAAGGAGTAACAGTTGGAAGTAGAATTCTTTATAACGGAAAAATCATTAGGTTCTTGCAAGTTAGTTCATTTCATAGAGACAATTTTCGTTATCAGGCGGTACAAGAAGATACTGGAACTATAACGTATCAGTTCTGTGATAATAATACATTTGAATTGATTGAGTAAATAGACTAAAACTATTAGTCAGTAATAGACCAAGACAAGTCTTGGCCTATTGTTGTCGCTAAATTGCAATAAGATGGCAGCCGGCAAAAGTTTAACATCGCAATCTTATGGTCCGGGCAACAAAAGTTTAACACGGGCATCTAATCATTTCCGGGCAACAAAAGTTTTACATTTTAAACTGACTATTTCCAAGCAACAAAAGTTTTACAAACAGTTTTAAACTTTTGTTAGAATAGTTATTCTTATGTATAAGAATTTTTAATTCTTAGTTTATTGACCATAAATCATACCATGGAAACCATATGTCTATTCTATTATAAGAGAGAATCATTATTGGAGCTTCAGCTTTTGGTTCCGGAAAACTATTATAGTCTTGATAAAATAGATAACATGGTATTGTTGTATAATCCAATGGTTGATATGCAATCATACCAGATGAAGAAGCATCTATAAACTTTACATCTTCAAAAGAAGAAAACCATATATCATTTAGCCAGCCATTATCAATCTCTGGATCAGATACAAGATAGTAGCATATAAATTTATTTTTAGACTTAGAGCTCATGTACACGCACTTGGTCATATATACATAATATGTATATATTTTGCGTATACCAACTATATTTAATACATCACCTCTTGAAAGACATTTATTTTTTAATAAATGTTCATCTATAATCTCTGTGCTATCTTTTCTTCCATAGAGAAAATATAAATCATTTATCTTATTGCATAAGATATTATACATATGAAATAAATTATAAGAGCTTATAATATTTTTTAGACCAAAAAATATTGGAAGTATTTGAAAGTTTAACAAAAGATTTTGCCTTACTATATAACTATCTCTGCTGGGGTAATGCCATTATAGCCACGCTCAATGCCCCCTATAGACTTCTTTGTAATTTTTTTACAACGAAGAAGTGAGACTTTTGCCGTTGATTAGATAATCATCTAATACCAGTTTTATTGCTGTCTAACGGGCAAGGCTTATTTATATAATCTTCATTAAAAAATAACTTGACAACTGGACTTTCGTGATTATCATATTGGGGTACCCCTACTCTATTGCCTGCTTAGTATGCAGAGATACCTGCAACTCAAATAGAGTATAGAGCAAAAAAACCTATGTATAGATTGATAATCTACCAAGAGACTAACTTCCTAAGCAATTCTATATATGGCCATCTATTCCTGCACTATGCTATACTTAAGCCTATCATTTAATACAAAAAACAAACTACAAATGGATGGCTATAGTGACTAAGAAAATTATAGATATATCCAATCTAAATAATATTCATGCTCATCCTGGTAAATATGTTCTAAAGATAGAAGGACCTAGAGAAGATCTAGATCATTTTATTAATTTTCCAGTCATATATGATTATATGAGCAATACCAATGATTTCTATTATAGAGTAGAAAGAATATTAAATGATTTGAAAGTGTGGCATCCTTTTGAAAAAATTTACATTGATTCGTTGTTTGAATCTCTTATTAGTGACTCAAAAAATATTTCTCTGTTTGATACAACATTCTCTCCAGAGAAATATATACCTCCACCTCCAGGCGTTATCCTTTTAGACTATTATAGCATATATACTTATTTATCATCGAAAAAAGATTTGATGGAAATATTCTTGAGGCAAACAAATATTGCTTTAGATATAGATCATTCATCAAATACATTTTATAGCAGAGTTTTACAATGGCGTAATGATACTTATGGATCAGCAAGCCCTATTGTTGAAATTTCTTATTCAAATAAAATAAATAAAAAATTAGAAAGAATTAATTTAGTTGATAATAAAATTAGCTTAATTACATCTTTATCTACATTTGCTATGCCTGTAAAATTCTTCCTATCTATGTCAAAGATGTTTGCAAATCTAAAATTCGATTTTTCTCCATTAATAGCAAATAACGTACAGCCACCTACATTGTATTTTTTCAGCTTTAAGAATGGACAAGGAGTTCTTGAAAAATGTGGGTAAAGAATTATGAAATAGATATTTCACAAGAATTAAAATATGATGTTCCATCTGGTCTTTTACAGGTGGATATCTTTGGTTCGAAAAATTCTATAGATAAATTCATAAACTCCCCACGCCATTGTCAAAGAATTTCAAATCTCCATATTTTTAGCATGGTAGATGGTATATGCGAAAATATGGAGATATGGGGATCCTTTAGAGATATTTATTTATCTTCTCTTATAGAAGAATTATATTCTTCTTATGTGTATGCAAATCTATTGGACGTTGGATTTTCTGCCCAGTATTATTATAATGTTCCATTAGAGTTATACTTATTGAACATTCAAAAAATAATTGATTTAACAGAAAAGTATTCAGAGGCAAAAAAGATATTGCTTGGCAAATTTACTATAGATGACTCTAATATTTATAGATGGGCTCATAAAAACTATGGGGCATCTACATTTCTAGATCAAAGGGCTAGAGGTCTGGGGACTAATGGGTTTGTGTTTAACGATACAAGTGATTTAAAATTTTTTGCAGAATTAAGTATTGGCTCTATGCCAGTAAAATTTTGGAGGAAATTATCATATGACTTTCCAGATTTAGATTTTGAAATCTCATTCTCAAATGAACATAATTACCATATAACTACATCTGAACTTCTTAGTAAATATAGTAAAATTAAATTTATATTTAGAAATGGTATCGCAAGAGCTTTAGTTCACGATTAGTAGGGTTGAGAAATGACAATTGAAATAGAGCCCCATGAAAATCATCATACAGTGGGCGACCTGTATTTTAAAATGCAAATTTATGGAGACAATAATGATATTGATGATTTTATAAATGCAGCAAATCATAATGATTATGCAAAAGGTTTATTATATAAAGATCTAGTTGAGAAAGAATATATCAACACCCTTTCTCAATGGGGTCCATATAAGTCAATATTTTTTGATTTACTTATAGAGGATATAAAACTTAAAAGAAGAAAAGTAGATCTTTTAAAAGAAAAATTTAGATGTTCTTATTATTGTGATACCCCAGAAGAACTATCCCTTGTTAGGCATCCAAGAATTTTAGATATTTTAGACAAAGATCCTGTATTAAAAGATCATATTAAATCTAAGTTTAATCTTAAATATTTTAAAAATGCTGATTATCCATCATATTATTATTGCATCTGGAAAGAAGAAGCTACCGGCTCAGATGCTTATATAATGCAAGAAATAAAATTTATAACTGATAAAGTTAGAGTAGATTGGTCCGCAAAGTCTGATATTATAAGAAGAGATAATATCATTAGCTTTTTGTGCAATCTAACAACCAGAAGATTTCCAATATTATTTTGGAAGTTATTAGCAAATAAGTTTTACAACCTTACATTTAAAGTAACAACAGATATGTATGATGAAAATATTAGTGATCGTACTAAAGGCAAATGGTATAAAAGAGAATATATATTCCACAAAAAAGAAGCATACTATATAGATAAAAAATGAAATACTCAATTTTAATTGAAGTCATAGGAAGTGAAAAGGATATAGATAAATTTATAGACTCAGCAACAAACTTCAATATAGGGTCTATATATGATGTATCAAAAAATGCAGATAGTATTTATAATGATTTAAATCTATGGGGTGATTATGGATGGATCTATTTATCCAATATTATAGATGAAATAGAGTCATCAAAAATTAATATTAGCCTGCTAAATAATAGATTTTCCTATGATTTCTTTTATCCAAAATTAAAAGAAGTATTAGACTTTTTAAATATAGAAAAGACAGATAAAGAATTGTTTGAAGAAAATAAAGAAGGCCTAATGAATTATCTTCAAACAGATAGTATGTTTAATATATTTGTTGATACATTAAGTCTTTATTTTATTATAATTAATAAGTCTATAAACTTTCTAGACGGTAATGAACTTGGGACTTCTATAAAATCAGAACATCCTTATCTTTGGAATAGAACAAGCGAAAAGTTTTCATTTGGGATAACAAGTCGTACAATATCAGACTCTACAATAAATAGATATTTAGTCTCATTAAAAAAAGAAGATACTCTACAAGAGTCCACTCTATACTGTGAAGAAATCCTAACCTCTGATTCTTACTGGAGATTGTTATCAAAAAGATTTCCATCTTTAAAGTTTAAAGTCTCCTTAAATACACACAACATGTACATAGATGAAATTAACTTTGATTACTATAAAAGATTCTGGGTATACGATAATGGATCATGCAATAATTATGTATCAAAAGTAGTATAACTAACTTGGTACAAATGGTTTTAAAATATGACATATAATATAAAAGTAAATATAATCGGAAAAGACTCAGAGGTTCAAAGGTTTATAAATTCAGCAGGATATTGTGGTTTGAATGAGATTAGAAACATTAGGGTATCTGATGTATTAAAAGAAATGAAAAATTGGAACGAATTTGATTATATATACTTTGATATAATGGCAAAGGAAATAGAAGAATATAAAATACAAAAATTTAATCTTCTTGCATTTCCATTTAAATATGAATACTTTATGCCAAGACCAAGCGAAGTTTTAGAATTTCTTGGAGAAAAAGAATCTCCAGGCATGTTATACAAAAAGAACAAAGAAAGTATATTAGAGTTTTTTTCGTCCACACTATATGTCAATGATAGTTTGATACATGCATATTGCACAATGGTATGTAGTTTATTGGGATTCTCAGGTGGGCAAGAAGATTTAGGCAGCTATATGAAAATTAGAGGTTATACAAAAAATAATATTTCACTATACGAAAGATCAAATGGGCTTCTTTCTTTTCTTATATCATCATCTAACTATTTAAACCCTAATAATAAAGATGATATTTTAACTATTATAAAAAATAATGAAGAAATGCCTAAAGACTTTATAAATGGCAACCATATTATATGGTCTGGTAATTTCTGGAAAATTCTATCCATTAAATTTCCATCATTAAAATTTTGTATAGCTGCTGCATTACCATACAAAGTTTCCTTAATTGAAGGTCAAACTATATTATCAAGAAACTATATTTATGAGGCGGGTAAGTTAACTACAGTAATACAAGAATGTTGTTATGTTTAATCGCTAAAACTATTTTTTTACAGCAGAATAGTTATTTTTTATAGACCGGAATGCTTTTGCGTATAATATAGGGCCATAGGAATCTAATACAGGAGGCTTTGATTTAATAGGAAAAAGAGAAATTCTATTAGGCAGAAAAAGTTTAATAGTAAAACCGTTAAATCTTGAAAGTATTATAGAAACTGGGGAAAATCGACCAGGGAAAAATTTTGCACATATAAATTTTTGATTGCTTTATATAAGTGTCCCCAAGGCAATCAAAAATAAAAAAAACAAAAGCAACATAAAACCATAAGACCAATAAAACCATAAAACCAATAGACCATAAGACCAATAGACCATAAAACAGTGGTTGCACAAGACCAATAGACCATAAGACTTATTTTAGCAAAAAAAGTGCATCATTGGGACTCATAGCAACCCACCCCGTAATGACCCCTATGAATATTTGAAATAGGCTTTCTCAAAAAAATTCTATAAAAAATTTTAGAAACTTTATATAAGAATATAAAGATTATATTATCCATAATCCTATATAGTTTCCAACATAAGGATAGAGGATAGTATAATCTTATAGCTATATAAATTCCATCAAAAACTATAGATAATGTACCATAGACTAACAGTTTGTGGCGACCCTAAAACCGAAAGTAACAAATAGCAATATTCCATTAAAAAGGATTGGATAAATGACAAGTAGATATAATTTTACAGTTGCCTCAATAGCTCTTCATTTTTTCGTCAATGTTCTTTTGGTATATTTTTTATTTTGGACGACTACAGTTAGTAAGTTGACAAATCTATCATTGGAGGGCGCTGAGTGTTTCGTTAATGATTCTGTGGCTAACTCTAGCGACACCGAAAATAGTGACTTAGATATAAACTCCGATAACGACTCTGGTAACGACTCTGGTAACGAGTCTGGCAACAACCATAACAACTATAACGACAATAACGACAATAACAACAATTCTGATATAGAGGTGAAGTGATGAAGAATTTTATTGAAAACATTAAGATTTCTGACCACCCACTTATTGGATATCTTTCATTTACAGTAAATTTACTTCTTATTGTTTGTTTTATGTATGGAGTATTTACATTTTCAAAGCTAATATCTAATTATAATTCTTATGTATCCAAATGTAGTAGTTCCAGGCATTTGGTGGGAAGATGAGAAGTATAAGATCTAATATAGAGGACTTGGCCATCTTTGTAACAAAATGGATTGATGTTATAGCTTTGACAGGTTTATTTGCCATATATTATTATGGAGATAATGATCATTATTACCATTTGCTAATGGCATATGGACAGGCTATTACAGAACTAAGGCCCTGGAAATAATTGATAAATTTGTCTATGATATAAGACTAAATAATATAATCTTATTATCTTAAGGATAGAAACATGGGATCGGTATTTTCATCATGTCGAGTCAGTGGTTCTAAAGCAGATATTAAAGATTTTCTTGATTATACATATAACAATAGCTTTCAATGCTATTTATCCAAATACTCTCAGCATGAAGATAAAGAATATCTATCATGGGGGGGCTTTACTTCTCATAGGCTAGAAATCTTATTAGAAAGGACTATGAGGGATATTACTTTTTTAAGAAAAAGTAATACACAATTTTTTTGTCCAAATATTTTAGTACCTATGCCAAATGAGTATTTTGTATTGCCAGTTAAGAAAGATTTTTTTTATTCTCTAATGAATACAAATGAATCATTTAGATCGTTCTGTAATAACAGAGGCATCTCTGTATCAAGAGAGGAATGGCTATTTAACAATTGGGGAGTCTGTAGTCCTCCGCTTTATTGTGGATCTATAATGCACAGTAAAGCTTCCGATTCAGTTAGAATAGAATGGTCCTCGATTGAAGGTCACCCTTATAGATTTTGGAACAAAATTATAGAAAAGTTTTCTGAACTTAACTTTGAAGTAATATATAAGGAGTCCCAATAATAACATAGCAGTAATAGATAATGGCAGACTTTGATAGAAATATAGAGGTAGTTTTGGCATGATGATATCATTTCGCGAAACGAAAGAATTAAGAGAGGGATCACTATGTAGTGCTTATAGATGGTCACTAAGATTAAGCTGGACCTTCATAGGACTGGTTAGACAATTCCATTATAATGGAGAATGGGCAGATTCACATACGATGGTTTATTGTATAGCTCTAATGAAAGACATTGAATGGGGCGCTTATCACTTTTGGTATGAAGGACCTCACTGTCTTTTCTCCTTAGGTCCATTTAGAGTTCAGTGGTATAATAGTTCTTGCGAAATATGTAATAAAGATTAGTCAACCTTAGTCAAATGGATGTCGCATGAATGATGATTTACTAGATGATATAGCGTGGGAAATTATATTTGATTTAATTAATTTAAATTCTTTAAAAGATGACAATTATGAAATGTTGCATTCTTTTATAAAGAAAAGATTAAAATTTAATTTGATGCCATTAAGTAGCGAGTAATAACTACTTCATTGGGATTTTAAAATCCAAATGATTCATCCCATCTATTAATGATAGCCTAACCTCTGATGTGCTAAGCTTTTTGTTTTTAGCGCCCCATAGTCCATCTATTATTGTAGATGGATTCCTATCTGATTGTAGTCTGGAGCCGGAAGTATTTCCAAAAAAATTAATTAACTCTTCCTTTCCAAGTGATCCATCTAACATTACGGGTTGTATAGATAAAATATACCCTTTGTTTCCGTCCATCTTTCTTGATGATATTATAACCTTAGATGGTCTTGTATTTGCTATTTTGTGAATTGTAACTCTGATATATTTTGCGCATAGATTATGTCCTAATTTCTCCAGACTATTAGCCAAGTCTATTATGTGTTTCACTTGATCACTCTCGTTACAATAACATACTTTATTAGTAGTCTTACCATCTATTCGAGATGACTCTAAAGTCAAATACTCGTAAAATAAAAAAAGATCTGAAAAAATGCAACCGTATAATATGGTGGCGATGATGCCAGGGGGTAAGTAAAGAATGACTACCATTCATATCTTTGAGTCTGATGCGAACGTCTCCAAGTCTAATGCCGCTAAGAGCAAGGCTGTTAAGCAGGCTAAGACCTCCGTATCTTCTAACAATGAAAAGAGCAAGCCTCAAACTAACATTATGATTGAGTATGATGGTTTCTGTTTTGGTTTCACCCATGACAAGTGGGGTATCGGATACTGGTACAATATCTCTACTCGTCCCGATAGGAAGTATGGATACTGCAAGGGTATTCAGGTTCCTATGATGTATTGGGGTGAATTGACGCAGGCTGCTATTGATGCCGGTCATATCATTGACTATGGGCATAATGTCGCTGATAGTAACGACTCTGTTGCCTCTGACTCCAAGCCTAAGTCCAAGTCTAAGTCTGCTGGCGTAGAGTCTTTTAAGATTTTTGACTGATAATAAGTCAAAGTCCCATTCGACTGGATAATTCATTGTATATTATCTATACATTACTAATAGACAGTCTATTAATGCATAGATAATACTTAAACAATAACACACATGCGTTTACGCGCATGTGTGTTTTTTTTATTTATCTAAATGATTTAATTTCTGCTAATTATTAACATCTTAATATGCAGAAATTAAATCATTTATATTTAGTCTTAAAAAGTATTGG
>Ga0315905_10003642_pt1 | contig 15855 bp, 15 predicted proteins | sample LakEriMetagenome_5_FD_203522 | JGI IMG/M metagenome (GOLD analysis project Ga0315905, IMG submission 203522) | Freshwater fungal communities from buoy surface, Lake Erie, Ohio, United States - Buoy 4 MA121 | ecosystem: Environmental > Aquatic > Freshwater > Lake | place: USA: Lake Erie, Ohio... | reverse complement strand
GCTGCGTGCTGCGGGGGTGCGGGGGGGGGGGGGGGGGGGGGGGGGGGGGGAGCGTGCGCGTCGGTATGAATGTGTGCGTTGCGATGTGCACACACATGCACATTGAGGCGGGCATGAAACTCTGGCACAAGGAAAGGCCGTAAAGTGCGCGTCAATCAACACACACACACTCTCTCTCTCTCTCGCGCGCGCGCGCGCTCTCTCTCTCTCTCTCTCTCCCTCCCTCCCTCCCTCTCTCACTGACACACACACACCTGCAGCACTTAGGCGCGAGGAGACAGCGAGAGAGAGAGAGAGAGAAGAGAGGGAGGAGAGAGAGAGAAGAGAGAGAGAGAGAGACCTTGAGGAGGGCATGGCACTCAGGCGCAAGGACAAGAGCCGTAAAGTGCGCGTCGAGCAATGCTGTAATCCACTCGACCACGCAGCGCAGGTAGGGCGTGCGCGAGCCTTTGTGTGGCTTTAGCAGTTGCACATTGGCTGCAACTCCGTGCATCTTGTAGAGCGACTGGCAGTAGCGGAGGAGGCGGATGGCCTCCTGCAACGTGAGCTTCTTGAGCTCCTTCACCAACGGCCAGTGGTCTTTGGGCGCAAGCATCACCAGATCGAGGAGGTGTCGGCGAACAGCATCGTGATCAAGGACGGGTGTCTCTGGTGAGGCGGCTGCTCAGGGTTTAGGGTTTAGGGTTTTAGGGTTTAGGGGTGAGGCGGCTGCTTAGGGTTTAGGGTTTAGGGTTAAGGTTTATCTAGGACGGGTGTCTCTGGTGAGGCGGCAGCCTACATGGTGATGAGGACTTTCTTGTTAATACTTTTTGAGGTTTAGGGTTTAGGGTTTGGGGTTTAGGTTTATCCACATGGTGAGGACTTTCTCACACGTCAATGTCCTGGTACATTTGTCTTGCTGTAACGTTGGCGGCCAACAACGAGATCGTGTGGCGCTGGCGGCCAACCACGAAATCGTCGTTCTCACACGTCAATGTCCTGGACATTTGTCCTGTTGGAACTCTCTCTCACATACCGACTTTCCAGAATCTCCACCTGCCCACATGGTGATGAAGGAGTCCATAGAGTGTTTGCGGATGCTTAGCAAAATGAGCTTCAGACACGCCACCAGATGTTCTTCCATCAAATCCGGAACCATCTTCAAAATACTTTCCAGCAGCACCAAGTTCCCGCTCTCAAGCGCATACGTCAACACCGACGCGTGCGCCTAGGCAAAAATTCTCGAGAAGTCAGCGCTTTATGCATGTAACACATAAAAGTCACTATATGGAGTACTTTTCAGAACTTGCCCTCATCGTCACCGCGCCGGCCTGCACCAAAACTAGAAGGGCCCCATCAAACTTGCCCTCCACGAACCTTCCCTCAGGGCCCTTTTCACAACAGCGCCGCATCACAGCGTCAAGCACCTCCTCCGACACCGCCACGCGCACTGGTGCCCTCCCACCCCAACTCCCTCCCCCACCTCCCTCCCGCGCCGCACCGCCCCCACCGCCACGCCGCGGACGGGCTGAGGGCTGCGCCCTGGTGCTGCGGCGGGCGGCCTCGGTATTCACACTCTCGGCCTGCAAGTCTTCGAGATATAGCTTCATGGCCTCTACCCAGTTGTTGCCCTCCTCCGAGATCTGCTTCAAGATGGCCGACTCTCTTCTGTTCCCCTCTTGTACTGCTTGCGCGAAGCGCGCGCGCGCTCCATCTGCCTCTACTGCCTCCCCTGCGCCGCCGTCACGCTCCTCATCAGCCATAGCCATGCACGCAAGCACGTCAACAGGCCGCATAGCAGCCGAGGGCAGTGCCGGCGTACTTTCGCGCATGCTCGCCGCGGCGGCCACCACCATCTCCATCGACATTGCGCTGCTCTGCACGCTGCACACCACCACGCACTTTTCCAGCGCCACGGCCACCAAGGAGCCGTCCTCTGAGGCGCACACGGCGGTGGCCTTGTCGTTGGAGTAGTGCGCAATGCTCCCTTCCTCCGACTCCCACCGCAGATCCCCTGAGCCCTGCTTAGTTCCGTACAACGAGTCCCAAGCAGTCATGCGGTTGAAGGAGTGGCCGTCTTTGCCCTGCGCCCCGCCTCCCCGGTCGCCGCCCCCGCCGCGCCCGACGAGGAGCAGGTAGTCGCTATTGATGCTCGCCGCCACCGTTCCTGAGAACGACGAAGCCGAGGCGGCCTTGCCGCGTGAGGCGCCTGCCGGCCGGTGCGAAGCCTTGTTGCCCACTCCGCTAACGTGAAAGGAGGTTTCGAGGATGGGGGCGGAGCCTATATGTAAAAATAGTTGGTATATACATACATACATACATAGATACATACATACGTACATACGTACGTACGTACATGTGATACATATGTACATACATACATACATACATACATACATACATACATACATACATACATACATATATGATTTAGATATTAAATTGTATTAATTACAGCATTTTTAATATTACCCGTTCCGACGCGGAAGCGCTGCCAGACCAGTGAGTCCCACACCACTGAGAGAGTCGGCTGCGCCGTGCTGTCGTGTGGTGGGCGATGCAGTGCGCACGTGAGCAGAGATGCTACGCTGCTGCTCTGGTCAGAGATGCCCTCCGTCCCGCCCTGCGGCAGCAAAGGATCCCACTTTGGCTTTGTCATGGTGTAACTGGCGCCGTCGGCCGCGCCGTTCACACGCCAGCGGCACGCGTTGGTGCTCCCGTCGGCGCCTAGTGTCACCAGCACTGCTAGGTAGCTGTGTGCCGCCCCGGCGAGCGCCAGGTCGGCAAAGATGATCTCGCTGTCCTTGGGAATCCCCAGGGCCGTGTTGGCAAACTCTTGTGAGAGATCCGGCCTCAGCATCCGCACCTGCACGCAGTGGACCATATCAGCATGCACGTCCCGCTGCGCTGCTTCATCATGTCAAATTGAATGAGGCGCAGACAAGCGGCACACGGCACACTAACGTTGCCGTCGGCGTACACGAGGAGGACAGCCTCGAGCGCGGGGTCCACGAGCAGCCGCTGGAGCCTGCCCGCACGGCCCTTGCCCTTGAGCACGTCGGCCTTGGCGAGGTCCGTCATCTCCCTTGCGCGCCAGCTAAGCACGGCGCCGTCGTCGCACGCCAGCACCAGCCTCTCGCCCGCGCCCACCACTGCGGCGGGCAGGAGCGGCGCCCGGCCCTTGAGGTTCCAGCTTAGCACGCACGTCGACGTGGGCACGTCGATGACCTGCACCCCGTACGGCACCAGTGTGCACGTGACCTGCAAACGCGCGTGCGGGCAGTCAGCAGAAGTGTGCTGGTCCGGCGCGCGAGTGCCACCGATACGTGCGCCGGACATGCGGGCGCGCACCTGAGCAGGGCCCGGCCCCATGCAGATCCCCACCACCTGGCCACCCGCGCCAGCGCGGGCGACCACCTGTGGCTCGCCGAGCGCCACCGCCTCTGACAACATCGCACGTGCCCCCTTCGCACCGACTTCTGTAAATTCAAGTACGGGGTGTAGACCGGACCCACAGGTCAACTGGATCCGGTAGTTGTTCGTTTCGAGATGCTGCGACGTGACAGACTGCCGCGCGGCTTGCGCGCGTTCATGACCATCAAGCTCTCGAGCACGGGCCGCAAGACACGGAGTCTCGAAGAGCAGTTGAATAAGCTGCGGCAGCAGGAAAAGGGCGAAGAGGACAATTTGGAGCGGGAGCTCTCTTTCCAGCCGGAAGGTGCGCCCAAGAAGGCGATCGGCGGCGGCACCAAGACGCTGGCGCAAAGGCTGTCGCAGAGCCTCCGCGACCCGCTGCGCTCCAAAGACTACTGCGGCACTGTGGACAAGGGCGAAATCACCATCGATTGTCACCATCACAGCAAAGTGATAATGTTCAAGAACCGCAAAGGCTATCTCTCGCCCAGCGCCATGGAGAATCTCACGGAGCTCATCCAGCTCTCCGACACGAACTGGTACGAGAAATTCAGCATTTTGAAGGGCGGCGCAGAGGGTTTCTGCGCAGGGCTGCTGCCCGAAAAAGCTCATCATGCTGATGGGCGCCGGGATCTGGAAGCGCAGGGCATGCTGTACCGGCTCGGCTGGCTCCTTGCACGGAGCAAGAAGCGACGGATAGCGATGCTCGACGGGCCGTGCCTGGGGGCGGGCGCTGCCATGGCCCTGAATCATTGGAATCCCGACGCCGCTGTCGCCTTTCACCGCCAGCTCGGCACCAACGGCGCAGCAGGACACGCCAGCAACCAGGGGGGCAAGGCTGTGCAGACAAACCAGAGAGAGAGAAACTCTCTCACCGACTCCTCCTTCAAGAGCAAGCCGGTGGAGCATATCCGCATAGGCACCGGACGCATGCAGCTCTCTTTTCAGAACGCACACTTCCTGGGCGCCTACCCAGGGGTGGGCGCCTCCTTTTATCTGCCGCGGCTGCGGGGACACATTGGCATGTACTTGGCCCTCACAGGCGCGCGGATCAACGTGGAAGATGCCCTGTATAGCGGGGCGGTGACTCACTATGTCCAAACACACCGCATGGATAAGCTCCAAAAGGCCCTCACGGATTCAGACTTTAGCATCAGTGACGACGAGGTGATGGCGATAGTGGAGGACTTTGCCGTCTCGGCCTCGGAGCTGCAGCTGATCCACCAGGACCCTCACTTTAAAGCTGACAAACACCCGCCCAGCAGCAGCTACTACCAGCGTTACATCCTCCAAGGCGTCCCCGAGCCCACGCACCTAGAGGACAACATTGACGACATCGACCGCTGCTTCGGGCAGACCACGCTGCAAGGGCTCGTTCAGGCGCTGCAAGCCACCGACTCCGACTGGGGCCGCTCCACTCTAGAAAGAGTGGAGAGCATGTCACCGACGGCGCTCAAGGTCACTTTTGCGCTCCTGCGCCGCGCCGCAACGTGCGACAATTTGGAGGAGTGTGTGCGCACCGAGTGGCGCCTTGCCCATCGCTCTTGGCCGGATCAGCGCGAAGGCGTGCGTGCATTTGAGAAAGAGAAAGATGGCAAACCGGTCTGGAGTGAGACGCTGTCAAACGAAGAGGTTTCCGCTCTCTTTCAGCCCATCGACCCGGCGCGCATGAGCAAGCTGAACCTCGTCCAAGACCACCTCAAGAGTACTCCGCCCTCGTCTCCCTCACAGTCCATGCCTGGTGTAAGCAAATGAGAGAAGCGGCACGCATTTTTTTCGCACAGGCGCGGGGATTTGGGCCGGAGGGAGTGGCGCTCATCCCATTCTTCGCCAGGGGCGGCATCCCAGCGGCGGCAGGCTGTTAATTCCGATGAAAGTGACTGGTACAAGGGGTTTGTCATGCGCTATGCCCTCATCCAGCCGTCATCATGGCATGCGAGAGAGACCTCATGACATGCACGCGAGGCCGCATGGCATGCGCGCGAGGCATCATCATGGCTTCATCATGCCAAAAAAAAAAGAAATAAAAAAGCCCCGCCCTGGGTGGGCTCCTGATCCCCTGATGGTTGGGATCAGATCCCCTATCGGCCTGGTGGTTGAATCTTGCACCAGCCACCCTGGAGTTTTGGGTTCGATTCCCAAACGAGAGGAGCCAGGGAAAACAGGCGCACCCTGTGTTAAAGTTCCTGGTTCCTCACGGGTCCCAGCCCCGCCGGGTGTAAAGCGGCGGAGGAGCCTGGGTGAGTTAAGGTGGCGTCTGCTGCAGGTCGGGAAGGAGCTGAAGGCATAAGGCGAAGTGAGAAAGCCAAGGTGCCGGAGGAGGCATAACCGGAGGTTCAGAGGCTGAGAGACCCGAGAACGTCCGAGCACATACTTACAGACAAACACCAAACACACAAACACCAAACACACAACCACGCGGCCTCTGGCTGGCGGATCCACTGCGGTCTAGAGGTTACTGAATTGAGAACCAATAAACAACACATTCTCCCTTGCCCACTCCGCTCAACCTCCGTGAAAGGAGGTTTCGAGGATGGGGGCGGAGCCTATATGTAAAAATAGTTGGCAATACATACATACATAGATACATACATACGTACAAAGTACATACGTACATGTGTACATATGTATATACATACATACATACATACATACCAAACATACATACATACATACATACATACATACATACATACATATCATTTTGAAATTAAATTGTATTAATTACAGCATTTTCAATATTACCAGTTCCGACGCGGAAGCTCTGCCAAGTTGCCAGACCAGTGAGTCCCACTTGCCGCAACGGTTTGCTATCGCATCCCCAGGACCTCTCGATGCGCCTTTGCGTCTTGATGCGCAGTGCAAAATTAACGGCTTAATATAGTGTGACAAGGGCGGCCTACCCGATAGGTCTCAATAGGCAAGTCCGGGGGCGCCCTTGTCACAGCCCTTTTGGCGCACGCCGATCTAGCCCCATGAGGGGCTTGACCCGGTGACCTTATAAAAAAACAATCCGGCGACACACACACCCGGGCCGGCTGAGATCTTGGTCCGGGTCGGTTGAGCATGGTTGAAACTCAGTTTCGGGGCCGGCTGAGATCCATATGGATTATAATATGATGCCGGGCCTGGTTATAAGGTGTGACTCAGTTCTGCAGTACCGGTCCGGTAAGTCGGCTTTTGGTGCATCGTGGTTGGAATGCCTCGTGTGGTGGCACAGTGAGAGAGAGAGAGAGAAAGAGAGAGAGAGAAAGAGAGAGAGAGAGAGAGAGAGAGAGAGAGACGTAAGAGTAGCGCAGTAGTAGAAGAATAGTAGTTGAAGTGCTGCTAACCTTGTCCTGTGCCTTTCCCCTCCTCCTGTTACCTCTGTTCTTTGGCGGCACGGTCGTCCCTCCGGCCGTTCGAGCCCAAGAGGCACTACGGTAGTGTTGGACTCACTGGCACCGGCTTGACGGCGGCTTCAGCTCAAGAAGCGGAAGAGAGAAGTTCCGCGCCAGGGGATCAGGCCCGGGATCGAGAGAGGGGGGGCTGGAGGGAGGGAGAGGGGGACGCTGGGGTGGTCACACGGCAGCGGCAGCCGGGCAGAACGAGACAACCGACAGAGGCCAAATCAACAGTGGAACTACGGGACTGTACCAGGATAATGCAGGGAGCAAATTCAATCGCGAACATGACCAGGCATTCACAATTTGCTTGGAATCCCACGGAAATGTGGTATGCATACAACTACGCATCTGCTGCCCCCTCCCATTCCCATTCCCCAAACCCCAGCTAGCAGCACACGCACTTGAACCGAACACACGTGCGGTGTGCCGAACAACTTCACTTTGAGTGCTAACCGTTTGGTACCAGTACCCTCCAGCATGGACAATCAAGTCCCCCTGCTCTGACAACTAGTAGACGAGCACGGTGAACCGTGCGGTCCGTGTCGCCGGGAAGGCTGCAGCTATCTCATACTCTCGAGCTGAAAATATGCACCAGGAGGTAGACTCCAGGTACTTGCTTGCTTGCGTGCTCACACGTCGTCGGTGTTTACACTTGGCAGGCGTAGACGGCCATCACCGTCGCGTCGCCGAACATCTGGCACTGCGCTGGGCCGTTCGTGGGCGAAAAGACGAAGGAGTTCTGATTCGCCCACACTCCCACCGGACTCTGGATTTGTAGACATGCGTATTTTTCCACTGTCAGTTTTGGTGCCCTTTTGCACGTCCCGCGATTCCAGAGATCAAGAGAGACGGTGGCGTGAACTAGGGTTGACAGAGTAGACAAGGCGTTCAAGGAGAGAGAAGAGGACAAAAAGAGCGAGTACGGGAGAGAGGAAGCACCCAAGGGAGAGAAGGAGTGCAGGAGAGCAAGAGAGATAGAAATAGGCCACAAGACACGCAGAAACACGATAGGAACACGATAAAGATACGCAGAAACACAGTACACAGAGAGCGAGAGCGAGGAGAGAGGGAGGCTGAAAGAGGCACCTGGTGCTGCTCGAAAGCAAGAGTAGCACGGAAGTTGGTGCAGAGACCCCCCTTGGAGTTGCGGTTGATCTGCTCCCACGTGGGCCGGTCCTTGAAGAGGCGCTGCAGCGCCACATAGTCGCTCTCTTGCCACGACGCGCGAGGGTTGTACACATTGCAGTCCGGAGGCGTCCTGTCAGAGTTGCCATCGAGCTTGGAACGTTTGAAGCACACGCCCTTGTACACCTCGCCGCCGATACGCGAGCACAGCTGCGTGAGCGAAGGGCCTTCGGGGCCTGTCGGGCCCTGCGGTCCCCTGGGTCCAACCCGCCCTGCACACAAAAACAGAACATTCACCACGCCTCGTCAGCATGATCGAAACCCTGCTCTTCACTCAACACCATGACCAACCCCTTCCTCTGTCGCGCTTGAAACCCGCGTCAGCCTCTTCCCACTCCACTGCCACTATCCTCCGCAAGTGGCACCCAGCATGTTTGAATCATCCTGCACGCCACGGTCTCCACGAACTAACTACGCCCTTCCACCCTGCAACAGCCCTGCAACAGCCCAGTCAAAAGGCTTGCATGCTGGCTCCAGCGCCCGACAGACTTGCCATCGCTTACCACCTAAGACACCTCCCACAAAGCCCACTCAAAATATTCGACTGTCGGCACCCATCGCAACCTCTTCCCGCTATTGCATCTTGCCAGGCACCGCCGGACGGCGGCAGAAAGGCACAGACGGCCACACGCTGTTTTAAGGGTTTGCGACACATGACGGCTGCTGTCCCTCGTACGAGACCATCTCAGAGTGCACCCCCCGCACCTCACTTCTCGTCCAGACGTACGTGCCCCTCAATCCCTCACATTGACAACTCCTTCTTCGTGCTCGTGCACGTCCGCACCGCACCTTTCCCCACATCACTTGCACCCAGAGTACACCTAGAGGCAGATATTCGCATCAGCAATGTGCAAAGGGGGGGGCACGTACCCTCTGGCCCGAGAGGCCCACGAGGGCCCGGAGGACCGACCGCACCGCTCAACCCCTGAGGTCCCTGCTTTCCGGGGGGACCTGTGATACCCTGAGGACCCGGGGGGCCAGTGGCACCAGGAGCGCCGGGTTTGCCAGGGAGACCATTGCGACCGGGTTTGCCCGGGGTGCCGGGGGGGCCCGGGGGGCCTGGCTGGGTCTTTAGCTTTTCAATAATTTCCTTGTACGAGGTGGCCTTGACCCCCAGTTTGTCCTTGATCTTCTCCACAGCTTCCTCCATGCGGTCCTGTTGCGCGATATTTCGCGCATCAGAATTGATTTTTTTTTGGCCCCAACTCTGGTAACGTATGCGCTACTCCGCGCCACTGGGATAACGCTGAACAGCGCTGGTGGGGAAACAGGGACAGCGTGTAAAAATGATAAAACAACGCACCTTGTAGTTGGCGATCATGTCGTCCTGCTGCTCCATGAGATCATCAGCCTGCTCATTTTGCTTCTTGATCTTCTCCACCATGCGCTGCCATTCACAAACCGCAGACACTCCTCAGGAAATGTCTTGCCTCGATACACTAGCACATATTACACGTATACACCCGCAACACACGCCCCAGCGCCCTGAAGGATGATGGGCTCCGCACACCCAAGTGGCTGCCTGTGCACTCACACCCCCACTCCACCACCACACGCCATCTCGACAAAGCCATAAAGCTCCGGCAGCTGCCGCAGATGACCAAGCGGCACAAAACATGAACGTTCCTCTGGCATCAGCAGCCCAGCCCCTGCTCCGTCGACGGCAGCACAAAAGGCTACGCCGGTGTCTGGTGTGTACAGCCTTCTCCTATGCGCTGCACCTGACACTCGCAGGCTGTTTCCCCCTGGGCCCTCTGACTCCAGACCGAAGCCCTGCACTGTCCGAACAGGCGCCGCCGCCTGACCTCACCTTGATCTTGCGCATCTGCCGCTCGCAGCGCTTGCAAACCGGCGCCTTCTTCGGGCGCGGGCCCACGGTGATGACGGTGGGAGCCGGAGGCGAGGGCGCCGGGAGGGGAACGGGGAGCTGGAAGCTCAGTGGGATCCCCTGCGGCGCGGGCGCGCCTGTCTGCATGGTGCCCCCGATCTGGAACTCGGGCAGCTGCTGGAACATAGCCTGTTGTTCCACGAGCGCGTCCGTCTGGAGGCCGCGCGAGTCGATCGCCGCGAGCGTCGCCGCCACGAGGACAAGCGCCAGGGTGGCGACCCCTGCAAGCTGAACGAACCTCTGCATGGTGCAAGGCCGGGCCGCTGCTGTCCGCACGCCCCTCCTCTACACCAGTTTCGGCTGCGATGAGGCGAAAGGCCACACCCGTTCAGAATATGCACTGGTTTTGTTTGTTTTTGTTTTTAGAAAAAAACATCTTCTAAATTTCACACGCATTCGTGCAACAAATTTGAATAGGTGCCGTTATTTGCTCTTCCACGCCAACAAAGAGGAGGTAATAAGAAGACAAGCAAGCAGAGCGCAGAGGGGGCCGCAGTCCTCGCGCTGAACCATGTCCGCAGATATGGAGAGCGCCACGGTGCAGGTGGTCGTACGCATGCGCCCGCTCAACGAGCGCGAGCAAAAGGGCAACACGCTCCCGGTCGTGACGGCAAGCACAGAGAAGAAGGAGGTGGTCGTGATCAAGGGCGCGGGCAACCGCCAGCAGCGCACAACCTACAACTTTGACAACGTGCTCGGCTCGCTGTCGTCGCAGGAGGAGGTGTTCCAGCAGACGATCCAGCCGGTTATCCCCGACGTGCTCGGCGGCTTCGAGTGCACCATGTTTGCGTACGGCCAGACGGGCACGGGCAAAACGCACACGATGGAGGGCGACCTGAACAGCGAAGAACAGCAGGGCGTAATCCCGCGCGCGGCGCAGGCCATCTTCGACCTCCTCGCGGACCCCAAGTACCGCGACTCCGAGGTGACGGCGAGCTACCTGGAGATTTACAACGAGGAGCTCTCGGACCTGCTCGTTGACGACAGCACCAAGCACGAGGTCAAGCTGCAGATCTGCGAGGACAACAAGCCACGCGGCAAGGGGCTGTTTGTGCAAAACCTCTCCGAGGTCGGACGCACCTTGCATCCCGCCCCAAACGTGTGCGCGCACTCAATGCAGGGCGCGTGCTGTGCGCGGCGCTGACTTGTTTCTTTCCATCGCCCCGTACAGGCCACTGTCAAGACGCCGGCAGACGTGCTGGGGCTCATGCAACGCGCTCAGCTCCGACGACAGGTCGGTGAGACGAAGATGAACAAGCAGTCCTCGCGCTCACATTGCCTCTTCACTCTCAAGGTGCACTCGAAAAAAGTGGTCGCGGCCGACGGATCCGTCATGGAGTGTACTGGCAAGCTGCACCTTGTCGACCTGGCAGGCAGCGAGTGCGCCAAGACAGCCGGCACCGACAAAGTAGACCCAGCCAAGGAGCGTGAGCGCAAGAACATCAACCAGTCTCTCCTCACCCTCGGCCGAGTTATCAGGTTTCAGGCAATCCCTCCCAGCATCTTGATTGCGCGCATGTGCTCGCAGCCTCACACCACTGCGCGCAGTGCGTATACGTGATGCCACACGTACCCGCTAGGGTACGTGTGGCATCACGTGTGCTGGGTCTAGCGACCCAGCACACGCGCTCAATCTAAACGGTCTTTCCTAACTCGCTCGGTTCCTTCTCGCCAGTGCTTTGCGCGAGGGCCCGACGGGACGAATTCCGTACCGAGACTCCAAGCTGACGCGCCTCCTCCAAGAATCTCTCGGCGGTCGCTGCAAGACCGTTATCATTGCCACGGTGTCGCCATCGGTTCTGGCGGTAGACGAGACCATCTCCACCCTCAACTACGCCCAGGCGGCTCACGGCATTCAGAACAAGCCCGTTGCCACCAGGTACAGTCTCTATCGTCCTCATTGCATGGACAGGAAATACACTGACTTTTGAGAATCTGTGTCTCCGCTGCCACCAGCTACCTCAAGCTCGGGGACGGCCAGAAGCGCCCAGAGACCGCAGGCGGCTCGGCGACAGGTGCTGGGCTCAACGTTCAAGATTGGAACCAAATGGAGTGCCGCTTACAGTACATGACGGCCGAGCTCGAGGAGGCGCAGGCGGCGCTCAGCCGCAAGCACTTGCAGCAGCAAGTCATCATTGACCGCGCCGAGGCCGCTGAGCAACAGCGCGACTCGCTCTCCGCCCAGCTTGCGGGCGCCAAGGACGAGCTCACGCAGGCGTTCTCTCGCAATGATTCGCTCCTCGTTCATTTGAAGATGACGCGTGAAGACGTTGCGCGTGCGCAGAGGCTGGTCCAAGCGCGCACGGACACCGAGCATGCGCTCACGAATGAGGCATCAGATGTGCTCGCAGCCTTGGCGCATTGCGTTGCAGAAAGTGAGGGCTTCCACTCGAAGCTGGCTCAGCATTCTATGGACGAGGCGGAGCGCCGTGCCAAGTCGCAAGAGTTCCACTCGTGTGTTGCCAAGCTCATCTCGTCGCTGGGCGCTGAGTTGCTCAAGTACTCCGCTGAGGCTGCAGTGCACCTCAGGGACGTTGTCACTAAGGGCAAGGAAATCGAAACTAGCAGCACCGAGCAGCTGAATGCGGTACTGCAGGCGGTTGCGAACATGCAGGAAGGCGCAAAGCACCACACGGCCCAGGCCCGCGATGTGGTTACCGCGGGCACTACAAACACCGCGCAGCAGCTGGACGCGATCAAGCACGACAGTGCTGCCCATGGCGCACATGCTCAAAAGTCCATCGGAAAGTGACAGCATAGAAGATGTGCTACTGACTGACTTGTGAAATGTGTTGCCAGGTGAGCAGCTTGCGCTCACAGTAGGAGGGTGCCAGAAGGCAGTGTCGGAGCGGATGGCATCTCTTCAACAACAGGTCACGCTGTCGGAGGCGGCCCTCGCCAAGTGGTCGGCGACGACCACGGACAAGCTCGCTGCGACGAGCGCGCAGCTCACGCAGCTTCTGCAAGACCACGCCTCTGCTGCGCAGACCGACAGGGACGCGGGGCAGGCTCTGCTCTCGGCCGTTAACGGCATCTTGAGTGCGCAGAAGGCCAGTCTTGTGAAGCTCACATCGGACCTGGGCTCGCAGCGCGAGCTCGAGGATCAGATGACCACCGCGCTGATGAGCATGTCGGAGTTGTGCGTCAAGACCTCGTCCGCCCACGTCGCAGCAGCACGCGGCCACGCGCAGGCCCTGGTTGTGGCGCTCGAGGCTCAGCGGGAAGGGCAGCTTGACGCCTCTGTGATAGAGTTGCTCGAAACGTCGCGCACCATGGCGGCCGAGAACGCCGCCACGCTCGCCAGGATGGGCGAGGCGCAGAAGGGCTCGCTTGCCAAGGCGCTGGCGCAGCAGACAGAGGGCACCATCGACGAGCTGCATAGCTCCAGCATCCAAGATTCTCGCAGGCTGGTCCAGGAGTCCTCTGCCAATCACTGCAAGCAGCTCGCAGACCAACGCCAACAGCTTGAGGGCGCACGCGATGAGCAGCGCTCCGGAAATGCACAGGTGCAGCACAGTACAGCAATTGAGAAGCTTCGTGAGACAATGGACGGACAGACGGACGTGCAACGTGAAATGCTCCGCGAGCAGAAGTCGGGGCTGGACAAGGCAGCACATGATCTCGAGGCGCAGAAGCAGGACGAGGCAAAGCTTCTTGAGACGCTGGAAGAGGAGGGCAAGAAGCTGCGCGAGGTTGTCGAGGAGCAGAGGGTCGCACTTGCCAAGCAAAAGGCCCTGCTTGACGCCCAGGCCCAGCAGCTTGCTGATGCTCTGGCGATGCAAAAGAAGGGCCAGGAGCAAATGCTCAAGACGATGAAGGAGGAGATGGACAGAGTGATTGAGCAGGAGAAGAAGGTCCGCGAGGAGATTGAAGCGGCTTCACGGGAGAGGCAGGACCAGGCCATGTTGGCGCTACAGAACACGCTGCTTGTCCAGGTGTCGGGCCTGTCTTCGGCCATGGACACGGACGTCTCGTCTCTTGGGGACTTGAACCAGCAGCTTGCCTCCGAAAACGCCTATGTGCTCGAGCAGGCAGAGGGTATCGATGCCCGCATGGTACACTTGCAGGACCAGGCGAGCGAGCAGGTGCGCACGTGGGGAGAAGCTGCCGCTGCGGTGCAGGCAAACGTGCGCGCTATGTCTGATGTCAACACGCAGCTCGCCTGCAAGGTCGAGGAGGCGAGCCAGGTTGTCGTCACCGGATGCTCAGCCTTACAGACCGAGGCAGTCGCGTGGGGCGCGTCGAACAAGCTCGTTGAACAGGCCCTGGTTGAGACAATCGCGAAGAACGAGCAGACGGCCGCCGACGCGGATGCCATGCAGGTGTCCCTAGACAACCAGGCGCAGCTCCTGCTGTCGCAGACGGAGCAGTGGCGCATCAGCAACCACGGCGTCATCGCCAAGATGAATGCGATTGTCACCGAAAACGAGGAGATCGCAGCTCATGTGTCTCGCGGCGCTGCGGCAGTGGATACTGTGGATCAAGAGGCGGTTGACAAGGTCAAAGCCTGGGGAGACAGTGATCGCGCGTGCCAGACGTCGATGCAGACGGCCATTGACGACACAGTTACTCTTGCGGACACCATGCATGCCGACCAATCCGCGCTCAATGCGCAGCAGGCTGCTTCGGGCGAGCAGATGTCGAGTCTGATCGCCATGACCACGGCGTCACAGAACACCGTCGCCACACACACGGCGAGCAACGTGGCAGCCCAGGGCAAGGCATCAGAGCTCTCGGCACACATCGACGAGGCGACCGACCAAGCCTGCAAGCGCGTCACCCAGCTCGAGGGCGTGCATTCTACGGCCCTGTCGGAGGCGCAGTTGTCCGTCGCAGGCATGATGGCTCCGCGCCCCGCCTTCCTCGCATCCTTTACGCAGGAGCGTGAGTCGTTGCTCAAGGACATGGATGGAGCCGTGGACAGGACCACAGAGCTGTTGGCAGCGCAGCAGAATAGCCTAGACGCTGCGCGCGCTGCTGCGGTCGCGGCGTGCGAGAGCACTAAGGAAAGCCACGTGGAAGTTCTGAACAAACTGGATGCCGCCGCCAAGTCGCATCGCGAAGAGGCATTTGCTGCTGGTGAGCTCACCAAGCAGGCCCTGGCCGTGGGCCCGCAGGCTGCTGCTGCCCAGACCGATGCCCTCCAGGGCATGCTAGTTGGCTTTGAGGGCACGCACGGCGCGGAGTCTTCACGCCTTGCGGATGTGGTGAAGGACTACTGCGTGCAGGTGGCCCAGATGGAGGAGCACGTGCCGCCGCCGCCGCAGCTCAGCGCCTTCAATACCGGCGTTGTCTTCAGCAGAACCGCGCCGCACACGGACATTCTATCCACCTTTACCCCTGTCGTGGACATGTCGGACATCTCCTCGCCCGAGCTGCAGGTGCCCCCGTCCGTGGCACGTGATGCATCGGAATTCGTTGCGCGCGCCGCTTCCCTTGTCCCTACGGCAGACCTAGCCAGCGACGGAGAGGACATGCAGGAGGAGGCGGACGCTCATGTACAGGCACTTGAGCCAGCTGCGGAGGTGGAGGCAGAGGATGATGAGGTCAAAAAGGGCGAGAAGAAGCGCGCGCGCATTGCCACGCCCAAACGGTCTGTGGGAAAGACGCCCCGTGGAGAGGGTGTGGAGAAACCCGCTCAGAAGATTGCCGCCACGGGCGGCTCACGCCTACCCGCTCACAAATCGCGCACGAGCCTCAGAGAGCTCAACAACCACTAACTGAAAGAGCGCAACAAGCACTCACTGGCAGACTGGCTACATCATCAGCCTGACGTCAGCCCACAACCCTACTCACTGATGCCGCCCCGCATTGACGTCACAGAGAACTTCAAGGGCCAAATCCGAGAGGGCTCTGCCGTTTCAACGACAAACCACACAGTCCTGTAGGAGCGATGTTTGTCTACAGTGTGCACGTAGATGTGCACAGCGAGCCAAAGTCATGCGCATTGTATGCGCGTCGCACAGTGGGATGGGACTGTTTTTTTCAGATTTTTTTATGGAA
>Ga0315905_10003641_pt1 | contig 15857 bp, 14 predicted proteins | sample LakEriMetagenome_5_FD_203522 | JGI IMG/M metagenome (GOLD analysis project Ga0315905, IMG submission 203522) | Freshwater fungal communities from buoy surface, Lake Erie, Ohio, United States - Buoy 4 MA121 | ecosystem: Environmental > Aquatic > Freshwater > Lake | place: USA: Lake Erie, Ohio... | reverse complement strand
CTGGGTAGGCCTCGGCAATCCTGGACCCCAGTATGCGCTCCACCGGCATAACGTCGGCTTCATGGCGCTCGACACCATTGCCGAAGTGCATGGCTTCGATCCGGTCCAGAAGAAATTCCAGGGATGGGTGCAGGACGGCCGCATCGGCACGCAGAGGATCATTCTGCTCAAGCCCGCAACCTTCATGAACGAAAGCGGCCGCGCGGTGAGCGAGGCGCTGCGCTTCTACAAGCTCGGCCCCGAGGCGCTGACCGTGTTCCATGACGAGCTCGACCTTGCCCCGTTCAGGGTAAAGGTGAAACAGGGCGGCGGCCATGCCGGGCACAATGGTCTGCGCTCGATCGATCAGCATATCGGCCCCGATTTTCGCCGCGTACGGCTCGGCATCGGACATCCCGGCCACAAGGACCGCGTGACCGGCTACGTGCTCGGCAACTTCGCCAAGGCCGAGCAGGACGACCTCATCACCATGCTCGGCGCCGTAGCCGGAGAGGCAGGGTGGCTCGCGTCCGGTGACGAGGTGCGGTTCATGAACGATGTCGCGCTGCGCCAGAGCTAACCTGTTTGAACGTCGGTCCGGCTTACAGTCAGGTAAGATTCAAGGAGGCGTTAACGAGGAAACTCGGCAGAAATACTCACTTGGCATCAAGTTTGCTTTGTCAGTGCTTAACCACAGTTCATTGGCAATGGGACAAAACCATGAAGCGTATCCTGCTCACCTCGGCGGCCCTGCTCGGCACCGCCATGCTCTCGAACCCGGCTTCGGCCACGTCTAGTCACAAGCACTACTGCAACTGCGGCCACCAGTCGGGCGGCAGCATGTGCGGCAGCTCTACCACGAGCTCGACGACCACCGGCGGCACCACGACAACCGGCGGCACCACGACCACTTCGACGTCGGGCGGTACCACCACCACTGGCGGCACGACCACTTCGGGCGGTACCACCACGTCGTCGGGCGGTATCGCCGTTCCCGAACCGGGTATGCTCGGCATGATGGGCCTCGGCTTCGTCGGTCTGGCACTGGCACGTCGTCGCCGCCGCTGATATCCGGCAGGCTACCGTTGCCTCCGACGTCCTTCCCGGGTCCGCCAGGCGGCCCGTGAAGGACCGGCGGAGACAATCACCGGATCGGCGTGAAGTGCACCGGCGATCCTCCGCTCCGAAGAGTCAGCCGCTCGCTGCAACGGCCCGCGCCAAGTCTGCGCGGAACAGGCGGTTTGCCGGATCGAGCTGGCTGGCCGCTTTCATCAACCTCAGCACCTGATCGCGGTCGCGCCCTGCTTCGAGCCGGACCAGCGCGGCCGTGTGCAGCATGTCGGCATTGCGCGGCGCAAGATCGATCGCCCGGTCGGCATAGCCGAGCGCGACGTCGGTCTGCCCGGTGCGCGAGGCCGCCAGCGCCATACGGCGCAACACTTCAGGATCATTCTCGTGCCCCGGGATCTGGCCAAACGCGGTCAGCGCCGCCTGCCAGTCCTGCCGGAACAGCGCCGCCTGTGCCGCGCTGACCAGTTGCTGGTTCGCCTTCAGGGCTGGTGATTGCAGCCGAGCAAGCAGTGCGACTGCCACCGGATCGTTGGCCGCCTTGGCCGCGCGCACGGCAAGTTCGAGTTCGCGTTCCCCGGCCAGCACACTGTCCGAAAGCGGCCGCATGGTGCGCAGGGCGCTCGCCGCATCTCCAACCGCCAGCTGCGATTCGGCCAGCATGAGCCGCGCAAAGGGGTTCTGCGGCGAGAGCAGCAGCGCCTTGGCAAAGATCGCGCGCGCGTGTTCGGGCTGGCCTAGTCGAAGCAGCGCCTCGGCATAACTCATCCCGTTCGCGGAACGCGGATCGAGCGTCAGTTCCTGCGAGACCAGCGTCTTGCGCACGGTTTCCCAATCGCCCTTTTCCGAAGCGAGCAGAACGGCAAGGTCGGTCACTTCGGAGTGATCGGGCGCAATCTTCGCCGCGCGCGCGACCAACGCCAGTGCGACATCGATCTTCCCGCGCATGTCAGCAAGGCTGGCCAGCGCGGTCAGTGGTTCCACGCGCGACGGAAATTTCCCCGCGGCGGCGGTGTAACTGCGTTCCGCCGCATCAAGCTGTCCCTGCTTTGCGGCGAGCGTGCCTGCAATCATCAGCGTATCGAGCCGGTCCGGGCCGATCTCGCGCATCGTCCCGATCGTCCTGGCGGCGGCCGGGAAATCCTGCGCGGCGATGAGAAACCGCGCATAATCAAACAGCAGCGCGTAATGGCGTCCATCGACCGCAAGGCCGCGGCGCAGCGCCTCAAGCGCGGCAGGCCCATCATCCAGAGCATTGTATGCCGCCGCCTGCAGGCGCCAGGCCTCCGCCGTACCATCACGGCCAAGCAGATCGAGCGCGACTTGCGGCTGGCCGCGGAGGATCGCGGCTTCGGCCTTCAAACGAATGAGTTCAGGGCTGGTGGCGCCCGCTTCGTCGAGCCGGGCCAGCGTGGCCTGCGCGCCGTCGCCATCACCGAGCTTGAGCTGGGTGCGGGCAAACAGCACCAGCATGTCGGGGTTGCTGCCATCGGCATCGAGCGCGCCCAGAACGTGCGCCCGCGCTGCGGCATAGTCTTCCGAGGCATAGGCCTGCCGCGCCGCAGCGAACTGCGCCGCCGGATCGGCACGCGAACAGGCCGAGACAAGCAGGAGGGCGGCAAGGAGGGCAGCGCGTTTCATCGAGGTTTGCCATATCACCGAACCCCTGAAGTTTCGGTGAAAACGAGCCTTCCTCGGCAAAGTGCCAAACCGTCGAAATGGTTTGCTGGAGCCGCTCCGTCAATCACCTGGAATGGCGGCAGCATCGCCCGCCCTTGCCGCTTCGATGCTGTTGACTGCCTCTGACATCGGCGCGTCGGTTTCGCTGAGCCAAAGCTGCGCCTTGCCAAGCTCGCGCCGCAGCACCACGCTCTCTGGATAATGCGAGAGCATGGGCACCCGCGGATGGGGGACGCCGAAAGACATCCGGAACGGATTCAAGCCCCAATCCTTGAAGGTTTGGGGAAGAAAGCGTGAAGCTATCCGACCCAGCCGGCGATCTGCCCCGCCGCGATGCCCTGACCGAGGGTGAAGCTGGAGCCGACGGCCGCGACCACGGCCGTGCGCCGGTCGAGACCGAGCAATTCGCGCAGGCGGAACGTTGCCTCAAGGCCGGTGCAGTGGGCGGCAAACAGGTAGGCAAGCCCCTTGAGCCGCGCTGCGGTTTCGACGAGCACCTTGTCCGGCGCGGAGAAGAGATGGATTCCCCCGATGACCGCGACCAGCCGCGCATCACCGGTGATCGCCTTGGCGTCTTCGGCGATGTTCATGATCCCGGCATGGCCACAGCCGGTGACGATCACTGCCCCGCCCGCTGTCGCGATCACCAGCGAGGTATCGTCGCGCACCGTGTCGACGACCAGCTTGCCGTCCACCTTTACGAAAATGCTCTTGCCGTAGTTGGTCTCGTTGTGAACGCGCGGCACCGGACCGGTGAGCCAGACGCCGGGGGCCAGCTCGGTGGGGCCGGCAACTTCGGTGATCCGGCCACCAGTGGCGCGATAGGCGTCTGCCACAGCACTGAAATCGTCGTCCGTCTCCGGCACGCCGCCGCTGCGGTAGCGCGGCTCGAACACACCCGCCCCGACATAGACATGCGAGAGCGCGGCCGGGTTCTTCGCCATCATCGCCTTGCGCAGCGTGACGAGGCCGCCGGTATGATCACCATGGAAATGCGAGATCACCACATCCTCGACCAGCGACAGGTCGATGTGCAACGCCGCGGCATTCTTGAGCACGGTATCAGGATTGGCGCCGGTATCGAACAGGATACGTCGGCCATCGACCTCGACGAGCGCGGAATAACCCCATTCGCCGAACCCATCGAGATCGGAGAGCATGGTCGAAAGCGTCGTCACCTTGAGCGCCTGTGCCTGATGTGCGGGGCGCTCGGCGGCTTGTGCGGTGGTCCCGGCGGAGACGACCAGAACGGTGATCACCCATGTCAGCCAGTACTTCATCACCCTCAACCCCTTGACCTTGCCGCTCCGGGATACCATCGCGCCCGTCAGGATATCGGACAAGGCCTTTTGCGTCCGATCCGCTGCACAAGGACAAGCACATGGGTTTTCGCTGCGGGATTGTCGGACTGCCGAACGTGGGCAAGTCGACGCTGTTCAATGCGCTGACCGAGACGCAGGCGGCGCAGGCAGCCAACTATCCGTTCTGCACGATCGAACCCAATATCGGCAACGTCGGTGTGCCCGATCCCCGGCTCGACAAGCTCGCCGCGATCGCCGGCAGCCAGAAGATCATCCCGACCCAGCTCGGCTTTGTCGATATCGCCGGCCTCGTGCGCGGGGCCTCGAAGGGTGAAGGTCTGGGGAACCAGTTTCTCGGCAATATCCGCGAGGTGGACGCGATCGTTCACGTGCTGCGCTGCTTCGAGAACGCCGATATCCAGCATGTCGACAACAAGGTCGATCCGATCTCGGATGCCGAGACAGTCGAGACCGAGCTGATGCTGTCGGACCTCGAAAGCCTCGAAAAGCGGGTGCCCGCCGCGCAGAAGAAGGCGGCGCAGGGCGACAAGGAAGCCAAGATCACCGCTTCGGTGCTGGGGCAGGCGCTCGATCTGCTGCGCGAGGGCAAGCCCGCGCGGCTGACCGTGCCCAAGGACGATGAGGAAGCGCGCGTCTTCTCGCAGGCGCAGCTCATCACGGCGAAGCCTGTGCTCTATGTCTGCAATGTCGAGGAAGAGAGCGCCGCCACTGGCAATGATTTCTCCGCGCGCGTGTTCGAGAAGGCCAAGGCCGAAGGCGCCAATGCGGTCATCGTCTCCGCCGCGATCGAGGCCGATATCGTGACGATGCCGGTAGAGGACCGCGCCGAGTTCCTTGGCGCACTCGGGCTCGAGGAAGCCGGCCTCGCGAAGATCATCCGCTCGGGCTACGAGCTGCTCCACCTCCTCACCTTCTTCACCGTCGGCCCCAAGGAAGCGCGCGCCTGGACCGTGCATGCCGGGGCCAAGGCGCCCGAGGCGGCGGGCGAGATCCATTCGGATATGCAGCGCGGCTTCATCCGCGCCGAGACCATCGCCTACGACGACTTCGTCACTTTAGGCGGCGAAGCGGCAGCACGTGATGCGGGCAAGCTCAGGCAGGAAGGCAAGGAATACGTCGTGCGCGACGGCGACGTGATGCACTTCAAGTTCAACGTGTAAGAGGCTGGACCGATGCAGTATTATGAGGATCTTGTCGTGGGCAAGGTGACCAAGTTCGGCCACTACGACGTGACCCGCGAGGAAGTGATAGAGTTCGCGAAGAAGTACGATCCGCAGGCTTTCCACCTCGATGACGATGCGGCGGCGGCGACGCACTTCGGACGCCTTTCAGCAAGCGGCTGGCACACTGCGGCGATGACGATGTCGATGACCGTGGCGAACCTTCTGAACAACAAGCAGGCCGGCCTTGGCTCCCCCGGCGTCGACGAACTGCGGTGGATCAAGCCGGTCTATCCCGGCGACACGCTACGCTGCGAGAACACGCTGCTCGAAAAGCGCCGCAGCAAGACCAAGCCGGAAATGGGCATCATCAAGGGTGAGACGAAGGTCTACAACCAGAACGACGAACTGGTGATGAGCTTCAAGGCGCTCGGTCTTGTCGCCACACGCGATCAGACTGGCACCGACTGAGCGCACGGCCATGGAAATCCGGCCTTACCAAGCTGCGGATTTCGATGGGCTCGATGCGCTGTGGCGCGAAGCCTTTCCGGACGACCCGCCGCGCAACCGCGCCGCGCAGTCTGTCCCCGCCAAACTGGCCCTGAACGACGACCTGCTGTTCGTCGCGGTCGAGGATGATCAGGTCCTCGGCTCGATCATGGCGGGCTATGATGGCCACCGCGGATGGCTCTATTCCGTCGCCGTGCGGCAGGAGGCCAAGCGGCGCGGGATCGGCACCGGGCTGGTACAGACCGCCGAAGCGGCCTTGCGCAGGCTGGGCTGCGCGAAGATCAATCTTCAGGTGCGCAGCACCAACGCGGCGGTTATCGCCTTCTACAAAGGGTTAGGCTTCAGCGTCGAAGACCACATCAGCATGGGACGTCTGCTCTAGACATCACATCGGCTTGCACTGGACCACGCCCTTGGCGAAGAACTGGATGTGGCCTTGCGGGTCCATGATCGTGAGGCTGGTGGCGAGGGTCTTGACCACGCCGTTCTCTATCGGCTTGGCGTCGGGCAGAGGCGCGATCAGCAGGATGCGCTCCGGTCCGAGATAGCGCGTGCGTGCGGTTTCCGGCAGGATCTGGCTCTTCTGGTCGGCCGGGATACGCTCGATCTTGCCCTTAACCTTGATGATCGCCTCGCCTTCCTGCGCCAGTGCCAAGGCGGACATGCCCCCGCCTTCCGGCGTGAAGTTGCAACCGCCGCCGTAGAGTTCGTTGTCCTTGATATCGGGATAGGTGATCGGTTCGGGCTGGATCGTGCCAACAGGCGGCGGCGGTGGCGGCGCGCCCGGGCCGCAAGCGGCCAGCAGCAGCACCAGACCCAGAGCAATTCCCCGCATCATTTCCTCCCGAAGAGCTTTTCGATATCGCCATGGGCCAGCTTGATCCACGTCGGACGGCCATGGTTGCACTGTCCCGAGCGCGGCGTCACTTCCATTTCGCGCAGCAGTGCGTTCATTTCCGCGACGCCGAGTACGCGTCCGGCCCTTACCGAACCATGGCATGCCATGGTTGCCAAAACGAGATCGCGCTTCTCGCCCAGCAGCAGCGCCGCGCCGTTCTTTGCGAGGTCATCGGCGACATCGCGCACCAGCGCCTGCACGTCACCCCCTTTCAGCACCGCGGGGACGCTGCGCACCAGCATCGCAGCGGGGCCGAAGCGTTCGAGCGCGAGGCCATAGGCGGCAAGTTCGGCGGCGGCTTCCTCGAGCCGGTCGCACGAAGGCTCGTCCAGCTCGACCACTTCGGGGAGCAGCAGTGCCTGCGCCGGGGCGGTGCCCTCGCCCGCCCCGGCGGCGCGCAGGCGTTCAAGGACAAGGCGTTCATGCGCGGCATGCTGATCGACAAGGACGAGGCCGTCTTCGGCTTCGGCGACGATGTAGGTGTTGGCGATCTGGCCGCGGGCAACGCCGAGCGGGTGGCTGGGGACGGCCTCAACCGCCGGCTCGGCACGCGCGGCGGGGGGCGCCATCATCACCGCTTCATAGCCGCGCCAGACCTGCCCGGCCTCGGAGACACGCGGGGCAGGTTGCGAATGGAAGAACAGGTTGGACTGCGGCGCAGGGCCGGGTGCAAGCGGCTCGGCCTGCCAGGCACGCATCGCTGCGGCATCCGGTGCCTGCGCCGAGCGGCGGTCGCCCGTCATCAGCGCCTGCCTGAGGCCCGAGACAATCATCCCGCGCACCAGCGCCGGATCGCGGAAGCGCACTTCGGTCTTCGCGGGATGGACGTTGACATCAACCTCATCGGGCGGGACTTCGAGGAACAGCGCGAGCACGGCGTGCCGATCACGCGCGAGCATATCGGCATAGGCGCCGCGCACCGCGCCGATCAGGAGCTTGTCCTTGACCGGGCGGCCATTGACGAAGAGGTACTGGTGATCGGCAACGCCGCGATTGTACGTCGGCAGCCCGGCCACGCCCATCAGGTGGAAGGACCCGCGCACCAGATCGACCGCGACGGCGTTGTCGTGCAGTTCGCGCGCGACGAGCTGTGCAGTGCGCGCCGCTAGCGTATCGCCCGGCTGGACCGAGAGCGCGCGGCGGCCATCATGTTCAAGCGTGAAGCCGATATCCGGCCGCGCGAGCGCAAGACGGCGCACCACATCGAGGCCGGCAGCCCATTCGGCCCGCGCGCTGCGGAGAAACTTGCGCCGCGCGGGCACTTTGCCGAAGAGGTCCTCGACCCGCACCCGGGTGCCGGGCGGCAGCGCGGCAGGGCCATCGGAGACAAGCATGCCGTGATCGACCACGCGCGCCCAGGCTTCGCCCTGCACACCGGCGCGGCTCTCGATAGTGACGCGCGCGACCGAGGCAATGGAAGGCAGCGCCTCGCCCCGGAAGCCTAGCGTAGCGACCATCTCGATCGCCTCGTCGGGGAGCTTGGAGGTTGCGTGCCGTTCGAGCGCCAGCGCAATCTCCTCGGCGCGCATGCCGCAGCCGTCATCCGTCACCTCGATGAGGCTGAGGCCACCTTCCGCCAGCCGAACAGAAATCTGGTTCGCGCCGGCATCGATAGCGTTCTCGACGAGCTCCTTGAGCGCGCTCGCCGGGCGTTCGACGACCTCGCCCGCAGCGATGCGATTGACGAGGTTTTCGGGCAGACGCCGGATGGTTCGCAGGGGCTGGGACATCGATAAACGCAGCCTAGCGACGAAGCCGGGTTTTTTCGAGGCCAGCGACCGTACTTATCCCGCAATCAAGCGCACAAAATATTGGGTTTTGCTCGGCGGCCCTGCTAATGCGCGCACTTCGCCTGCCTCGCCAAAGCCCCTCTCGTCCTTTGCGCGGGCGGGCCCAACCGCAGATTTACACGGATTTCCTGATGGCCTCGATGCTTTCCCGATTCTTCAAGTTCGGTTCCCAGAACATCGCTATCGATCTCGGCACCGCCAACACGCTGGTCTATGTGCAGGATCGCGGCATCGTGCTCAACGAACCTTCGGTCGTGGCGATCGAGACGATCAACGGCATCAAGCGGGTCAAGGCCGTCGGCGATGATGCCAAGATGATGATGGGCAAGACCCCGGACAACATCGAGGCGATCCGCCCGCTGCGCGATGGCGTGATCGCCGACATCGAAGTCGCGGAAGAAATGATCAAGCATTTCATTCGCAAGGTGAACGGCTCGAAGAGCCTGCTGCGCTATCCCGAAATCGTGATCTGCGTGCCGTCGGGCTCCACCTCGGTCGAGCGCCGCGCGATACGCGATGCGGCGAGCAATGCGGGCGCGAGCCAGGTGTTCCTGATCCTCGAGCCGATGGCTGCCGCGATCGGCGCCGACATGCCCGTGACCGAGCCGGTCGGCTCGATGGTCGTCGATATCGGCGGCGGCACCACCGAAGTCGCGGTCCTTTCGCTGCGCGGCCTCGCCTACACCACCTCGGTCCGCGTAGGCGGGGATAAGATGGACGAAGCCATCGTGTCCTACGTGCGCCGCCACCACAACCTGCTGATCGGCGAATCGACTGCCGAGCGGATCAAGAAGGACTTCGGCATCGCCATCGTGCCGGCCGACGGCGTGGGCGAGACGATCCACATCAAGGGACGCGACCTTGTGAACGGCGTGCCCAAGGAAATCACCATCACGCAGGCCAATGTCGCCGAAGCGCTGTCCGAACCGATCGGCGCGATCGTCGAGGGCGTGCGCATCGCGCTTGAAAACACCGCGCCCGAACTCGCGGCCGATATCGTCGATCAGGGCATCGTGCTGACCGGCGGCGGCGCGCTGATCCGCGGGCTCGACGAGCATCTTCGCGACGAGACGGGCCTCCCCGTCAGCGTGGCGGAAGACCCGCTTTCGTGCGTGGCGCTCGGCACCGGCCGGGCGATGGAAGATCCGATCTACCGCGGCGTGCTGATGACGGCGTGATGCCGCACAGCATGGTCCGGGCAAGTCGCTTGGGGTTCGCATAAGGAAGGGTAGCATGGCGCGGCCTGTGGACCGGCGCCCGGGCTTTTCACGCAGGGCGCAATACGGGATCTTCACCGGCTACGTCATCGCCGTGGCCGGCTTCCTTGCGGGCGTGGGCCTTCTGGTCGTGAGCATCGTCAACCCGTCCGCGTTCTCCTCCGTGCGCGGCGCGGCGACCGAGATCGCCCGTCCGGCAGGTGAGGCTGGCGCCGAGACGCGGGCGGCTGGCCAGAGTGTGATCGCGGCCATCGGCGCCTATTTTCAGGCGGGCCGGCAGAACGCCGCGCTCAGCCGCGAAGTCGCGGCGGCGCGGGCCAATGCGCTCACCATGCAGGCGCTCGAAGGCGAGAACCGCCGGCTGAAGGCGCTGCTCGGCATTGTCGATCCGCAAGTAAAGCCTGTGGCCGCCGCGCGCCTGATCGGCTCGACCGCGGCCAGCGCGCGCCGCTATGCCGTGCTTTCGGCAGGTGCTTCGCAAGGGGTGCGCCCGGGCCAGCCAGTGCGCTCGGCGGCAGGCTTGATCGGCCGGGTCATCGAGACCGGCCCCGGCACCGCGCGCGTGCTGCTGGTGACCGATCCCGAGAACGTCGTGCCCGTCCGGCGCGGGCGCGATGGCCTGCCCGCCTTTATCGAGGGCAAATCCGACGGGCGTATCGCGATCCGCCTGGTCAACATGGGCGTCAATCCCCTCAAGCGCGGCGATGTCTTCGTGACGTCGGGTTCGGGCGGGCTCTATCCGCCCGGCATTCCCGTCGCCGTTGTCACCGAAGTGCTGCAAGATGGCGGCGTCGGCCACCTTGCCAGTGATCCTGCCGATGCCGATTTCGTGGTCGTTCTGCCAGTGTTCCAGCCCGCTGCCGTTGCCGCGCTCGGCGCCAGCCAGCAGACTGCCGGCGCGCCACAAACTTCAAGCGGAGAAGGCGGCAGCAACTGATGCCCTTCCCGCGCTTGCCCGATCTGCCCGGCCTGCCGATGCGACCGGAAGACATCGTCCCGCAGCGGATCAACCGTGCGCCTTCGCCGCTGCTCGCATGGGGACTGCCGTGGGTGTCCGTTATGCTGGCATCGCTGGCTGCTTTCTCGCCGGTGATTGCCTCCGCGCCCGTGGTGCCGCCACTCGCCTACATGGTGTTCCTGGCCTGGCGCATGCTGCGCCCAAGCCTCCTGCCGCTCTGGGCCGGGCTGCCGCTCGGCGCATTCGACGATCTCTTCAGCGGACAGCCTTTCGGTTCGGGGATCGTGCTTTGGTCGGCAGCGATGCTGGTGATGGATGCAGTCGACAACCGCTTGCTGTGGCGCAGTTTCGCGCAGGACTGGGCCGTCGCCAGCCTGCTGATGGCCGGCTACCTCGTGCTTGCAGCGGGCCTTGCAGGCCTTGCAGCGGCCTATCCGCTGCCGCTGGTGATCGGCCCGCAGCTCTTGGTTACGATCGCGCTCTATCCGCTGATTACGCGGTTGGTCGCGCTGCTGGACCGTATCCGCCTCCTCCCGCTTCGCTCGGTGTGAACGCATGCGCAAGCCGTGGATATGGCCCCGGTCCAAGCCGACGAAGCCGCTTCCGGTCAGCGGCGCGCAGCTGACCCATTCGTTCGAGCGGCGGACCTTTGTGCTCGGCATGGCGCAAGCCGGCGTGGGCATGCTGCTGGCGGGGCGCCTCACTTGGCTCGCCGTGGCGGAGAACGCCAAGTACCAGGCCGCCTCCGAAAGCAACCGTGTCAACCTCACGCTCATCCCGCCCCGCCGCGGCTGGGTAATCGATCGCCACGGGGCGGCGCTGGCGGCCAACCGCGCCGATTTCCGCGTCGATCTCGTTCCCGACCGGGTCGTCGATGCCGATAACGCGCTGGCCACCCTGTCGCAGCTCCTCGGCCTCACTGCCGACCGGGTCAGCGATATCAAGGACAAGCTCAAGAAGGCACGCGGGTTTCAGCCGGTCGAAGTCGCCTCGAACCTCGATTGGGACAAGTTCGCCGCGGTCAGCGTGCGCCTGCCCGAACTGCCGGGCGTGATCCCCCAGCGCGGCTTCTCGCGCTATTATCCGACGGGCGCGGCGGTTGGCCATCTCGTCGGCTATGTCGGTCCGGCCTCGGCCGAAGACTACGAGAAAGAGCGCAATCCGCTCCTCATCACCCCCGGCTTCAAGATCGGCAAGGACGGCCTCGAGAAGCAATTCGAGGAGCGCCTGCGCGGCGTACCCGGGGCGCGGCGGGTGGAGGCGACGGCAGGTGGGCGTGTGGTGCGCGATCTCGGCACGCGTGAGGATGTGCCCGGAAAGCCCATCCAGCTCACTATCGATGCGGGACTGCAGGACTATGCCGCGCGCCGCATCGGGCTCGAATCCGGCTCGGTCGTGGTGATGGACTGCGCAAGTGGCGACGTCCTCGCCATGGTGTCGATGCCCAGCTTCGATCCCAACAGTTTTGCCGACGGGATCGGCCGCATCGAATGGAAGATGCTTTCGGAAGACGACCACGTGCCCTTGCGCAACAAGGTGCTGCGCGGGCTCTATCCGCCGGGCTCGACGGTGAAGCCGATGGTGGCGCTCTCGTTCCTCGAAGCCGGCCTCGACCCTGAGGCGAGCGTCAATTGCGGCGGCGGCCTGCGCGTGGGGAACCGCGTCTTCCACTGCTGGAACCACCGCGGTCACGGCACGACCAACATGTCGAAGGGCATCTACCAGTCGTGTGACGTCTACTTCTACCATTTCGCCCAGCAAATCGGGATGGACCGGATCGCCGCGATGGCGCGGCGACTGGGGCTGGGGCAGGAGTTTCCCATGCCCTATCCCGGCCAGTCCTATGGCACCGTGCCCGATCCGGCGTGGAAGCGGCGAAAGTACGACAAAGAATGGGCGATCTACGACACGGTGAATGCCACGATCGGTCAGGGCTACATGCTGGTCAATCCGCTGCAGCAGGCGGTTATGGCCTCGCGCCTTGCCTCGGGGCTGCAGCTCACCCCGCGCCTGCTGATGGACCGCCATGCGCCGCAGGCACCATCGCTCGGCATCAGGCAGGACCACCTTGACCTGATCCACGCGGCGATGAACGAAGTGGTCAATGGACGCGGCACTGCTGGCAAGGCGCGCCTGCCGGTGGAGGGCGTGCAGATGGCAGGCAAGACCGGCACCGCCCAGGTCGTCGGCCTCAATATCGGCAACGGCAGGGGCGGGCTGTGGAAGCACCGCGACCATGGTCACTTCATCTGCTTCGCCCCCTTCGACAAGCCGCGCTATGCCTGTGCCGTCGCTATCGAGCATGGCGGCGGCTCGGGTGCGGCCTACCCCATCGCGCGCGATGTAATGACCTTCCTTTTCGACCGCGCCAAGGCCATGGAAGTACTCGAAGGCTACGAGAAGGAATGGGGCGGCAACGTGCAGCAGCGCATGGCTGCCAAGTACAACGCCTTTGCCGCCAAATTCGGCGCGAGCGCGCCTGCTGCGCCCGATGAGGCGCAGGCCGCCGAGGCGGTCGAGGCTGACAATACCCCTGCTCCCGAACCTGCCGCCGCGCAGACCGACGCCGCGCCCCCTGCGCCAGAGCCCGAGCCCGAGCCGGCAGAGACCGCCGCTCCCGTCGTCGCCGCGCCGAACCCCACCACAGCGGCAACACCGGCCGCGCCGGTTGCGGGAGAATAAGGGATGCAGCGCGCCTATGTCCCCGCGTTCGTCGCCCGCCAGCCCTGGGGGGTTATCCTGCCGCTGAGCGCGCTGGTGCTGTTCGGCGGTGCTGTGCTCTATTCGGCCGCAGGCGGGCACCTCATGCCCTGGGCGCTGCTCCATGTTCTGCGCTTCGCCGTGTTCCTCGGCATGGCGATGGTCGTCTCGCGCGTTCCGGCCGCGTGGTTCAAGAACGCGGCGCTGCCCTCTTATGCCGTGCTTTGCGTGCTGCTGGTGCTGGTCGAACTGCTCGGGCGGGTCAGCGGCGGCAGCCAGCGCTGGCTCAATCTGGGCTTCATGCAGCTCCAGCCATCCGAACTGATGAAGCCCGGCATCGTGCTGGTGCTGGCATGGTTCTACAGCGTGCTGCCCCCGTCCGAAATCCGCACTGGGCGTGCGATCGTGCCCGCAGTGGTCCTGCTCGGCCTGCCGGCGGGGCTCGTCATGCTGCAACCCGATCTCGGCACCGGCCTTGCGATCAGCTTCGGCGCAGTGGTGATCATGTTCCTCGCCGGTCTGCCGCTCTGGCTGTTCATCGGTGGCGGAGCGGCCGTGGCGGTGGCGGCCCCCCTCGCCTTCTTCACCCTGCTTCACGATTACCAGCGCAAGCGCGTGCTGGTGTTCCTCGATCCCGAAAGCGATCCGCTGGGTTCAGGCTATCACATCTCCCAATCGAAGATCGCGATCGGCTCGGGCGGCCTGTTCGGCAAGGGCTTCGGCCAAGGCTCCCAGAGCCATCTCGACTATCTGCCCGAGGCGCACACGGACTTTGTCTTCGCGACGATGGCGGAGGAGTGGGGGATGATAGGCGGGTTCTTCGTGCTGATCGTCTTTGCGCTCGTGCTGCGCTGGGGCCTGCGCGTGGCCTTGCGCGCACCCGACCGTTTCTCGCGCCTGCTGTCTGCGGGTATGGTGACAACGATCTTTTTCTACGTCTGCATCAACCTGATGATGGTCATGGGCCTCGCACCGGTGGTGGGGATCCCCCTGCCCTTCGTCAGCCACGGCGGCTCCTCGATGCTGACCAACATGCTGTGCATCGGCACCCTGATGGCGGTGGATCGCTGGTCGCGGCCGATGGATGCAGGCCTTCGCTGATTTTTCAAAATTGGGGCTTGGCAGGGCGGCAAAAAGCGCTAAGGGAGCCACTCCCGGTCGCCGGCAACGGTCCGGTGTGGACGCATAGCTCAGTTGGTAGAGCAGCTGACTCTTAATCAGCGGGTCCTAGGTTCGAGCCCTAGTGCGTCCACCATTTCCCCTTTTCTCTTCTGTTCGAAGTGCCAGGCGCGCAGTCCTGCCAGAACGGTTTTGCAAGGGCAATCGACGCGCGTAGATGGGCGCTTGCGCGCTCCGCTCGCACAAGCGCCGGCTTGCTACCTGCCGCAATAGCGCACTGTCCGCCTAGCGGAACTCCAGCTCCGGGAAGCCGGCCGCCGCGGACTGATCGAGCGCATCGTAGTAGAAGTTGGCACCGCCGAAGTAGATCAGCACGCGCGCGCCCTTGTCGGCGCGGTTGGCGCCCATCATCCACGAATTGACCTTGTCGCCCTGTGCCATCAGCGTCTGTGCATGGATATCGGCGGTCTGCTTGGTCCAGGCTGCTTCCGCCTCGGACTTGGGCCAGAACGTTGCGTGCCCTTCGTGCTCCATCTTGCGGATGCAGGCACTGATCCACATCGCATTCTGCTCGATCGAGGTCGGGAGATTGGCGAACGGGGCCTGCGGGCCGGTGACCATGAACATGTTGGGGAAGTCCGCTACGCAGACCCCCATGATGCTGCCCGAAACCGCGCCCCACTTCTCGTTCAGCGTCTGCCCGGCAGCGCCGATGATCGGGAAGGCTTCAAGCGCGCCGGTATAGGCCTTGAAGCCGGTGGCCAGGACGATGATGTCGAATTCGTAGTCCGCCTGCGTCGTGCGCACGCCGGTCTCGGTCACCTCGACAATCGGCTCGCGCTTCTTGATGTCGACAAGGCGGACATTGTCGCGGTTGAACGCTTCCATGTAGCCGTGATCGAGCGGCGGCCGCTTCGCGAAGAGCGGGTAATCGTCGTAGGTCGGGCAGAGCAGGTCGGCGAGTTCGGGATCGTTGACGCGCTCGCGCATCTTGCTCGTGATGAAATCGCCGGCGAGCTTGTTGGCCTCGGGGCTCGCCAGCAGGTCGTCGAACGTCTCGAACACCCAGCGGAAGCTGCCGGTCCAGTTCTCCTCGAAGATGCGCTGGCGCTCCTCGGGCGTGGCATCGAGCACGTTGCGGCCGACCGGACTGTCGAAGGCCATGCCGAACACGTGATTGCGGCACTTGGCCACGATCGCGTCGTAATTGTCCTTGATCTCCTTATCCCACTCCGGCGTCATCGGACGCTGCATGGCGGGAAGGATGTAGTTGGGCGTGCGCTGGAACACGGTGACCTGCGCCGCGGTCTTGGCCAGTTCCGGCACCATCTGCACCGCGGTCGCCCCCGCACCGATCACGCCGACGCGCTTGCCGGTATAGTCCAGCCCTTCAGGCCAGCGCGAGGAGTGGAACAGCGGGCCCTTGAAGCGGTCCATGCCCTTGAGCGCAGGAATC
>Ga0315905_10003640_pt1 | contig 15861 bp, 12 predicted proteins | sample LakEriMetagenome_5_FD_203522 | JGI IMG/M metagenome (GOLD analysis project Ga0315905, IMG submission 203522) | Freshwater fungal communities from buoy surface, Lake Erie, Ohio, United States - Buoy 4 MA121 | ecosystem: Environmental > Aquatic > Freshwater > Lake | place: USA: Lake Erie, Ohio... | reverse complement strand
AGTGTCGTGGTTGTTTTGTTTAGACCACCTGACTTTACCACTAACGCTCGTCATCACAAATGTTTGATCTTCTCTAAATGCAGCGTTTCACCCACAGATTTTGCGGAAGAGGCAAAAGTATTTTGTAAGTCATCTGCTCATGATTCGTTTTGACGACTATTCTAAACTGCATTGGAATCATGATCTATGGAGCCTCGTTCGGTATTTTCGATCATTGCGACTCACTGGCAAGAAAATGAATGCGTGGCTGGAAGCTCTGCGAAGCGATTGATGTCTGCCCGCTCAGACAAAAAAGTTCCCGATTGAACCAGCGACCATCGACTTACTGGTGAAATACATTCACGACTCGTCCAAACTGATGAAGAATGCGTTGTTGGCACTGCGCACCGAGGATGAAGCATTGGCTTTTTGCAAGAAGAAGAAGCTGTCAGTCAACTCCACCACGACGCGAAATCTGTCACATCATCAATCGTCCAAAGCATTGATCGCAACTGTTTCAGCAATTGCACAAAAGGCATGCACTGCTGCTGGAATTGGAGTGGATCTGAATCCTCAACGACGCGCAATTTGGTTCTCGGAGCATGGGTTACATGTCAGTGCAAGAAACCTTGACGGCGCGATCCCCTCATTGGAAAATCCCACCGCTGTCTGGGAAATCAAAGAATACTGGGGCAAAACAAAGGGAGGCAGCAAGATGAGTGATGCTGTTTACGAATGCCAGCTGGTGGGACTAGAATTGAGAATGTTTGAATCAAAAAGTGGCATTTCGATTGATCACATTGTCTTTGTGGATGGCAAAGAGCAATGGAATTGCCGCAAATCGGATCTACTGCGATTTATCGATCTTCACCAACAAGGCCTCATTGATCATCTCATCATTGGACGAGAAGTTGAAAGTGAATGGCCGATTTTGGCCAAAGCATTTGCAGGTGGGTAATCCCACACGCCAATGAAAATTGCGCGGTTAAACTACATGATGGGACGAAGAGTGCCATAGTTCGTGATCGGTGGGATTGTCACCCAAATAGAGCGCATGGCACACAGGCAGCGAAGGAGTAAAAGCCAGTTCCCCCGGCAGATTTTCGTCCAGAAGAAAACCTTTCACGTTAGCGCGGTGATTTGGAAGTGATTGGCCATTAGGTGCGATGCCCACTCCATGCAGGCGAGCACATGCTCCCGAGTAAGCGACGGATACGCTTCGAGAACGTCATCCACCGAGTCTCCGGCAGCCAGAAACTCCATGACTGTTTGCACCGTGATCCGCGTTCCTTTCACTACGGGGCGTCCATTGCAAATCGCAGGATCAATGATGATACAATCTTTCATAAGTCGAATTTTGCCCCAATCCGAGGCAGATGGCAAGTCACGATCTCTGGCACCGTGGGTGCGGCATCTCTGTAGTATCAGCGTCCCTCGGCTCATTTGCCCGGACACGGCGGCGGCCCGAAGCCGACGATCCGGGTTTTGCCGCCGACTTTCGGTACGTGGAAATCGACGATGCCGTAACCGTTGCGCTTCTGGCCCCGGTAGGAGCGGCCGTCGCTGGAGCCGACCATCACCGGCAGGCCGTCGGACTTTTCCTTGCCGAGATAAATTTGCACGTGCGACACGGCTGGGTCTTTGTCACTGTCCGCCACGTCTGCCGCCCAAAAGATCAGGTCGCCCGGTTTGAGTTTTCGATAGACCGCATGGCTGATGTCGCGCGCTTCGGCGGGCACCCGGGTGAAACGCGGGGAGTCCTTCAACCAAGCGAACTGTCCCGCCGAACTGCGCGGCGCTTCGATTCCCGCCTGCTTCAGGATGTAAGTCACGGCTCCGGAGCAGTCCATTCCCTCTTCGGGCGAGGCGCTGGCGTTTTTGTGGGGGATGTCCGGATGATCCGCTTCCAGTTGCATCGCCTGCTGCAGCATGGTTTTTGTTTTGGCATCAAGGTCCTTGTCCCAATCCATTTCGGGTATCGCGCCAAGAGGGGAGGCGAACATCACCCACGACAACAGGATGCGCGCGTTCACTCGCTCAGCCCAGAACCGCTTTCACGGGAACGCCTTTGTCGGCGATTTTGAAGGGACGTTTGGAGGGCGACATGATCACCAGCTCGTGGGGCAAGCCGAGGGCGGCGGCGATCGTCGCATTGAAATCCTGCACCGTCACCGGCTTGTCCTTCACTTTGTCGCCGCTGGCATCGGTCTCACCGTATTTCATGCCGCCCTTGATGCCGCCACCCGCAAGCAAACAAGAATAGGCGGCGGGATGGTGGTCGCGACCGTCCTTGTGCTCGGCCTGGATTTCCGGGGTGCGACCGAACTCCGTCGCCACCACCACCAGGGTATCCTGTAGCTTGCCGCGCTTGTGAAGGTCGGTGATCAACGCCGCGTAGGCCTGGTCGAACTCCTTGCATCGACCCTCGACCGCGGTGAAGTTGTCGTAGTGCGTGTCCCAGCCGCCGAGTTGCACTTCGACGAATCGCACGCCGTGTTCGACCAGTCGTCGCGCCAGCATGCAGCCCTGGCCGAAGCGGCCGGAACCGTAGAGTTTTTTCGTTTCGGCCGATTCCTCGTTCAGGTTGAATGCCTTGAGATCCTTGGAGTTCATCAGCTTGATCGCTTCCTGATAAAGATCCTGATAGGCTTTGACATCGCTGTTTTCATAACGATCATGAAACTGCTTGTTCAGCTTGTCGGCGAGACTGAGGCGGCGGTCGAAATTCTCCTTGCTCACTTCCTCGACACGCCGGGAATCCTGCAGGCCGGCATCGGGACTGCCGACGGGAGCGGCGGAATACTTAGCGCCGAAAAAGCCGCCGCCGGAGTGGTCGGCCGGGGTGTCGATGGCCACGAAGCCCGGGATTTCCTGATTGATGCGGCCGCCGAGTTTCATCACCCACGAACCGATCGACGGATGTTTGATGGTGCCGCGCAAGTTGTAGCTGGTGTGCATGACATAAGCGCCCTGCTCGTGGGCCCCCTGCATCGAGGTCATCGAGTTGATCACACAGACCTTGTCCATCACCTTGGCTGTTTCGGGCAGGTAGTGGCCGAGCAAGATGCCATCCGCACTGCTGGCAATCGCCGTGGTTTTTCCCATCACTTCCTTTTTCTTCGGTTTCGGGTCGAAGGTGTCGACGTGGCTCATGCCGCCCGACATGAACAGGTAGATGACATGTTTTGCTTTCGCGGTCGCAGCGGCCGATGCCGGTGCCGCTTCGGCAAGCGTCGCGCCCAACATCGGGAAAACGTGAACGCCGAGGCAGGCGCGCGCGGCTTGGCTTAGAAATCGGCGGCGGGACAATTCATCTTGTTGTTCAAAGGACATGATCGTGGGAGTTGGGGGTTATTGCATGAAGAGAAACTCGGAGGACATCACCAGTGCGGAAACGATATTGCGCAGGCCGCCTTCGCCCGATGCCTTCATCTCGTCCTTCATCCAGCCCATTTCCTGTGCGGTGGGCGGACGGTTGAGGATGGCGACATAAATCCGGCGGATCTTTTCCTCATCGGTGTTGGCTCCCGCGAGCCCCTTGTAGAGATGGGCGTCGGGATTGTTGACCAACTGGCGCTGCACGAAACCATTCATCAGTGAAAGCACCTGGCCGACGTTTGGTTCACGGCTTGAGGCCTCGACGACATCGCGTTCCGATTGCCCGAACAGAAAGAGGAAGTGTGAGCGCGGTGCCGGTGATGGCAGTTCCGAGGCCCTCACCTGGGCTTCGTTGTTGTAGGTGCGGACCTCGTTCATCATCATGTTCGGGTCAACCTTGCCACCGCCGCCGCTCTTGACCATCGACGCGAAGGTCGTGAAATAATCGCGCACTTGCTTCTCGGACTTCAATGCCAGCACTTCCTTTGAGAGTTCGGTCATCGATTTTTTCCCCACCAGAATCGGTCGACCGTTGTAATAGATCCGGTCGTCCAGGGTGCGACGTGGTTTTTTGTCGGGGTCCCCACTGGCAAGAGTGATCAGCGAATCCCAGATTTGCTCGGCGGAAAGGCGTTCGATTTTCCGTCCGTGGAAATCGTCCCCGGTCTCGACGGTTGAGGGGTTCGGGTTGGTGGCGAATTGAAACGTTTTGGTCAGCAGCAACACGTGCTGGAAGGCGCGGAGATCGTATTTCAAATCGACCATGGTTTGCACCAGATGAGTCATCAGGTCCGGGGCCTGGGTTTCTTTTGCAGCAATGAATTCATCGACCGGTTCATAAAACCCCTTGCCCATGACCCGCTTCCACATGCGGTTGGCAATCACCGAGGGAAACTGCTCGGGGTTTTTTGTCGTCACCCAGTCGGCGAGCTTTCTGCGGCCGTCATTTTCGTCCTTTTTATCGGACATCCGCACGCCCTTGCCGAACGGAGTTTTGGCACCGACGATTTCGCCGGGATCGGCATCGCGATATTGGTAGTCGGACGGCAGGGAGATGCGGCCGCTGCCGCCGCCGCCCAGGCTCATGCCATAGACCCGGTCCCACATGATCTGGGCGATGTTGTATTCCTCCCGTTTGCCGCCGTCGCGACGTTCCACATTCAATTCCCGCCACAAGGGTTCCATGTAGTTCTTGTTCAGGCTGTCCTGGCCGTTGGTGAAGGCGGCCAGTTGATAGAAATCGTGCCGCTCGGTCGTGCCGAATGGATCATCGTGGCATTGCGCACATTCCATCCGCGAGCCGAGAAAGATGCGCATCGAGTTGGCGAGATTGTCGAGCGGCATGCCGCGATCGCGGGTGTAGTATCCCACCGCTGCGGTCTTGGGATCCCAGCCATCGCCCTCGGCCGACAGCAGGATGTGCACAAAATCATTCCACGGCATGTTGTTGTCGATCGCCGTGCGCACCCAGTTTCGATAGGGTTCGTTGTTGGCATTGCTGCCGGTCTGGTGATCCGCCAACCGCAGCAGGTCGAAGGCCCAGTTGGTCATGTGACTCGAATAGCCTTTCGAATTCAGCAAGTAGGTCACCAACTCCTCCCGTTTGTTCGGTTCGTTGATTTCGAGAAACGCCCGCCCTTCCTCGATGGTGGGAATCCGGCCGATGCTGACCAGAAATGCGCGACGAAGAAACGTGGCGTCGTCGGTCACTTTGGGGACATCCAGTTTTTTCTGCTGATAAAATCCGGCCACCGCCTGGTCGATTTTCAGCGCGGCTTTTTTCAAGGTCGCGAGATCGGGGCTGGGGGACGACTGCTGGGCAAAAAGCATGCCGGGAAGCAGCATCATCAAAAGGATGGGTTTCATATGGAAAAGACTTCCATTCCGGGGGCGATTGTCAACAAAAATATCCGTTTTCGCGGGCTTCCCCGAGGCGGCGACCTTTCAGGTTTTCTCCCGAAACAAGGCGACCGAGTGGCGCATGTAGTTGAAGCCGGAGAGCACGGTGAGCACCAGAGCGACCCACATCATCAATGGCGTGAAGTAATGGACCGGGTCCGTCAGCCAGCGCAGAGAGACCAGTGCGGAAGGGACGGTCGGATGGTCGCGCAACGCCAGCCAGACCAATCCGGCGATGATGAAGACGATTTGAAAAATCATTTTCAATTTCCCCCAGCGATCCGCTGCCATGACCACCCCGTGTTCCACGGCGATCTGGCGCAGTCCGGTGACTAGGAATTCGCGGCAGATGATCAGGATCGTCACCCACATCGGACAAAGATGCTCGATGCTCAAATGCACGAACGCCGCGCAAATCAGGATTTTGTCAACCACCGGATCGAGCAGTTTGCCAAGCGCGGTGACCAGGTTGAGCTTGCGTGCGAGATAGCCGTCAAGCCAGTCGGTCGATGCCGCCACTGTGAAACACAGCAGCGCCAGCCATCCCGCCACCGGACCATCCACGGAGGCCGCGGCCACATAGACGACCGTGAGCCCGAGTCGCGCCAGCGTGATGGTATTGGGTAAATTCACCACCGCTGTTTCGCAGAATTTGCCATGGCTGGCAATCATTGCTTGAGGGAATGTCGGCGACGGTTCAAAACGGGAATTTTTTGCCTGAACGAAACGAGACAGATGCTGACGCGAATTGGCCGTGCGCCCGGCGGCTACGAAAATCGTTTCCGAAGGCAAGGTCCTGTCCCCAGGCTTTCGAGCAGTGCGCCCGCCAGACGCAGCCAACGCTACTTTTTCTTCAACGAACTCAAGTACTCGACGAGGTCGACAAATTCCTGTTCGGTGACAGCACGGGCCAGGCCTGGAGTCATGAGCGAAATGGGGAGCTTGGTTTTGCTCGCGACATCGGCCTTGGGGGTTTTGACGATCACTCCGCCGGGGACTTTCAGCGCCAGTTCGTCATCGGTCTCGCTGGCGATCATGCCTATGTACGAATCGCCCTTGGTGGTCTTTACCTCAAAGCCTTCAAATCCAAAGCTGATGGCGGCATTGGGATCGAGGATGGCGGTGTAAATGGCCTCCTTGGGAAGTTTTGTCCCGATCTCGCTGAGGGCGGGACCGAAGTCGATCCCCTCTTCCTCCCCCGCCTTGTGGCAGGCGATGCAAATCCTGGCATAGACGGCGTGACCATTGGCGACATCACCCTTGCGGGCAAGCAGTTCGGCAATGGGGGGCAGGGGTTTGTTGTCGGCGGATTGGGCCATGGGCAACAGCTCGGAACCCGCTTTTTGAAGGGCGGTATCCGCCGAGGCATTGAGCACCTGACTGGCGGCCAGTTTGCCCTCGGCTGGCAATCGATTTTTCTGCACGGCTTCCAGAAGCACGAGTTCACCATTGCGGCTCTTACCGAGCGAACGCACGGCGATGGATTTTTGATCAGCGCTGGCTTTGGGGTCCTGTGCGACCTGTAAAATCACTGCCGCCGCTTCCCGACTCTGGCTGACGGCCAGCGTGTCGAGCAAGAGGCCGAACTTGTCGGGAGCGGCAGCGAGAATGGCGGATTTGATGGCCTCCACCTGCCCCATATTCACCAGTGTCTTGAAGGCCGTGCCCGCTTCCGCAGTGCCCACCTTGGAAATTCCGAATTCGAGCAATTTCGGGCCTTCCTCCGCCACGTGGAAGCGTTCCAGAAAATCGAAGTATGGCTTGCTGCCACGATTTGCATTCAGGAAACGTCCCACGGCATCCTTCACTTTCGGAGAGGCGATGGCGTAGTCGAAATTCTTCAATTTCTCAATCGTCGCCATGACGAGCCGGTCCTTGTCCGCCTGCTCCTCAGTCGCGGCATCCTGGGCGAAAGCCGAAGCCATGATCAGAAGCGGCAGAATCGAGCGCATGGGTCCCATGAGGCGCAAAGGAATCTACTGAAGCGACTTCTCCAAGGCGGCCTGACGCTGTGCCTCGGTTCCTTGGTAATCGATGGCGCGGAGATAGCGGAGTTTTTCGCCAGCGGAAATCTTTTCGTCTTCGAGCAACTTGAGCGATAGGTCGGCTGACTTGGTGGCACGACTGGTCCAAATGATGTCGCGCCCCGCGGGGGTGTCCCATTTGTCGCCAACCAATGCCAGATAAGCATCGAGACAGGCATCCCAATTCAATTGAGCGCTGCTGTGAATGGCGGCGAGGTACCAGCGGTCTTTGCCATCGTGCTTGGCGGCAAGCTGCGCCCAGACCTTGGCCGCTTCGGGAGATTTGATGAAGCGCAGCGACGTGAGCGCTTCGCGGCGGACCGCAGGGCTGGAATCGGCCACCAGCGGTGTGGTGAGCGCCACCAAATCGAGTTTCAATTGTCGGGCGAGCCGCAGGCCGGTGATGCGGATGTCCTCGTCCTTGTCCTTGAGAGCGGATGCCACGACCGCGGCTCCCTGCCCGGTCAACTTGCCCAGCGCCCAGAGGGCACGTGCGCGGAATCGGGGATTGGCATGCTCGTTGTAGATTTTTTCGAGAGCGGGTTTGGCTGCATCGCCCGCTTTCGCCAGTGCCTGCCAGGCGAGATAGCGGGTGGCTTCATTGGGATTCAACAAGGCGGCTGCGGCTCCTTCGGGTGTGGAAAAATCCGGTGCGACAATGCTGTACTTGCCCAGGGCGGCGGCGGGTGCGACCCGGTAAATGCGTCCATGTTCCAGATCCCCCATGCCATGACCACCGACACCCGGATCATACCAGTCGGCCACCAGCAGGCTGCCATCGGGAGCCACACTGGCATCGCTCGGGCGGAACCAGTGATCCCGCGTGCCTCTGAGGAGATCCACGACCTCAGCCTTGTTTCCAGCGCCGTCTTTCGTCAGAGGGTAGCTGCGGACAATGTTCGGTCCGGCATCGCAATGGATGATCTGACCTCGGAAAATGGGGGGCAACATGCTGCCTTCGTAAACGAGGATTCCCGTCGGACTGCCGGCACCGGTCACCAGCAGGTTGGGCATCACGCCGGGGTCCTTTTGATGCCAGTGGGCGGCCTGGACTTCCTCGTCGGTTTTGGCATCCCCTTTTTGCCAACTCGCGCCGGTGAGTTCGTCCGCGTATCCATAGTTTCCAAATTCCATGACCTGGTTGATGCGGACGGACTTGTTGCCATCGTCGTCGTTGTCGCTTTGGAAAATGGTCCCGAAGGAATCCACATTGCATTCCCAGTTGTTGCGGAAATTCCACGCCACCGTTTCGAACTCTGTCAGGTCGGGATTGCAACGGAAGATACAGCCCTGCTGGTAGGGTTTGCGGCTGCTGTTGACCACGTTTCCAGCCATGTCCGTCATCGGCTTGCCATCCTTGTCCTTGAGCTCCTCGCCGGTATTGCCGTAGTTGAAATAGAATTTTCCATCGGGCCCGAAATGGAACGCATGGATGCCGTGATCGTGCTGCACCCCATGGATTCCAGTGAACAGCACTTCGGTCTTGTCGGCCTTGTCATCGCCGTCGGTATCGGTCAGTTTCAAGACATGATCCCCTGCCGAAACGATGCAGGAGTTCCCCAGCACGCAGACACCGTGGGGAGAAATCACGTCCTTGCCCTGGTAGAAGACAATTGACTTGTCCGCGGCGCCATCACCATTCGTATCCTCCAGAATGAGAATCCGGTCGCCTTCCGGACGCTTGCCGGCGTGCTGACGATAGTTGACGATTTCCGCCACCCAGACGCGGCCCCTGGCATCAATGTCAATACTGCTGGGGCTGAGAAGCATCGGTTCCGCGGCAAACGTCGCGGCTTCCAATCCATCCGCGACATCCAGGGCCGCCAGTGCGGCATCGGGCTCCTGAAAACCGCCACCGCCGTGCAATGAAACGGTCGTCGAAGGCTTGCTGGTCCACACTTCAAAGACTACCGAAGTGCTGTTGCCCTGTGAAACACCACCCTTGTCGAGCCCTCCCTGCGCCTTGAAGTTTTTGGTTCCCGCAGGCAGATCAAATTCAATCACCGAGTTGGCATGCGTGCCGATGCCAAAGGCCACGGGCTTTTCATTCACAATGATCGGTTGCCCCTGCACGTTGACATTGATGCCCACCTTGCCCCAGCCAGCTTCAGCTCTGACCCAGGGAATTTCCGTCAGTTTTTTCTGGCCATAATCCCCGCTGATCCGCGGCTCCACCCAGGCGCTCCAGTCAGCGGCGAAATCATTGCCACCATCAGTCACCACAAGATACAATTTGCCCGCGCCCTTCAGATCCACATCGATATCCACGGCATGCCCGACCGTTTCGGGTGTCACGATATGACTCTTAAACAGGGGCTTGGCACTTCCAGAATTGGCATTCGCCGCCGCTGCCGGTGCCGACACTTTGCCCGCCGGATGGAGGTCAGCAAAAAGTGGTGTGACGAGAAAAAGGCTGGGCAGCAGGGTTAGGAATGGGAAACGCGACGAAACAGCGGGCTCGCGCTGGCCCTGCCGGGTTTTGTTGGTCAATTTCATGGAGCGAAACATGGCTCTCCAGTCCGCTTTGTCAAATCATTATTGATTGATCACGGCGGCAAGCTGATCGAATTTGCCGATGTTGAAATCGCTGCGAATGCGCAGCATGCATTCGGGTGGGAAGCGGTGTGTGAGTTGTTGCTTTGCACGACGTTACGATCGCCCTCCGGCAGAGCTGCATCCTGCGATACTGGCTGACCAAACCAAGGATATAGCGACTTGCAACAGAGAAGCCCCATTTTGAATCGTGCCTGTCTCGTTTTGTTCAGACCCCGGCATCAGGTCGTACAAAAAGAATCGACCACATTCTTTGTCATTTCAACAACAAGGGGTTGCATGAATCGATGTTTTCCTTTACGTAACTCGCTCCTTCCCATCACACGATCATGAGCAAAAGCGACTTCGGACTTATCGGACTGGCCGTCATGGGCCAAAATCTCGTTCTCAATGTGGAATCGCGCGGTTTCCAGGTCAGCGTGTTCAACCGCACCACCGCCACCACCGATGAATTCATCGCCGCGCATCCCGGCAAAAAGCTCGTCGGTGCGAAAACGCTCGAGGAATTCGTGCAGTCGCTCGCCACGCCGCGCAAAATCCAAATCATGGTCAAGGCAGGAGGCCCGGTGGACGCGGTGATCGAACAACTGATCCCCTTGCTCGACCAGGGCGACATCATCATCGATGGCGGCAATTCGCTCTACACCGATACCGAGCGTCGCGATGCGTACCTTTCGGAAAAAGGCCTGCGCTTCATTGGAGCCGGCGTTTCCGGCGGTGAGGAAGGCGCTCGCAAGGGACCGGCAATCATGCCCGGCGGACCGCTTTCGACGTGGGATGTGATGAAGCCGATTTTCGAATCGATCGCCGCGAAGGTCGATGGAGAACCATGCGTCACCCACATCGGTCCCGGTGGTGCGGGGCATTATGTGAAAATGATCCACAACGGCATCGAGTATGGCGACATGCAGTTGATCTGCGAGGCCTACAACATTTTCAAGTCCGCCGGATTCACCGCTGCGGAATTGGGCCAGGTTTTCACCGACTGGAACAACGGCGACCTCGAAAGTTATCTCATCCAGATCACCGCCGAGATTTTCAAACAAATCGATCCCGAAACCGGTGCCGCGCTGGTTGACATGATCCTCGATACCGCCGGTCAAAAGGGCACCGGCAAGTGGACGATCATGAACGCGGTGGAAAACACCGTGGTGATCTCGACGATCAACGCCGCCGTGGAAGCGCGGATCCTTTCCTCGATGAAGGACCAACGCGTCGCCGCCAGCGCGGAACTCCATGGTCCGGTCGCGAACATCAGCGGCGACAAAGCAGCACTGGTCAAACAAGTCCACGACGCGCTCTTCGCCTCGAAAATCATTTCCTACGCCCAGGGTCTCGACCTCATCGCCACGATGGGCAAGGAGAAAAACTGGGGCCTCGACCTCGGAAAGATCGCGGCGATCTGGCGCGGCGGTTGCATCATCCGCGCCCGCTTTCTTAATGACATCACCGATGCCTATCGCAGCAATCCGCAACTGAGCAACCTCATGCTCGCGCCGTTCTTCAAAAACCTGCTCAACCAATTCCAGCAAAACTGGCGCGAAGTGGTGTCCGTCGCCACCCTCAACGGCATCCCCGTTCCCGCGTTCAGCGCTTCGTTGGGCTACTACGACAGCTACCGCAGTGCCGTTCTTCCCGCCAACCTGCTGCAAGCCCAGCGCGATTTCTTCGGCGCCCACACTTACGAGCGCATCGACAAACCACGCGGCGAGATGTTCCACACCAGCTGGCCGGATGTGATCGGGTGAGTGATGCGGCCGGGCGCAGTGATTGCCCCGGTACGCGTGACTTGGCCTCCTTCCGAAATTGGAAATGCCATTTTCCACGTGGATTGGGCACCTTCCGAAATCGGAAATGCCCCGGCAAGCGTTGGTTGGCCACCCCCTGAACAAAGCCAAAAATGAACGCTGCGCCATGATTCGCGCGACGTTTCGACTTGCCAAGACCGCCCGATTCACTTGTAGTTGCCGTCCTTTCGGAATCTATGGCACTCATCGTTCAAAAATACGGCGGCACCTCGGTCGGATCGCTGGACCGCATCCGCAACGTGGCCCAGCGGTTGAAATCGACGCGCGATGACGGAAACAAGGTTGTCGCCGTGGTTTCGGCGATGTCGGGTGTGACCGACGGACTGCTGAAAATGGCTCATGAACTCTCGACCTGTCCGCCCGAGCGCGAACTGGACGTTCTGGTGTCCACCGGCGAACAACAGTCGATCGCCCTGGTTGCGATGGCTTTGCAGGACATTGGTGTCGAAGCCGCATCGATCACCGGAGCCCAGGCAGGCATTTTCACCACCGGATCGCATACCCGCGGGCGGATTCTGGAAATCGATCCCTCGCTGATGAACCAAATGCTCGACGAGGGCAAAACGCTGGTCGTCGCGGGTTTTCAGGGCGTCACACCAGAAGGCATGATCCACACGCTCGGCCGCGGTGGTTCGGACCTCACCGCGATTGCCATCGCCGCTGCTCTCAAGGCGGATGTCTGTCAGATTCTCACCGATGTCGATGGCGTTTACACCTGCGACCCTCGCATCGTCCCGAACGCGCGCAAGCTGCCGGAAATCAGCTACGATGAAATGCTCGAAATGGCCTCGTCGGGCTCGAAGGTCATGCAGTCGCGCTCGGTGGAATTCGCGAAAAAATACGGAGTCATTTTCGAGGTGCGCTCCAGCCTCAACAACAATCCCGGAACCCTCGTTAGAGAAGAACATACCGCTATGGAAAACGTCGTCATTCGTGGAATCAGCATCGAACGCTCGCAAGCCCGTGTCACCGTGACCGGCATTCCCGATGCCCCGGGCATGTCCGCGGCGATTCTCGGAGCCCTCGCCGAGGCCGAAATCAATCTGGACATGATCATTTCGAACATTGCCAGTGACGGCTTCGCGCGTCATTCGTTCACCATGCATTCGAACGACCTCGGCAAAGCCCAGGCCGCATTGAAGCCGGTGATCGCCAGACTCGGCGGTAACGCGAAGGTGGAAACCGAAGGCGGCATCGCCAAACTTTCCGCAGTCGGCATCGGCATGCGCTCGCATTCGGGTGTCGCCGCGACCATGTTCAAGGCCCTCGGCGACGCCGGCATCAACATCGGCATGATCTCCACCTCGGAAATCAAAATCGCGGTGACGGTGGACGAGCGCTTCATCGAGGACGCCGCACGCGCCGTTCACGACGCCTTCCATTTGGACAAGGAACCGGTGTGAGTTTTATCAACTTTCCCCGCCCTGCTGTTCGCGGCTGATTTCCATCAGCAGTTTTTTTTCTTTCTCGGTCAGCGAGTGCAGGCCTTTCTCGCGGACCTTGTCGAGAATCCGGTCCATCGCGTTGGTGGCTTTCAAATCAATCACCGTCCGCGGTTTGATTTTTGGTTCCTGACGCGACGTCACCGGCTTTTTGGGCCGGCTTTTCATTTCGGGCAGTCCCAGTTCGTCCGCCAGTTGCAGCGGGCGAAGCAGGTTTTGATGGCGCAGCAAGGCCCAGATTGCGCCGAACACAACGACATGCATCGCCAGCATCGTCCACTGGCGAAAAACGATGTCGGAGCCTGCGGTGCCGAGCAACACGATCAAGGCGATCCATTTCAAGCGGATGCCAAAGAAAAAAAACGGCTCTTCCGGATTCATCAGGCAATAGATCAGAAACACCAGCGTCCCTAACAACTGGGGGCCCAGCAGGAAACCAGGGCCCAGGGCTTGGCAGGCCAGCAGCACCAGCGGCGGCATCAACCAGGCCATCGCGCAAATCAGCGCAAAAACCGCGGGCTCGGTATGTTCCTCTACCCGCGATCCAAAAATCGCGAATACCACCAGGCTGAAGATGAAACTGACAGTCGGGTCCGCAAACCAAAGGTAACTGAAAACCGTCCACCAGGTTTTTTGCAGATCCGTATGCGTTGAAAACTCCATCAGCTCCGCATAGGACGACATTCCCATGACCAGACAAACGAGCATCGACACAACGAGCATCATGACGATGATCTGGGTCAGATGAATGGGGAAACGTCCCAAAGTGAAAAAGGGAGGGCGCGGATTGCCGTAGCGGGTGAATTCCATGTTCGTGGGCACGAAACATAGCCGTGTTGATGGGAAAATCAATGATGATGCGCACGTCGTGAAGGCAAAGCATTCCACCATCAACCTTGCGGTTGTTGTTGCGGCGATCCCCGTGGTTCAGGCATGGGCAAGAATGGGCGCGGATGTGGCGGTATTGACCACACATCGTCTTTTTGTTGTGAATTCGATGATGGACGGGAGCAATGTCTTGACCCGGTGCGCGGGATCGGGCACAGTTCCGGTGAGCGATGAAATATTTTTCCGCCAAGTCCGCCTTCCTTGTATTGCTGCTCCCCTTTTCGTTAGGTGCCTGGGAACGTGGTGAGGTAAAGTTTGAGATGATCGAAGCCAAGGCGCGCGAGCTGGCGGAAAACGAGTATCATGTCTCCGACAGCATGGCCATGCCGGCGTGGATGAAGGATCTGACCTACGATCAGTATCGGGACATCCGATTTCGGGTGGAGAAGTCCTTGTGGGCCAGCGACGATCTTCCTTTTCGTGCGCAGTTTTTTCATCCGGGATACTTGTTTCGGGATTCCGTGGTGATCAATGAATTCACCGACACCCACCAGCAGGAGGTGAGATTTTCCCAGGACTTCTTCACCTACGGAAAACTCGTCAGCGATCATGCGGAAGAGAACGGCAATGTCGGTTACGCGGGCTTCAAGTTGTTTACCGATTTTCATGGTAATGGCGTGATCGATGAGATGGTGGTGTTTCAAGGGGCGAGCTACTGGCGCGCGCTGGGAAAAGATCTGCGCTATGGTCTTTCCGCGCGCGGACTGGCGATCGATACCGGTGCGGAGGGTAGTCCGGAGGAGTTTCCCCGTTTCACCAAGTTCTGGCTCGCCAAGCCCAAGCCGGATGCCACCGGGGTGCGGTTCCTCGCACTGCTCAACAGTCCCTCGACGAGTGGCGCGTATGATTTCACCATCACTCCCGGCGAAGACACGGTGGTTGATGTGCGCGCGGTGCTCTTTCCCCGCAAGGCTTGCAAACGATTCGGGGTGGCACCGCTGTCGAGCATGTACTGGTTCGGGGAAAACTCCAAACGCCGCTTCGATGATTTCCGGCCCGAGGTGCACGATTCCGACGGTCTGGTGATCCACATGGCGTCCGGGGAGAAAATCTGGAGGCCGATCACCAATGACAGCGGAAGGCTGGAGTTCAGTTTCTTTGAAGCGAGCCAGTTGAAAGGCTTCGGGCTGGCGCAACGCGATCGTCGTTTTGCCGCCTACGAGGACGGCGAGGCCGCCTATCATTTGCGGCCCTCGGTTTGGATAGAGCCGACGAACGACTGGGGCAAGGGGAAAGTCATGCTGATGGAAATTCCGACGGTGCGGGAGTTGGACGACAACATAGTCGCGACCTGGGTGCCGGATGAAACCCCGCAACCCGGACAGCGATTGGAATTCAAGTATCGCCAGCACTGGACCCTGCGTGAGGACCTGGCTTCGGCGGGCGGGCATGTGGTGGCCACGCGCACCGGAGTGCACGCGTGGGAGCCGGAACAACGCACCATGATCGTCGAATTCAGCGGCGGTAAACTGGATGAGATCAAGGAACCATCGGAACTCACTCCCATGATCGAAATCTGTGGCGATGCGGCCGCCAAACTGAAAGTGAAATTCAGCAACGTGCAGAAAATGGAAGGCAATCGCTGGCGGCTTGGATTCCTTCTGGCACCGGCAACCGAGGAAGGCAAGCTGGCCGATGTCGGACCCGTGGAAATGCGCTGCTGCCTGAAAAAAGGCGAGGATTTTCTCACAGAAACATGGGTATATCGAATCCAGCCATGAACCCGCTGCGTCCGCTCAGCGAGGTGGAACTCGCCGAGTGGGAGCAGGCCTACATTTCCGTGGAGTGCTACTTGCGCGCCCTGCAACTTCGCAACCGCCTGCTGGTGGCCGACATGGTGCGCGCGATTCTCTTTCGCGCATCGGACCGCCAGGCCCGCGAGCCGGAAAA
>Ga0315905_10003639_pt1 | contig 15866 bp, 13 predicted proteins | sample LakEriMetagenome_5_FD_203522 | JGI IMG/M metagenome (GOLD analysis project Ga0315905, IMG submission 203522) | Freshwater fungal communities from buoy surface, Lake Erie, Ohio, United States - Buoy 4 MA121 | ecosystem: Environmental > Aquatic > Freshwater > Lake | place: USA: Lake Erie, Ohio... | reverse complement strand
TACTCTCAAAGACGCTTTTATTGCATTGTATTGCATTGTAAAATATCGTTTTTTTAAATAGTTTTTTTAATTTAATTAAAAATGATTTTAGGATTAATACCAGCTAGATTGCAGTCTGCAAGACTATCCAGAAAACCTCTTTTAGATATAGATGGTTTACCAATGGTTATACACATTCTTAAAAGAGCCCAATTAGCTAAAAAATTAAACAGGGTAATAGTTTGCACAGATAGTGATGAAATAGCAGATGTGGTTAAAGGTTATAAAGGTGAGGTTATAAAGACAAGATCAGATCATATAAATGGAACTGAAAGAATTGCTGAAGTAGCAAGAAAAATTAAATGCGATCAAGTTGTGGACATTCAATGTGATGATGTTTTTGTTGATCCATCTCATATAGATAGATTGGTTAATTTTCATAAAAAAAACAGAAATTTTGATATAATTGTTCCTTATTCAAAATTAATAAAAAAAACAAACGAAAGCATTGTTAAGATTGTCTCTAATAAGTTTAATAAAGTCTTATATATGAGCAGAGAAAATATACCTTTTACTTATATAAATAAAAAAATAATTTATCAAAAACATTTAGATATAATTTCCTTTACTAAAAAAGCGTTAATAGAATTTTCAAATTTATCTAAATCATATAATGAAAGTTATGAGGGAATAGAACTACTCAGAGCGTTGGATAATAATTACAATCTAGGTACATTCTCTATAAATACCAACTGTTTTTCAGTTAATACACGCACGGATTACATAAATGCTATTAAAAAAATGAAATTCTGTAAAATTAAGAAGAAGTACAAGTGAGAAGTAAAAAATTAATTTTATTTGACTTAGACGGAGTGTTGTTCAATACAAAATTGAATATGAAAAAATCGTGGGAAAATGTTTGTATTAATTTTTTTTTAAACAAAAGTTTTCAAGACTATTTTTCTAATATAGGAATTCCTTTTGAAGATATTTTAAAAAAAATTGGAATAAATAAAAATATAAAAAAAATCAAGAAATTTTACAAAGAACAGTCTTTAAAACATAAAAAATTAATAAAAATATATCCTGGTGTAAAATTTACTCTTAAATCTTTACTTAGATATGGGTGCAAAATAGGCGTTGTTACTTCGAAAGATAACGAAAGAACAAAAAAAATAATAAAAGATTATAAATTAAAATTTTCTGTTATTCAGTGCCCAACTGCATATTTAAGGGGAAAGCCATTTCCAGATACTCTTTTGAAAGCAATTAATAAATTAAATTTTGAAAAAAAAAATGTTTTTTATGTAGGCGACACTTACAATGATTATTTGGCAGCAAAAAATTGCAAAATTAAATTTATTTTTGCAAAATACGGATATGGAAATATTGCATTTAAATCTTTTGCAACAATTAATAATTTTAAAGATTTATTAAAGTTAAAATATTAATGTTCAGTATTAAAAGTGTACTTTTTATAAGCAATGAAGCAAATAAAATTTTAAATAGTAAACACTCTTCTAAATTCACTCATGCTATTAATTCATTAAATGTTATTAAATTTCATAATGATTACTTGATAAGTCAAAAAATTTTTTTCACCAATGTAATTTATTCTTCTTTTTTTTTTATTATAAAAACATTTATTAGTATAATTCAGTGGTTTTATAAAATTAGCGAAAATTTAATTCTCTCATTAAGTTTAAAAAAAAATATCAATAGTTTAATATCTGAAAAGGATATTGTTTTTGTATCTTTTATAAGAAACGAAGATTTTGATCCAAATGTTAAAGATTTTGTTTATGGAGATATTTTAAATTCTTTGAAAAAAAAAAATATAAAATATAAAATATTATATCTAAATTTGACTGCAACAAATTCTAGAAAAATTACGAATAGGTATAATAGTAAAAATTTATTCATTCTAGAAAACATTTTAAGTTTAAAGGGCGAATTTATATTACTTTATTGGCAATTTTTAGAATTGAGCAATATTTTTGTTAATTTTTTTTTAAAAAATAAAATTAGCATCACTTTTTTTATTCAAGTTGCAATTTCAATTTTTTCTAATCAAACTAAAATTAATTTAAGAATATATTATCAATTTGATAATTTTTTTTCAAAACATAAAAGTTTTTTTGGGGTCTCTACATTTGAAGGTTATGCTTGGGAAAAATTATTTAATTATTCTTTAAAAAAAAATAATTTGGAGTCAAGGTGTTTGGCTTACCAGCATTCTGGAATCTTAAATAATCAACAATGGTTAAAAAAATTTAAATTTAATAATTTTTCACCAGATCATATTTTTACATGCGGAAAAATTAATAGAAAAAAATTGATAAAATTAAACAAACTTTTTAAGTATAGAGTTTCTGTAATTGGAACCTCAAAAAATAAAATTCTTAAGAAAAAAAATAAAATAGAAAGTCCGAATAAAAAAATTAATTGTTTAGTTTGTCCTGAGGGTAGTATTCAGGAAACAAAAATTATTTTTGATTATATATTTGAAGTTTTTAAAAATGTAAAAAATATTAGATTTATTTTACGAACGCATCCTTTTATTAATATAAAATCTTTTTTTGATAAATATATGAGACATAAAATCGATATTTTTCCTAAAAATATTTTACTTTCAAAAAAGAAATTTGAATTTGATATCCAAAGATCCCAATTAATATTGTTTAGAGGAAGTTATTCAGTAATTAGTGGGCTATTAAATAATTTAATACCTATTTACTATAAGCACGAGAAAGATTTTTTTAATATTAGTCCAATTGAAGATTATAAATATAAGATATTTTTTGTTAAAAATAGTAATGAGTTTATTACCCTAATTAATAATAAATCTTTTTACAAATATTTTTCTTATCTGAAAGCAAAAAAATATGCTAGTAATTTTTTTTCACCTTATAATGAACAAATTATTTTAAACTATATAAATAAAATCGATGCTATTAGATTTTAATCTTTTTTCTTTCCGAATATGATAATATTAGAAGGTATCATTAATAATTTTATATAAGATATTTTATAATCTATATTTTTATTAAAAAGTCTCATCATGGTTTCAATATCTTTAATTGAGAGGAGATTAAGGTTTTTTTCCTTAGATAAATCTTTCATTCCTATTTGTCCTAGTATCCATCTATGTATTTTTTTTGGGAGCCAATGAATTAGTGGTATTTTGCTATGAAAATCTATTGGATAATGTCTATTTGGTGTGATGATTATAAAAACTTTTTTAGTTAATTTTATAATATTTTTTATCATTTGAATTTGGTTTTTTCTTGAGCCAACATGTTCAATAGTTGCATTAGATACAATCAGATCTGAAGACATTTTCATAATCTTTTTTTTATTAAGATTTTTTGTAATTGAATGTTTTAATTTATAGTCAAATATTTTTAATTTTATATTTTGATTAGAGATAGATTTTAAAATATTATTTTTGTTCTTTAGTTTTTTGATTATAAAATTAGAACTTTTAAAATTTTCATCTTCAGTAGTCCCCACATCTAAAATATCTTTTACTTTATATTTTTTTATATAATTATTTAAAATTTTAACAATTTCTAACCTTTTTTTTATTATTATATTTTCTATAAATGTATTGTGATTTTTAACGTAAATACTTCTATTATTTATTAATTTCATTATTGAAATAATTTTTTAATTCTATTTTTAATCATTGAAATAAAAGAAGGAAATATTTTTTTTAAATGATGTCTAAAACCTTGGTCATGTACTTTTTGATTATAGTAGATTCTTCTTTGATATTCTTCAATTCTTCTGCTACAACATATATCTTTCCATCCCAGTCCATGGTTTAGGAAATAGGGTAGCAAATCATCTTTTTTTAACCATTTGCCAGGAATATCGTTACCAAAAGGTCCTGATGAATGAAGATCGAATGTGTATTTAGTTTTTTTATTGTCCTTATTTCTAATATATATGTTATTTAATTTTTTATTACCCTCTAATATTTTAAATGATTTATAATTTGAATTTAATATAAGTTGAATTACCTCTGGTGTTTGAACCTCAACACTTAGGTATTCTGCATAAATATTATTATTTAGTAAATCTTTAAGAACGACCCAATCGTGATGTTCAATATCAATCTTAATGTAGTATGGATTTATAATATTAAATTTATTTTTATAATATTTAATTAAATTGCTTGCTTTAACACTATCTACATTAATTTTATTAAAATCATTAATTTTATGTGGCTTACCAAATTGCGACAATACATTTTTTTTTTTGGATATATAAAAGTTTTGATTAGTTTTATTAGAATTTGTAATAATTTTATTAACAATTATTAATTGTTTTTTCTTAATTTCATTTGAAAAGTTTTCCCTTATCTCTTTGCAAAGTTTTGGATTGGCTTCAATCCCAATGATATAATCACTTTTTTTTAAAAAATATTCAAAATTTTGTCCTTGATTGCAGCCAATATCAAATATTAATTTTTTCATTATTGTGTTTTAGTTATATTAATATTATGCAATTTAAAATATAAATAAAATTTATATAATAATTCTAATTCTTAATTTTACTGTGAATCTTTTAATAAAAAAAAAATTATTTTTTATTTTAATTTTTTTAGTTGGAGTTTTTATATATAAAGATTATGGAATATCCTGGGATGAAAAAATATCAAGAAATTACGGTCTGGTAAGTGGAAATTACATTCTAAAGAAAATTTTATCAGACGAAAAATACAATCAAATTTATAGCACGGTTGTAAATAAGGAAATTTTAAGTGACAGACCTAATAAAAAGATACCAGATTTACATTCTTATATAGATAGATCTTATGGAGTAGCATTTGAACTCCCCGTCACTTTTTTTGAAATTATTTTTAATTTAAAAGATAATAATATTTATTATTTTAGGCATTTCGCAAGCTTTTTTTTATTTTTTATTTCGTTAATCTTCTTTTTTAAATTAATAAAAAATAGAACCAATAGTGATTTTTATGGATTGTTAGGTTGTTCATTAATTATTGTTCATCCTCATATTTTTTCTCATTCTTTTTTTAATTCAAAGGATATTCCATTAATGAGCTTTATGATTATTAGCTTATATTTTGGATTTAAATTTATTAGCAGGCGAAATATTAAATACGCTATTTTATTTTCCTTTTTTACTGCACTTGCATTTTCCACTAGAATAATTGGTATAATTATATTGCCGTGTTTACTGTTTTATTTTTTTTTTAACGTTGAAAAAAAAAATAAAATGAATTTTATATATTTTTCATCGTTAATTTTATTTTTTACTTTTTTTTTTGGAATACTCACTTGGCCCTTTTTATGGGAAGACCCAATTATAAATTTTAAATATGTACTCAATTATATATCCCATTTTCCTTGGTCGAATAAAGTTCTTTTTTTTGGCGAAAGAATAAGCGCCACAAATTTACCTTGGTATTATATTTTCATAATGTTTTTATTTACCACACCGATTTTTGTAGTTTTTTTAATTTTATTATCTTTTTTTTATTTTTTTTATGAAACTTTTAATCAAATTAAATATAATAAATTTCAGATTAAATTTTTTGAAGATTTTTTCATTCTTTGTATTATTTTTATACCAATATTAATTGCTATACTGTTAAAAGCGACTATTTATGATTCTTGGAGGCACTTTTTTTTTATTTATCCCTTTGTAGTTTTTTTTATAGTTAATTTTTTAAATAAAATAAAAAAATATAAATTTTTTTATAATTATAAATATTTATTTGTTGGCTTCCTAATGATTAATTTTTTTTATTATTTTATCTGGTTCATAAAGAATCATCCACATCAATATATTTACTATAATAATTTATACAGCAATAAGACGGTTGCATACTTTGAGAAGGATTATTGGGGGGTGAGTGATAAAACGCTTATTGATAAATTAATTAAAATTAAACCGGAAGGAAAAATTTATTTTGATTACAAAGGATCAAATTTTAATTTATCAATGCAAATTATTGACAAAAAAAATAAAGAAAGATTTATTTATGTTGGCGCAAATCCGAATTATCAAGGAAAGGTATATAAAGATGGCAAAATAAAATATAAAGGAGAATATTACATTTTTGTTTTAAACCGTTGGGATAGTTCCTTAGAATATCATTCTAAAAATTCAAAAAAAATATTTGAAGTTAAGATGGATGGAATTCCGTTTAATGGCTTGTATCAAGCAAAAATGTAAAAATTATAATTATTAAATTATCCATGATAAACATCAGTATATTCACCTTTATAATTAAATATCAAAGGTCTTAAAAGTAAGCAGTTTGATTTAATATTTATTATTTTTTCATTCGTTACATCTATAATTTTGGAGCACCCATTTTCTAAAAGATACTTTTCTTTTTTTATGTAGAAAATTATTTTTTTTGACGTAGGATTTGATAAAAAAATTTCAGATTTATCAAATTTATTAAAAAAGTTTTGAATTCTGTAATTGTTATTAATTAAAAACGTTGTTTTAACAATATCTGTATTCACTTTATTGTCTTTAAAGTTTTTATATCTTGCAAGAGTATTTCCATGAACAAATGAACTTAAATTGTTGTTTTTAGAGAAGCCCAGATAACATCTGTTAGACAAGATGATATTACTGTCTATTTTATTATTAAATCTATGGAATATATAAAAAACTCCGTAATCTTCGAGACCATTCAATAGTTTTTTATTTATTATTAATTTATTTGAGAAGTTTAGATTATCAATGATTAATTTCTTAATTAAATTATTATTTTTAGAATAAAAAATAATTTCTACCTGCGAATCCTTGATATTGTAAAATAGATTTGGCAAGTCGGAATATTTAAAAGTTGTTACAAAATTATTGTCCGTCCGCCAACAAAAAGCATCACTTACTGAAGCCGATGAATTTATATCTGATAGACTCATATGAATAGGGTTTATGCCTAAAATTTTTTTTAGCTTTAGCATTTTGCTATTTCTTAAAATCTTTTTAACTAATGATTGCATTAATTTCTAACTTTAGTTCAGTTATTTTTTTAAATTTATCTCCACTTAATATATATTCATGAGGAGGATGCGTGTGTTCAAATGATACATGATTTTTATGAATAGAAGTATATATGGGAATTCCTATAAAATTTTTTGTAAATAAAAAAATATCTGGTTTTATAAATTCTTTTTTTATCTCCACTTCATTTGTGGTATTGGATAATATTGTTTGTTTAAATAAAATTTTTTTTGTTTTAATATCTACAAAGAATACTTCAAACTTTTCTTGCACTGGGTATTGGTATATATTTTTTATAAAAACAAAATTTTTATCCGCCTCTTCATTAGCAAGAGAGCTAATGGGACTTAATATGTTTCCTTTTTTTAATGTCATAGAAAAAGGATATTCTGACTGATATGAAGAAAATCCACCATTAGGTAGATATATTTGCAAATTAGCTCTAAATGCAGGAGATGTATCTGTATAAATATTTAGATTAATTAATTTATCAAATTTTTTTTTACACCATAATTCTACCTCCTCTTTTTTTGCTAAAAAAAATATTTTATTATTATCAATATCTTTTTCTAAAAAAAAAAAATCATTATTATTTCTAGAATTTAGCAAATTAATTTCCCAAGAATTATTTTTAACTTCTGCACTGTAGAGTAAATAATTTTTTTGTGTTTTTTTTTTATTTTGGAACCTGGGTATGGTTAATGTAGATTTAAGATTTTTATTTTTGATACCGAAGAAAAAATTCATTTTTTAATAAATTAATTAAAAATATTATTTAGTTTCACAAAACCTATAAATTTTCTCAAATTAGGATTGCTATTACTATTGATATCAAGTCTTTTGTAAATCATTTTATATTTTATAATATTAGCATCTTTTAAATTTTCTAGTGTTTTAAATGTTGCTACCGATGTATAAATATTATCTTGAGAAGATATATTATTTAAAAATATATCATCACAAAGAATAATTCCATTGGACTTTAATAGTTTAATTGAATTTATAATGTCAGATACAACCACAGGATATCCGTGAGCTCCATCAATCCAAATTAAATCAAATTTTTTTTTAAAAAATATTAAATTTAAAGAATTCATTTTCTTAAATAAAATATTTTTGGATTTTTTGATTAATTTATCTCTTGATTTGCAAAATTTACTATATTCTTTATTTCGATTGTAAGTTAGCCGAAAATTTTTATCGTTATTAGGTAGGTCTATGGTTGTTATAAAGGCTTTAGGAAAAAGTTTAGATAATAAATATGCATTTTTGCCATCGTAAGTTCCAACTTCGAGAATTTTAATTTTTTTTCTTTTCAATGATATTGCAGAAAAAAGAGTTCCATGTTCGGATTGCATATTATTTTTTAAGAATGGGTGTATTTTATATACTTTATCAAGTTTATTCATTGCTTTGAATCTATCGAGACCAAGTCTCTGGAATGTAATATTTTGTTTTTTTTCGTAATAATAAAAATTGTATATTTTTTTATAATAAATTTTTTTTATTAAATTAAATATTTTCTTTAACATTAAATAATTATTTCATTTTTTAAATATGATTTCGCCCTAATCTCTTTTATATTTAATCATATTTTCAGAAAACTTGATATAATTGTTTACAAAGCAGAAGTAAAAAATACATTATAAAAATGAAAAAAATATTTAATTTAAATGGAATTTTTTTTATTTTTTTATTTATTCTTTTATATAACTATAATCTTTTTTTTAATGCAAATATTTTTTCTGGAGAGGATGCGCATACTAATTTTGATAGTATAACAAATAGTCCGTTATCGGGTTGGAGATCTGATATAGGTATAGGACAATCAATTCTGGTCAATGATCCTTCTCGACATCCGTGGTCAATATTACACATTTTTTATAAACTTCCTTTTGACAAAATATTACTTCACAATATTGTTTATTTATTTTTGTTATTCTATTCCTGTATAAGCCTTTATTTTTTCATAAAATTTAGTAATCAAAAAATTTCAAATTTTATTGCTGGAGTTTTGTCCTCACTATTAATGTTTGCCACTTATAAAACAGAATTTTTATTTAATTATCATTATATCACAACAATTCCAGGGGTATGTATATCAGCAATTGTATTATTCAATTATTTGAAAACAACTAAAGATGTGAATATTTATTATTATTTTTTTAATTTATTTTTTGTATTTCATTTAGGTTCAGCAATTGCATTGCAACAAACACTCTTGTTTAACTTAATTTTTTTTATTTTATATTCAAAATATCATAAAAATTTTTATATAATTAATTTTTTTAAAATTAATATATTTGCTTTATTTTTTTTAATATTTTCAAGCGCATGGATAATATATCCTAGTTTACTTTATTTAGGTGAATACGAACGTTCTGCTTATTATAAATTTGCATCCTTATATTCTGGAATTACGGAGTTTTTCAAAATTACTTTCAATTTAATTTTTGGGAATTTATTTGATAAAGGAAGGGTAGTATTTCCAGATATGAATTTAACACCTAATTATCATTGGTATGGTAATTTTCCATCTGTAATTAATTTGATATTAATTTTTTTTTTATTTAAGAAAAAAGTAGATTTTTGGGAGTATTTAACAAGATCAGTTTTAATAGTTTATATTATTCATATTTTATTAAGTTCAATTTCCCCGTTTTATGCTTCTTTAAATACAATTTTTACACCTTTTTATCCATGGTCGAAAGTTTTTTTAGAAATATTTATCTTTCAAATTATTTTACTAAGTTTATTTTTATCTAACGAAACCGCATTAAATAATAGAATTTTAATATATAAAATTTACAGAAATATAATATTAATCTTTTACATTTTCTTTTTTTTTATAATCATTGATCAATTTTTAAACTTAGGATTGATAAAAATTTTTTTAGAAAAACTTAATAAAAAAGGATATTATATTTTTTTTTACAAAATAGAACTGACGGTTTGGATAGAAATACTAAAAGACTATTTTGAAAAATTATCTTTTGTTTTAAATTTAAATATAATTTTATATTTTTTTATTTCTATTTTATTAGTAGTTTTTTTTTTTAAAAATAACTTAATATTTACAGAAAGATATAAAAAAAATATCTTTCTTATTTTATTTTTTTTAGCAACTTTTTTTAGTTCTAAATATTTTTCTAATTGGCAATTTAGAAACAATACAGAATATGCGTGGCAGAATTATAAAAATAATTTTCAAAAATCTTTAAATTCATTTGACAGAATTATTATGCTTAGATCTGAAACTAAGAAATATAAAAATAAAAATATGAATCTTTATACATTTAAAGAGTGGAAATTTGAAAATAGTTTTGTAGATCATAAACTATCTTATGGACACAGAGTGCCTTCTTTGTATTCCTTTTCATGGATTGTAAGTCTTTCTCCAATTCTTGTTACTAATGAGATTTTTGGTTTTCAAAGAAATGAAAATAATAATTTTAGAGCACTGCAATTTCAAAACTATGAGAATCTCAATGATAATTTTTTAAACAACTTATCCATAAATTATCTATATGCTTTTTCAGATTTAAAAAAAATATCTTCAGATAATTTTAAATATAAACAAGTTTTTAATTCTGATGATTTTTACGTGTATAAAAAGGAAGATTCGCTACCGTATTACTACATGCCAAAAAAAGTTAAATCAAATGAAGGACAAAAGATTCTTGATATTAAAATTAATTCTAATGAAGCTTATCTTGAAAAAATAGACTTTGAAAATATCAAAAAAACACAGTTTGGACCTGCAACTATTGAAATAAATGGTATTGGTACAGACTTAATTAAAATAAATTACAATTCTAGATATAGTAACATTTTAGTAATTTCGGACCTATACGATAATAATTGGAAAATTAAGGAAATTACAGAGAATAAGATATATAAAGTAAATTTTTTATTCAAGGGAATACTATTGAAACCTGGTGAGTACCAAGTAACTATTTATTATGATTATAAAAAATTTTTATACGGAATACCAATTTCAATATTTTCTATTTTTATAATTTGTTATTTTTTTAGAAAACAACAGATGTTTGATAATTCAAATCCAAAAAAAAAATATTATAGTCAATAAATTTGTTATTAATTTTTAAAAAATTTTTTATTAAATTATATTAAAAATGAAAAAATGAAACTTAAAGTATGTTATGTTTATACCAAGTCAAAGTTAAAAACTGATTTTGGAATAGATATTGTTGTAGAAAGTTTACAAACTGTTTTTAAGGATAGAATTAAAATAAAGTTAATTAACCAAAAAAATTTCTTTAAAAATTTTTATAATATTTTAAATTGTAATATTATTCATTTGCATGGTTGTTGGAATGCAATTTTTATTTTATCTTTTTTAATTGCAAAAATTTTTGCTAAAAGATTATTTTTTTCACCGCACGGAATGTTAGACCCTTATTCATTTGGTATAAATAGTATAAAAAAAAAGTTTGCTTGGTATTTTTATCAAAAAATTATTTCTAGAAACTCCATCATTATTTGTAATTCTTTACTAGAAAAAAAAAATTTAGAAAAACTAGACTTAAAAAAAATTATTTGTATACAACATGGGATTAATTTAGATCATAACTATTATTGCCATTATTTAAAAAAACCTAAGTTTGTTTTTTTCTCAAGAATACACCCTATAAAAAATCTTTTAGAGTTAATATTGATTTGGAAAAAATCAGATTATTTAAAAAAATATAAATTGGATATTTATGGAAAGATTGAGGATGTTAATTATTTTAATAAATTAAAAGAGCTTATTAAAAATGAATCTAGTATTAAATATAGGAACTCTTTAAATAAAAAAAATAAATACAAAATTTTATCTAAATATAATATTTATTTATTTCCTTCAAAAACAGAAAATTTTGGAATTACAGTTTTAGAAGCATTATCATGTGGATTGTTTGTAATTTGTAATAGAAATTTACCATGGAAGATTTTAGAAAAATTTAATTTTGGTAAATTAATTGTCTTTAGTAGACCTATTTTAGAAAAAACTATAAAAAATATTGATAAAACTCTTTATAATAAGAAGCTTATTCCTAAAAATAAATTATACTCATTTCTAAGAAATAATTACTCATGGTCTAAGATTTCACAAAAATATATGAGTGTTTATGATTAACATTTTTTTTGAGTATTAATTGTTTTTTTTATTTGCATGTGTATAAATTTACTTACTTTTTATAACTATATTGATAATTTTAATGTCTCTTTTTTTTTTAAAAAATAGTTATTTTAAAAATTTGAATTCATATAAATATTATGAACTTTTAATTTTTTTACTTCCTGTAACATTAATTTTGGGTAATTTTGCTCTAAATGTTAATATTCTTCTTCTATCTTTAATATTTTTTTCTTTTTTAAAAAAAAAAAAGATAAAGATTGATTCAGGATTTATAAATATTTTTTTAATTATCTTTTTATTTTTATTAATAAATATTCTTCAGTCTCGTAATATTAAAATTTCTTTAAGTTCTTTTATTGGATTTTTATCTCACTTCATTCTAATGCTTAGTCTTTATTTTTATTTTATTAAGTCACCTCAAAATATAAAAAAGTTTTCAATGGCATTAATAATTGTAATAATTTTTTGTTCACTCGATATAATTTTTCAATTTTTTTTTAGGGTAGTTATATTTGGTTATAAAGCTACGAACGATCATGGTGCAAGACTAAGCGGACCTTTTGGCGATGAACTTGTTGCTGGAGCTTATTTATCTAAACTGTTATTTATTTCTCTTCTTTTTTTTTTTAAAGATTATAAAAAAAATATTATTTATTTTTTAAGCTATATATTCATAGTATTTTTTGCGATTTTTCTCACTCAAGAAAGATCTGCTTTATATGTGACTCTATTTTCATTAATAATTTTTTTTATATTTCTTAATTTTTCTATAAAACATAAAGTTTTATTTTTTACTTTTTTATTATTTATAATTTTAATAACTAGTTTCTTCAATAAAAGTTTTAAGCAAAAATATATTATAGATAGTATGCAAATATTTGGCTTAACTAAAAATAAAGAACATAAATTAAATAATGATATATCTATTCAGATTAATAATTTTTTTGATAGCAGATATGGAGCTCATTTTTTAACTGCTTATAATATTGCAAAGGATCATTTAATATTAGGTAGCGGTATTAAAACTTTTAGAATTATATGTTCCGATGATAAATATTCTAAAGTTAATTCAAGTTATGCCGAACAAAGATGCAACACCCATCCTCATAACCTTTATTTAGAAATATTAAGTGAAGAAGGGCTAGTTGGAATTTTAATTTTTGTAATTACTATTTTTTCTTTGATATATCGACATTTTATTAATAGTTTAAAAGGTAATTTTATAAGTGTTTGTTGTATCTCATTTTTTTTAATTTTTTTTTTCCCGTTACAAACTACAGGAGCATTTTTTTCTAGTTGGAATGGAGCTTTTTATTGGGTAAGTTTTGCGGTTTTATTATATTACTCAAAATATAATATCTTATCCTTTAAAGGTTCTGTGTCTCAAGGTAAAAATTAGAATTAAATATATCAACGAAAACAAAATTATTATTTGAATATTTTTTTTGATATAAAAAGAAGATGCATAAGGCATAATCGAGATAAGAATGTAAATAATCCAAGTATATTTTTGTTTGAAGAATTTATAAAGAATATGATGAAGATGCTCAAGATCACCATAAAGTATTGATTTAGATCTGCATAATCTTTCAACAACTAATCTAGTCATATCTAAACCAGGTATCAAAAAAATAATAAATATTTTGTCGCAAAGTATTAGATTGTTTAAATTATAATTATATATGTAATGCAAAGATATATAAATACCCAAAACAAAACATCCAGAGTTCCCAATAAATAATTTATTTTGAATATTAAAAAATAAAAGCGATAACAAAGTTATAATCACAATTATTTCCGAACTTAGGAATTCTTTTCTTTCAATTCCTAAGACTATTATAAAAAAAATACCCAAAGATATAGCTACACCATTTACCCCATCTGCAAAATTTAAAAGATTTAAAAAAATATAAATAAAAAAAACTGTTATAAATAACGAGGCTAAATTTAAATTAAGAGAGCTATTAAATAAATTTTCAAATTTTAGTTCATATAAAACGAGGTTATTATTTAAAGGAATTAATATTAGTAATAAAGCAAAGGTTATTATAGTTTTTTTTACAGGAGAAATATTTTTCTTATCGTCAATTAATCCTGTTATAAAAAATAAAGTTAATAACAATGAGGATATAATTGCAAAAGAAGGTTTTTCAGTTTTTATTGTAAAATAATCAATTAAATAAAATAATATTATTGATAAAAATATAGTTAATCCGCCAATGGTTGAAATTTTATTTTTGTGTATTTTTATATCATTATTAGGGATATCCCATAATTTTAATTTATTAGAAATATAATCTTTAAATAAAATAATTATTGGTATTATTAGTACTGAGGACAAGGAAATTAATTTAACTTCTTCAAACATTCTTATTTTTTAATTGATTAGATAAAACTTGTATGTATTTTTTTTATCTAAAGTTATTTTTTTGTTATAAATTTCAGTAGTACACAATGGTTTACTATACATACACAAGTCTTTTGATACATAGTATATAATTTCGTTTTCTTGAAATATCGGCGTAGGATTTATTTCATAATTTTCGTCGTTAAAAGAATAGAATTTCGGCCAAGGATAATTATTATATTTTATATTGTAATCTTTCATTTTTGTTAAGTTTTTTGCAACGAATATAAAAATACATATTGTGGCTACAATTTTTATTTTTTTACTAAATGATTTTGTTTTTATAATTAAAAAATTTTTAAACAAAAATATTAATATAAATATGTTTGCAATTAATATGTTCGATATGGCAAATCTATAAACGGGTGCAACCCAAAACCACAAAACAATTCCTGCTAGTGAAGTAAAAAAGATTATATATTCGTATGAATCTATATTAATTTTAGTATTAGATTTTATGAATTTATTATTGAAGGAAAAATAAAAAAATAAAAAAATAAAAAAAGAAATAGATATAAAAATTGATTGAGTAAAAATTATCTTTTTTAAATGGTTATCAGCCCAAGTTTTTACCCAATTAAAGTTTTTATTGAAATTGTAATAATCAAGTTTTTCACCTTTTTGATCCGGCCACCCTTTTGCCCATGATTCAATTACTATTGAAGCATTTTCAACAGAATATTCAGTATTCGAACTAATATTTGTCCAGCTTAGTTCTTTAATACAAGTACTCTTCATTGGGTATATTAAACATCCAGTTATAACTAAGTTTTTAACGAACCATAAAATTAATAAAAAGGTAAACAAAAATGTCTTAAAATTTATTTGTTTAGTAATTTTTTTAACAAATATTAATGCACATAATAAAAAGACATTAATTATAATAATTTTATTTAAAAAAATAAAAATTGAGTATTTATAAATTGTATTAAAACTTATTAATTTTTTTAATTTTAATATTATAGAACATAAATAAATCATTAAAAAATGAGCAGAATAATCATTGCCATATTCGCTATATCTATTCATTCTATAGGAAATAAATATTGTAGATAATATTATGAATAAAATATAAAAATTTATTTTTTTATTTTTTTCAGCCCAATTAAATATTTCAGAAATTAAATATACAAATACAATTGCCGCTATACTTGCAATTGGAAAGACAATGCCATTATTTGTAAAAAAATAATTATTTAATATTGCAGAAGTGTATTGAATAATTGAGACATGACCAAATCTCGAATGAAGATTGCTTAAACCAAAAATTATTTTTTCTTCATTTAGTATATTTACATATGGATAATGATATAATCCTGAGTCTGGCCTATTCGAATT
>Ga0315905_10003638_pt1 | contig 15868 bp, 7 predicted proteins | sample LakEriMetagenome_5_FD_203522 | JGI IMG/M metagenome (GOLD analysis project Ga0315905, IMG submission 203522) | Freshwater fungal communities from buoy surface, Lake Erie, Ohio, United States - Buoy 4 MA121 | ecosystem: Environmental > Aquatic > Freshwater > Lake | place: USA: Lake Erie, Ohio... | reverse complement strand
AACCAAACCACCAAAACAAAAAAAACCCACCAAAACAGATCGGCCACGCCATCTTCTCCCAGGACCGCCCCCGCTCCTTCAAGTTCCTCACCGCCGCCGCCGACGCCGACGAAAACATCCGCACCCCGGCCGTCGCGTCCATCGACGCCTCCATGCGCGCGCTCCTGCCGCTCACGCCCGCGTGGACGTCGCAGCCCGACTACGACCGGTGGGTCATGGTGACGCGCGTGCTGCGCCTGATGTGGCCCAAGCTCACCGCGGCGATCCTCAAGGAGGTCGTCAAGGTGGCCAAGCCCATCATGCAGGCCGAGCTCGGCAAGATCGCCGCGCTCAAGGGCGTGCTGCAGGACGTCACGCTGGGCGGCCACTCGCTGCTCGACGCCGAGCACCACGACGCCTTTTGGGAGCGGTGCAGCAAGGAGCTGCACCTCGGCGACCACCCCGTGCGCGTGAGCGGGATGAAGGTGTACGAGACGACCGAGGACACGTGCATCCTCGAGACGCCCCTGATCTGGGGCGGCAACATGGCGCTCGACCTGAGCGTCTACCTGAAAGTCGGCCCTCTCACGGTCGTCGTCCCCGTGCGCGTCTCGGACGTGCAGTTCAAGGTGCTCGCGCGCGTGACCCTCACCCCTCTGGTCGACACCATCCCCTGCATCGGCGGCGTCACGGTCTCCCTGCTCGAGGTCCCGCACGTCGACCTCAAGCTGCGCCTGTTTGGCGGGCCCGACGTCATGTCGTTCCCGGGCGTCAAGCAGGCCGTGCGGGCGGCGATCGCGTACGTCGTGACGGCGGTGGCGCTCTACCCCAACAGCGTGAGCGTCCCGCTGATGGCCAACTACGGCATCCCCGAGGCGCCCAAGGGGATGGTGCACGTGCGGCTCAACCGGGCGGAGGTGAGAGGTGGAAGAGCTGTGGCGAGAGAGAGAGAGAGAGGAAAGCGCAAATCCGGCGTCTCTCTCTTTGCTACCGACCGCCCCATCTTGACGCCACGCCTCCACACACACACACACACACAAAAAAAAACAGAACATCCGCCGCACCGACATCGTCAAGCGCTCCGACCCCTACGCCCACTTCGAGGTGCGCCAGGGCCGCGGCCAGCGCTCCCGCACCGTCGCCAACTCGTCCAACCCCGTGTGGGACCAGGAGCTCTTCCTGGCCGTCGACGACCTCGTCGGCCAGTCGCTCAAGATCCGGCTCTTCGACTCGGACCTCGGCCCGCGCGACGACCTGATCGGCGAGTCGGAGCTGTTCTTCACCGAGGAGACGATCGCGACCGACCCGGCGACGGGCGCGAAAAGGGTCAGCTACGTGCCCGCGAGCTGGGTCGCCAACCCGGGCCGCGAGCGCAAGCTGGTCGTGCCGCTGCGCCCCGGCGGCGGCCTGTTCACGGGGTTTGCGTCGATGGTCAACACGACCAACACGACGGTGCTCAAGGTGGCCAAGGCCCTCGACGACGCGCAGTCCAAGGCCATCGCCAAGGCCGTCGACCAGGCCGCGCTCCTGGCCGAGAAGGCGGCCAAGAAGAAGGACGACCAGGCGGCCCTGTCGGCGATGGCGGCGGCCGAGGCCGTGCGCTCGACGCAGCAGGCCAAGGCCGACGCGTACCGCGAGGCGGCGGCGGAGCTGCGGCGCGAGGCCGAGGCGGCCGGGGCCGGCGGCGAGGAGGGGGGCGGCGGCGAGGGCGGCGAGGGGAGGCAGCCGCCGCCGCCGCCGCCGCCGGTCAAGCTGCGCGGCAACGGCGTCATGGACCCGGTGGACCCGCGCGAGTGCGCGGGCTACGTCCACATGACCGTCACCTTTCTGCCCTTTGTCCGCCCGCAGTACGACGACGACGTCGAGACGACGCCCGCCAAGGAGGGGCTCGCGGCGCTCATCCCGTTCGCCCCGCCGCCCGCGCGCGAGATCGTCACGACGGTCTCCGACTTCCAGAAGGGCATCCTCACGGTCACGGTCATCGGGGGCAAGCGCCTGTCGTCGCAGGCCGCGCTCCTGTCCAACTCGATCGACCCGTACTGCGAGGTCTTCCTCGTCGACTGCGACGCGGCGCGGCCCGACGAGAAGCAGGTCACGCGCACGTGCTGGAACGACGACTCCCCGCGCTGGAACAGCAAGCTCGACTTCACGTGCGTGTCGGCCGGGAGCGTCCTCAACGTGACCGTGTACAACAAGACGACGCTCGTCGACATGGTCCTGTCGACCAACCTGAGCCTCGACCGCTTCCGCGACAAGCCCGTCGGCCGCGTGCAGATCCCGATCCGCGACGTCGTGCGCAACGGCGTGCTCAAGGACACGTGGGCGCTGCAGGAGGCGGAGAGCGGGACGGTGGAGATGCGCATCGAGTGGCAGAACGCCTACATGGACCGGGACCTCGGGGGCTGAAAAAAGGGGGAGAGGGAGGGCAGGGAGATTTTCCCGGCTTGGTGTTCGGTTTTTGATTATTTTTTTTCTTTCCCGCTCCGCTTCCCCTACTTTCTTCGCGTCGTGCGCCCGTGTGCGCGCGCGCTCTGTGGCGCGCGCGCGCCTCCTTTTAGCTCTATAGAGGCAGGGCGCACGCGCCGCTTTTTGGCGTCTGAATACAGCGCATGCAATTACACAACCACCTGCGACGCCGCCTCTTTCCCTCTCCCTCTCCTTCTCTCTCTCTCCCCCTCAAGCCTCGTCCGGTGCCAAGGCCGCCGCCGCCCGCGCGAGCGCCGCGCGCGTGCTGCCGCCAAACCCGACGCCAAAGCCGACGCCAAAGCCGCGCTCCGCGCCAGACGCCGGCCGCTCGGCCGCTGGCCACGCGCCCGCGGCGTCCAGCGCGCTCAGCACCGCCGCCGCGTGCCTGTGGACGTCGCGCGGCAATCGGCGCGCTCGCGTCGCAGCCGTGCCGGAGCTGGCCGCGGGCCGCCGCCCGACGATGCCCGCGGCGTCGCCCGTCGCCCTCGTGTCGCCCGCGCCGCCCCCCCCGCCGTCGCCCGCGTCTCCCGCAGCGCGGTCCTCGGCGAGCTCGTGCTCGAGGTCCCACCACGCGTGGTGGTGGTGGTGGTCGTGCTGCTGCCCAGAGGAGCCGTCCGCCCCGCCAGCGCCGCCACCACCACCACTCTCCTCGGCCGCCAGAAGCAGCGCGTCCTCCAACAAATCGTCGCCGCCGCCGTCCTCCTCGCCGCTCGACGACAGGCCGCGCGCGCGCCCGCCGCCCCAGCGCCGCCCGCCGCCCTCCTCCTCCTCCTCCTCCTCCTCCTCGTCCCCGCCGCTGCTGCCGCCGCCCTCCTCCTCCTCCTCCTCGCCGTACAGCTCGGCGTCGTCGCCCCCGCCCTCGCCCAGGCTGGTCGCCCACGCGCCCTCGGCGGCCGCGGCCGCCGCGTGCGCGGGCGAGACGTGCCGCAGGCGCGCGGCCTCGTGCGGGGGCAGGGAGGCGCGCCGGGCCATCCAGGCCGCGAGCTCGCGGAGCACGTCGTGCGCGGCGGCGACGGCGGCGCGGCGCAGCTCTTCCGGAGACGAGGGAGGAGGGGGAGGAGGCGGAGGAGGCGGGGGGGCGGAGGCGGCGGCGCCGGAGGAGGCAAACACGGTGCCCGCCGGGTAGACGCCGTGCGGGGGCGGGGGAGGGGCGGGGGGGAGGGGCGGCTGATGGGGCGGCAGCAGCCCAGCGGCGGCGGCTGCTAGGGCTGCCCCGACCGCGCCACCACCCCCACCCCCACCCCCACCGGAAGACAGCGGCAGCGCGGGCCGCATCGCCGCCGCCGCCGCCGCCGCCTCGACACCCGGCGAGCCCGGCGCTGCCCCCCCTCCGCCCCCGCCCGCCGACGCCGCCGCCGCCGCTTTGATCTCGGCCGCGGCCTCGGGCGTCAGCGACGTGCGCCCGCCCTCGCGCGCCGCGGCGGGCGCCGCGGGCCGCCCGACGAGGTACTTTTGGTGCAGGGCCGACGGCACGACGCGCGCCGTCGGCGGGAGGCCCAGGGACGCGGCCGACGGCACGCGCGCGCCCGGCGAGGGCGGCGCGTCCGGGAACCAGGGCACCGCGGGCGGCGGGGGGAAGGCCGCGGCGGCCGCGCGCGCGGCCGTTGCCTCGGCGGCCGTGGCGCCGCCCTTCTTGGCGCCCTCGCGCGAAATGGGGCGCCGCTGCCGGTGCAGGCGGTCCTCGCGCTGCTGCAGCAGCTGCTCGTGCTGCCGCTGCTGCTGCCGCTGCTGCTCCTCCTGCTGCTCCTGCGGCCGTCGTTGCCGCTCCTCCGCAGAGAGGCCCGCGTCGTCCTCGGCTGCTGTTGCTGCCGCTGCTGCTGCTGCTGCGGCCGCGGCCGACGCCTCCTCGTGCTCCTGCTGCTGCCCGCCCCGCGCGCCGCCGCCGAGCGAGGGCGGCGGCGGCGCCAGCGTCGTCCGGCACGCGCGCGCGAGCGCCCAGGCCAGGTCCGCCACCTCGCCCGCGTCCAGGTCCCCCGCGCGCAGCAGCTCCCGCGCGCGCGGGGCGGCCGCCAGCACCGTGGCCGCGTCGAGGGCGCCCGTCCTCGCCAAACCAAACAGCGAGAGCGCGAGGTCCCGCCCCGTGCAGCGCGCAAAGGGCGCGGCGCCCGGGTCGCGCTCGCCGTAGGCGCCCGCCCCGGCCGCCGCGGCGCGCACCGCCGCGAGCAGGCCCGGGTCGGCGTGCCACCAGCGCAGGCAGCCCCACGCGTGCAGGACGAGCGCGGCGTCGCGGGGGGACAGGCGCCCCTGGCGGCAGTGCTGCCAGAGCTGGTTCCCCAGCTCGCCGAGCGCGGCGCTCGCCGCCATCTGCATGGGGCCGATGGTGTCGATGGCCGGGAGCGACGACGACGTCGGCGTCGAGGCCGGGTCGGCGCCGCCGCCGCCGCCTCCTCGCGCGGCCGCGTCGGCGGACGACGACGGCGACGGCGACGACGACGACGACGACGACGAGGCGGCCGCCGCGCGCCGCGAGGACGAGGACGCGCGCGCCGCCCGCTGCTGCTGCCGCTCGCGCTCGGCCAGGGCCGTCTGCCGCCGCTGCGCGCGCTGCGCCGACGCGGCCACGCGCTGCAGCGCGTGCATGGCCTCGGCCGCGTGCCGCGGGCCCATGGACGCGCGGTACCGCAGCAGCAGGCGCCGAAGCTCGCCGATCGTCTGGGCCGCGCGGAACTGGGCGGCCAGGCGCGACGAGAAGGCCCCCGGGGCGCCGTCGCCCGGGATGGCGCCGACGTTGTCGCTGCTGCTTCCGTTGCTTCCGTTGCTGCCGTTGACGCTGTCGCCGACGGCGGCGGCGCGGGCGGACAGGGCGCGGCGTGCGGCGGCTGGTGATGATGATGATGATGATGATGATGACGATGATGATGCGGTGGTGGTGGCGGAGCGGCCTTGTTGCTGCGGCGGCGGCAGAAGCGGGAGCCGAGGCGCCGCCGCCGCCGCGAGCGGGAGCGCGGCGACGCTCGCTGCTGCTGCGGCCGGCGCGGCTGGCCTGCCGGCTGGAGCGGCGGCCGCCGCCGCGCGGGCGGCGGCCAGCATCAGCGACGTTGCCTGTGTTTGTGTGACGGGTTGTTGGTTCGGCCGTTTGTTCGTGGGGCGGGCGTGTCGGCAAAAGGCGGTTTGATGTGGGCGGTGCACACCATCTTCGCGTTCCAGGACACGCACCCGTCGCCGCATCTGGCCGTGAGGAAGGCAGCAGGCGCGCCCTGCTGACGGATGTGTGCGCGCCGACGTTTGCAGACCCTAGCCCGCGGGCGCGCGACGTGTCGCTGATGGGGTTTCGTTCGTCTCGCTCGAACGCGCGCCGAGGCTGGTGTGTCTGCGCCGTTGTCAAACACAGGGGGAACACGCTAGGGCATCGTGATGAGGGGTCTGATGGTGGTGGTGGTGGCGCAAAAGGCGCTCGCGAGACAGACAAGGGAGGGCGGGCGCGGCGCGGGCGCTGTTTCTTACATCGCGGCGGCGCGCGCCGTAGAAGCGCGCCGTCCCGTCGCCGCTACGGGCGCAACGCCTGCTGCTGCTGCTGCTGCTGCTGCTGCTGCTGCTGCTGCTGCAATAGCTGCTGCTGCTGCTGCTGCTGCTGCAATAGCTGCTGCTGCTGCTGCAACTGCTGCTGCTGAGCTTGTGCCGGCGGCGGCCCCGCGCGCGCCAGCCGCTCCGCCTGCGCGCGCAGGTGCTGCCCGACCGCGTCCTCCGCCTGCGCCGCCGCCGCGCCGCCGCCGTTCCCCGCCGCCTCCTCGTCGCCGCCGGCCGCCCACGCGCGGTCCCACATCGCCGCGTTGGCCGGGTCGGCCTGCTCGGGTCCCCAGTCGTCGATGTCAAACTCCTCGAACTCGTCGTCCTCGTCCAGGGGCCGGCCGCGCTTGGCCGGGTCCATCGTGGCGTGCGTGGGGCGGGCGGATCGGGAGCGGTCTCAGAGCTTTGAACGCAGAGCTCGAGTTGCGCGGTGATGATGAGCGGTCGATAGTGGGTTCGGGGCTTGAAGGTGTACCTCGGTCGTACGTGTGTGTGTGTGTGAATGTCCGTGTGGCTGAGCGCGGGCGACGGCGGACGTTTGCCAAAGGAGGATCGCGCGCCGTCGCCGTCGCCGTCGCCGTCCGCCGCACACACCGCCTACCGCCTTGCGACGACGCGGCGTGTTCCTGTCTCGCGCTCGCCCACGCGCGCGCGCCTCCAATTCTTCAGTCCACGGCCGGTACTACGCCCTCGGTCGCTCGAGAAGGCATGACCTGATCGCAGTGCGAAGCCTTCGCTTCCGGCACTCGACTGTCGCATGGCGGTGTCTCGCCCGCGGCACCACCCAACCCGACCCCGCCCCCCGACCGTGACCAACAACTCCTCCTGGCTCCCCGTCGCGCTCGCGCTCGCGGCCGTCGCGATCCCGGGCCTCGTCCTCTGGCTGCTGCGCCACGGCGAGTGGTGGCGGCGGCGGCGGCGGCGCGCGCGACAGACCGCGGCGGCGGCGCCGACGCTCGCTGCCGCCAACAAGCGCCGCGCTGACTAGATCTCTCGAGCTTGACGCCGACGATGGGCTCCTCCGCGGCGCCCGCGCGCGTCCGGGCGCTCGTGGCGGCGGCGGCGGTGGCGTCGGCGCGGCGAACGGCAGGCGTGGCGCCTGCAACGGCGGCGGCAGCAACAGCAGCGGCCGGCCGAGGCGGGGGGGTGGCGGCCCCGCCAACGCCCTGCCCCCGCCCCTCGTCCTCCTCCTCCTGGGCCGCGCCGTTCAGGATAGACCCGTGGCGCGGCGGGCCCGCGACGGCGCGTCCGTCGCAGCATCAGCAGCATCACCGGCAGCAGGGGAAGCGGCAGGAGCAGCCGCGGCACCCTCACGGCCTGCCGCCGTCGCAACGACCCCCGCCCCGCTCCCCGCTGCTGCTGCTCGCCCGCCTGCTCTCCTCCTCCTCCTCCTCCTCCTCCTCCTCCTCCTCCTCCTCCTTCTCCTCCTCCTCCTCCTCCTCCTCCTCCTCCTCCTCCTCCTCGCCCGAAGAAACCCCAAAGGCCCCACGACCCGCCGCCGCCCCGACGGGCGGCTCCCTCGCCTCCCTCCCCAACGCCCTCTCCCTGTCGCGCGTCGCCGCCGCGCCCGTCGTCTGCTACCTCCTCGCCGCGGGCGCCCCGGGGCCCGCCGCCGCCCTGCTGGCCGCCGCCGGCGCGACCGACTTTTTGGACGGCCACCTCGCCCGCCGCCTCGGCCACACGTCCGTCCTGGGCTCCTACCTCGACCCCCTCGGGGACAAGGTCCTCGCCGCCTCCGTCGCCGTCACCCTCGCGAGCCTCGGGGCCGCGCCCTGGTGGCTCGCGCTCCTCGTGGCCGGGCGCGACGCCGCGCTCGCGGGGGGGGTCTTTGCGGCGCGCCTGCGCGCGTTTGGCGGCGGCTGGCCCGGCGCGCGGCGGTTCTTCGACGTGGACGGGGTTGCGGTGGCGGAGGCCGGCGGCGCGGCGGCGGGGCCGAGCGGCGCTGGCGGCGGCGGCGGCGGCGGCGGGGGCGGAGGCGGGGCCATGCCGCCCCTCCGCCCCCTGCTCGTCAGCAAGGCCAACACGGCGGTGCAGCTGCTCTTCTTCGGCGGGTGCATCGGCCGCCTGTGGCTGGGCGAGGCCGCCGTGCCGCGCGCGTGGCTGGACGCGGGCGAGGCGCTGACGGCGCTCACGACGGCGGCGTCGGCGGGGGCCTACGTGCTCGAGCTCCGGCGGGGGAGGCTGCCGACGGTGCTTGGTGGGGGTGGGGGTGGCAGCGGGGGCGGCAAGAAAGGGGGCGGCGACGATGCTCGGTAGGAACAAGCAACACAGAAGAGTTGTAAATCGCCCGTTTTTCAACATCGCGGACTCGATCGGCAGCGCGCTGAGTAGGGGGAACGCGCGCGCGCCTACCCCTCACCCTTTACGCCGCCGCCAGCGGCGCCCTCCCGCCCTTGCCCGCCACGTCGAGCGACGCCTCGAGCGCCGCCGCCAGCGCCAGCAGCCCCGGCTCGCCAAACGCGCGCCCGACCAGCTGCACCCCCACCGGCAGCAGCCGCCTCCGCTTCGCCGCCGTCCTTCCTCCTCCGCCCTCCTCCTCCTCCTCTTGCTCCGCAAACCCGGCGGGCAGGACCACGGCCGGCAGGCCGCTCAGGTTGACGTTGACCGTCATGAGGTCGCCCGCCCACATGGCGAGGGGGTCGGACAGCTTGTCGCCCAGGCGGTAGGCCGGCGTCGGGGCCGCGGGCGTCACGAGCGCGTCGAGGCCCGAGAGCGCCGCGGCCATCTCGGCGCGCACGCGCCCGCGCACGCGCTGCGCGCGGGCGTAGTAGGCGTCGACGTACCCGGCGCTCAGGGCGTACGTGCCCATGAGGATGCGGCGCTTGACCTCGGCGCCCAGGCCCTCGCCGCGCGTGGCGTTGTACATCGCCGCGAGGTCGGCCCTGCCGCCGCCGCCGCCGCCGCCCGCCCCCCCGGCCTCTCGGCGCAGGCCGTACCGCACGCCGTCGAACCGCGACAGGTTGGACGAGGCCTCGGCCACGGCGAGCACGTAGTAGGCCGGGAGGCCCGCCGCGAACGTCGGCAGGGAGATCTCCTCGACGTGCGCGCCCAGCCGCGCGAGCGCGTCGGCCGCGCCCCGCGCGGCGGCGGCCACGGCCGGGTCGACGCCCGCGCCCACAGTCTCGCGCACGATCCCGACGCGCTTGCCGCTCAGGGGGCGGGCGTCGCCCTGGAGCATGCGCAGGCGCGTGGCGGCGACGGCCGAGGCGCAAGGGCCCTTGCCGCGGAAGACGGCCGCGGCGGACGCAGAGGAGGAGGAGGGGGGAGCCCCTGCCGCCGCCGCCGCGCCCCCGCCGCCGCCGCCGCCGCCGCCGGCGCTGGTCGCGTCGCGCGGGTCGGGGCCCGCGATCGCGTCGAGCGCGAGCGCCGCGTCCTCGACCGTGGGCGCCAGCGGGCCCACCGTGTCGAGCGACGACGCGTACGCCACGAGGCCGTAGCGCGACACGAGTCCGTACGTCGGCTTGACCCCGACCACGCCGCAGAACGACGCGGGCTGGCGGATCGAGCCGCCCGTGTCGCTGCCCAGCGCAAGGACGGCCTGCCGCGCGGCGACGGCGGCGGCCGAGCCCCCGGACGACCCCCCGGGCACGCGCGACGGGTCCCACGGGTTGCGCGTCGCCTTGTACGCCGAGTTTTCCGTCGTCGACCCCATGCCGAACTCGTCCATGTTGAGCTTGCCGAGCATGACTGCGCCGGGGGCCATTGCTGACGACGATGAGGATGAGGACGCGGCTGCTCCGGCTGCCGCCGCTGCCTCTGCTGCTGCTGCTGCTGCTGCTGCTGCTCCCTCGTGCCCCCCGCCTGCGAGCAGGCGCGCGACGGCCGTGGCGTCGTAGGGGGGCACGTAGCCCTCGAGGACGCGCGACCCGGCGGTCGTCGCGACCCCGCGCGTGCACAGGTTGTCCTTGAACGCGACGGGCACGCCCGTGAGCGCGCCGCACAGCGCGCCGCGCGCCACGGCCGCGTCGACGGCCGCCGCCTGCTCGAGCGCGCGCTCCTCCGTGACCGCCAAAAAGGCCTGGACGCGGTCCTCGGCGGCGCGCGCGCGCGCGAGCCACTCGGTGGCCACCTGCACGGCGGTCTTCTCGCGGTCGGCGATCTGGCGCGAGATCTCGCGCGCGACCGAGGCGCCCGGGAGGAGTTGGGAGGCGGCGGCGGACGCGCGAGGGGCGGCGGCGGCCGAGGCCGAGGCCGAGGCGGTGGCAGTGCGCAGCCAGCGGCGGCCGCGCATTGCTGCCGAGGGTGGCGGTGGGGCTGATGCGATGGCTCCCGCGCTGGTGCCGCTGCTGGTGCTGCTGCTGCTGCTGCTGCTGCACGCGAGGCCCGCGCCGCGCAACATAGCAAGCAGCGAGGAGGGACAAGAGGCGCGCGCGCGCGGGTATGAGTGGTGATGATGGGGCGAACGCGGCCGCGCAGAACGGCGGACAAACGTGCTTGAAACGAGCCCGTTCAATCGCGTGGTGCAGGATTAGGGACAGATGTGACCAGTACTGAGGCGTGGCGGGCAATGTGATCGATGGTGATCGTGCGGGGCGCGTCCGTTCTTCGTCGGTGCTCGGCCTTCCTGGGAGCCGTGGTGGATGGCGCGCAACAAGTTCAGTCGCCGTCGCCCGGTGCTCAATTCAAATCAAATCCCCAATTGACACCAAAGCATAGATACGATGGTCAGCTCTCCCGCCATTGCCGATTTGGCGCGTCGTCGGTAGGCTGCGGCGCGGCGCGCGCGCCAAAAGCTTTGAGCATCCCGAGACGCGCCGGCATCGGGACAAACGCGCGCGCGCGCGCTCGGGCCCCCCTGGCCCAATGCAGGCGCTACGGGGAAACGTCAGGGCTGGCGCGTGCGCTCCCACCGCCGCGCGCTCAACGCCCGTTGCGGCATCAGCGGCGGCGCGCTGGCCGCTCCTGACGCTCGCCGGCCGCCGCCGGCGCTCGCGCGCCGACGCCGCCGTCGCCCCTTCGTCGCCGTCCTCCTCCTCCTCCTCGGGCAGCGGCAAGCCGTCCGGGCGCAGCCGCAGCCGCAGCCGCACCCGCCCGCGCACCGGCGGCGGCAAGATGGAGGAGCAGCGCGGCGCCGCCGCCGCCAACGCCGCCGCCGCCGCGCCACCCGCCGTCACCCCGCAGTTTGCGACCGCCGCGCTCGCGCGCGCCGCGCTGCCCAGGCACCTGGTCGCCGCGTGGGAGCGGTACGGCGACGCGGCCAACGCGCGGCACGTGAGCGCGGCGAGCAAGCGGTGCGCGGTGATGGCGACCGAGGCGCTGCAGCGGGCGCACGAGCGCCGCAGGGCGATCCACGAGCAGCAGCGGCAGCAGCAGCGGCCGGCGGCGGCGGCGGCGGCGGCGGCGCGGGAGCGCAGCGCGAGCCGCGCGCGCAGCCGCAGCCGCGGCCGCGCGGCGCCGCCGGCCGCGCAGCAGCAGCAGCAGCAGCGGCCCCCGCTGCGCCCCTACGCGCTCGAGCCCGAGCTGCGCGCCCTGACCGCCGTGGCCGTGAGCGCGGCGGGCGCCGCCCTGTCTCTGGGCGAGCGCGCGCAGGGGGGGCTCGAGGACGGCGCGCTCGTGTCGGTCGCGTGCGCGCTGGCGGGCGTGCTGACGACGCTGAGCAAGGCAGAGGCGCAGGGGTTTCTTCCGCCGCCGCGGCCAGCGGCGGCGGCGGCGGCGGCGGCGGCGGCAACGTCGCCGTCCCTCCCTGCCGCCGCCGCCGACCTCGCCGCCGCCGCCGCCGAGGCGGACGCGGCGCTGCTGCGGGTGTCGCTCGCGCACGTTTCGGACGCCCTGATGCCGCGGCTGCGCCGCCTGCCCCCGCGCCGGCTGCAGCAGGCGCTGTGGTCGCTGTCGGCGCTGGCGGCGCGGCCGCCGTCCGATGCAGCGGCGGCGGCAGCATCGCCCCCCGCCCCCTCGCCGCTCGTCATCGCCCCGCTCGACGCCAACCCGTACGACAGCGCCCTCCCCGCGCTGCACCCGACGGCGGTAGCCACTGCCGCGCGCGGCGCGTCCGCGGCCGCCGCCTACGCGCGCGCGGGCGAGTGGCTGCGCGCGTTCGAGGCGGCGTCGGCGCAGCAGCTGCGCGCGTCGGCGGCGGCGGCGGCGGCGGCGGCTGGGGGCCCGGGCGAGGCCGCCGACGCCACGCGCGACCGCAAAGGTAGCGGCGCGATCATCTCGCTGCCCTCTCTCGCGCAGATCCTGGCGTCGCTCGTGCGGCTGGGCTACTGCCCGGCGGACGACTGGTGGCGGGCGTTTTGGGAGGCGTCGCGCCCGGCGCTCGTGGCGGCGGCCGCGGCGGGAAGTGGCGGCGGCGGCGGCGCGGCGCCCATGGGTGGCGACGCGCCGCCGCTCGACCCGTCGGTCGCGCAGGAGCTTCTGGGCGGGACCTCGCGGACGCCGGCCTCCCGCGCGTCGGACCTCTCGCGCGTCGTGCACGCCATCGCGCGCCTGGGGCAGCGGCCGCCGACGCCGTCCGAGCCCGCTGCCGCTGCCGCTGCCTCCGCGCACCTCGACCCTCCGCCTGCTCCGTGGACCGAGCTCTTCCTGGACGCCTCGTGCGCGTGGCTCCCCCACAGCGGCGCGGAGGACCTCACGCGCACGATCTGGGCGCTCGGGTGCCTGGGCGCGCGGCCGCACCGCGCGTGGCTGATGCTCTTTTTCCTCGTGTCGCGGCGCGTGATGCAGCCGCCGCCCGCGACGACGGGCGGCGGCGGCGGCGGCGGCGGAGGTCGGGCGCAGGCCGGCGACCTCGCGCTTTGGCTGCAGGCCCTCGCGCGCCTGGGGTACAAGCCGTCCCCGGCATGGCTGGGCGACTACGTGGCCGCCACCTACCCCTACCTGGCGGCGGCCGAGGCGGCCGGGGCGATCGGCGGCGGCGGCGGCGGGCGGCAGGAGGAGGGCCGCGCGCCATCCGACGCGCCGGCGGACGGCCCCCCGGCGGCGAGCAGCGGCGCCCGCGGCGGCCGCGCCCGCTCGCGCCGGGGCGCGCCGTCGTCGCCGTCGTCCGGAGCGGCGGCGGCGGCGGCGCCACCCATCGCCCCGCGCGCGCAACAGCAACAGGAGGCCGCCACCATGATGGCCCCGGCCGACGCCGCCAACCTCGCCTGGGCCGCCGCCGCCATGGCCTGGCAGCCGCCGTGGCGCTACTGGCTGGCCCTGCTGGGGGCGCTGCGCTCGGCGCTGCCGCGCCTGGCGCCGCGCGACGTGGCCAACGCCGCGTGGGCGGTCGGGCGGCTGGCCGGGGCGCCGCTGGCGCCGGTCGAGGGGGACGGCGGCGACGGCGAGGCGGTGCTGGTGGCGGCGCCCGGGGGGTCGGGCGGAGACGAGGGGGCGGCGGTGGCGGGGGCGGCGGCGGCGGCGGCGGCGGGGGAGCAGCAGCAGCGGGAGGAAGAGGCGGGCGGCGACGAGGGCGGCGACGCCGTCGCGCAGCAGCTGCCCGACGGGTGGCTCGCCGACTTTTGCCGGCTGTCGGCCCCGGCGCTCGCGTCCATGTCCGGCCGCGAGCTCGCGCTGACGGCCGCGGCGCTGGCGTCGCTGCGCGCGCTGCCCGGGCCGGCCTGGCTCGGCGCGCTCGCCGAGGCCGCCGGCGCGCGGCTCGCGCAGCAGCAGCAGGAGCGGCAGGAGCAGCGGGGGCGGGCGCGGCCGCAGTCGGGCGCCGAGGGCCTGCGCCCCGCCGAGTGCCGCGCCCTGGCCGGGGCCATGGCGCGCCTGGCGCTGCGGCCGGCCCCGCCCGCGCTGCTGCGCCTCCAGGGAGAGCTGCTGCGCGCGGCCGACGAGGTGGAGGCGGCGGCGGCGTGAGGGGGCGGGCGGCGGCGGCGGCGGCGATGGAGTTGCTTTCAACGGCGCGAGAGCCCTGATGTAGGCAATTGGGTGGAAGGGAAGTAAAGCAGTTCAAAAGGGCTCGGGCCAGCGCTTGATTTATTAGGAGAGAGAGGAGAGACCCCCTCAGGCGCTCACTCGCCCGACCACCAAGGCTCGCCGCCGTCCGCCCCCGCTCCCTCCACGCCAACCGCGTCCTCCGCCCGGTCGACGCGCCACCCGCACCCGTCCTCCCCGCCGGGCACGAGCCGCAGCACGCGCTCGTGGTACCGCGCGAGCGTCGGGCGGTGCCCCACGCTCACGAGCGTGACGCCCGCGCGCCGCGCGAGGCCGTACACCAGGCGCTCGTTGCGCACGTCGAGCGCCGACGTCGCCTCGTCGAGCAGCGCGAGCCGCGGGCGCGCGAGCAGGAGGCGCGCGAACGCGAGGCGCTGCTGCTCGCCCAGGGAGAGGGTGGCGGCCCAGTCGGCGACGAGGTCGAGCGGGGAGGCAGGGGGCTTGGAGGCTGCGGGGACGGCAGTTGCGGCGGCGGCGCCGCCGGACGCGGCCGCGGCGGCGGCTGCCGAAGCGGCGGCGGCCGAGGCGTCGGCCGCGGCGGCGGCGCGCTCGGCGGCCGCGGCGCAGCGGTCGATCAGGCCGCCGAGCTGCACGTCCCGCAGCACGCGCAGCAGCTCGTCATCCGGCGGCAGCGGCGGGCGCAAGCTGGTCCTGCCTCCGGCGGCCGGCCGCGGCCCCTTTGCTGCCGCCGCTGCCCCCGCCGCCGCCGCCCCCTCGTCCTCCTCCTGCTCCTCGCCGCTGGTCGCCCAAGTCGGGTAGAGCAGCTGGTCGCGCAGGCTGCCCAGCACCATGTACGGCTTCTGCGGCAGGAAGAGCGCGCGCCCGGCCCCCGGGTCGCTGTCGTCGTCGTCGTCGTCGTCAGCCGCCGCAGCCGCCGCCGCCGCCCCTCCCGCCCCTGGCCTCGAGTTGCCCGGCCGGCCGAGCCCCGGCAAGCCGTGCGCGACGACGCGCCCCTCGCCCGCCGACCAGAGGCCCGCGAGCGAGCGCAGGACGCTCGTCTTGCCCGCGCCCGACGGCCCCATGATCAGGAGCGACTCGCCCTCGCGCACGGCCAGGGACAGGCCGCGCACGAGGCGCGCGCGGCCGTCGGGCGTGCGCACGGACACGCGCTCGAGCTCGAGCAGCAGCGGCGGGGTCGGGGCGGTGGCGGTGGCGGCGGCGGGGGCGGCGGCGGCGGCAGCGGTGGCGGGGGGGCGCTCGTCCTCCTGCGCCGACGACAGCGGCGGGGGCGCGCAGCTCGGGCCCGCGTCCGAGCGCACGTGCGAGATGCGGATGCGCCCCGCGCCGGAGGCCGCATCCGCAGCCGCCGCCGCCGCCGCCGCGGCGCCGTCCTCCTCGAAGCTGCTGGTGCTCGCCGTCGCCGTCGCCTCGACCGCGCGGGCGACCGCCGCCGCGCCCGCGCCGTCCGACGACGACCAGTCGTGCCTCAGCCTCCGGTCCACGACCTCGCCAAACTCGCCCAGGCGGTCCACCACGGCCGAGAACCCGGCCAGCGCCTCGAGCTGGTACACCACCAGCGACACGTCGCCGAGCACGTGCCCGAACGCCGACTGGCTCTGGTTGACGACGCCGAACTCGATTTTGCCCGCGAAGAAGAGGGGGGCGACCACCGCGGCGGGCAGGAGCTGGATGAGGAACCGGTAGAACGAGGTGAAAAAGTCGAGGTTGCGCGAGGCGACGAGCAGCGAGGCGTAGTTGTCGACGGCCGCGCGCAGCCGCGCGCCCAGCGCGCGCTCCTCGGCGCGCTCGCCGCCGTAGAACGCGACGGCCTCGGCGTTCTCGCGCACGCGCACGAGGGAGTAGCGGAGGTCGGCCTCGCGCGCCTCCTGCGCAAAGTTGAGCGCGACGAGCGGGCGGCCGACGCGCAGGCTGACGGCCGTGCCGCCGACGGCGTAGACGAGCAAGGCCGCGAAGAGCGGGGGGTAGATCCCAAACAGGATGCCGCTGAACGAGATCAGGTCGACCCCGGCGTTGAGGAGCGTGAGGGCGAGGGAGAGGCACGTGTCGGTGAAGGCGCGCACGTCGGACGCGATGCGCTGGTCGGGATTGTCGACCGACGCCG
>Ga0315905_10003635_pt1 | contig 15872 bp, 18 predicted proteins | sample LakEriMetagenome_5_FD_203522 | JGI IMG/M metagenome (GOLD analysis project Ga0315905, IMG submission 203522) | Freshwater fungal communities from buoy surface, Lake Erie, Ohio, United States - Buoy 4 MA121 | ecosystem: Environmental > Aquatic > Freshwater > Lake | place: USA: Lake Erie, Ohio... | reverse complement strand
GCACCATCTCGTCGGCATGCGGGTGGTACATGAAGGTGCCGGGGCGGCGCGCGACGAATTCGTAGACGTAGGTCTTGCCCGGCGGGATGCCGGGCTGGTTCAGCCCCGTCACGCCGTCCATGCCGTTGGGCAGGCGCTGGCCGTGCCAGTGGATGCTGGTGAGCTCGCCGAGCTTGTTGGTGACGAACAGGCGCACGCGATCGCCTTCCACCACCTCGATGGTCGGGCCCGGGCTCTGGCCGTTGTAGCCCCAGAGGTGGGCCTTAAAGCCGGGCGCCATCTCGCGCACCACGGGCTCGGCGACAAGGTGGAACTCCTTGACGCCGTTGTTCATGCGCCAGGGCAAGGTCCAGCCGTTGAGCGTGACCACCGGGTTGTAGGGCCGGCCGGTGCTGGGCACCAGCGGCGGCATGGTGTCGGGCCTGGTCTGGATGACGGGCTCGGGCAATGCGGCCATCGCCACCTTGCTGACCGCGCTGGCCGTGACGGCGGCCGCGGCAACGCCGGCACCGCCGATGAAGTTTCTTCGGGAGAACATGGTTGGAATGCCTCTTGATTTCGTGTCAGTTCGCTTCGGGGAGCTTGGGGCAGCGCGTCAGTGGCCAGGGTCCCCGCCGGCGGCGGCAGCGCCCATCGCCGGGGCCGCCGCGGCGCTCAGGCTCGGCTTGCCCACCAGCGCCATGTCTAGGTCGGCCTGGGCGATCCAGTAGTCGCGCAGCGCGTCGATGGCGCCGTTGACGCTGGCGATCTGCGAGCGCGCATCGGCCAGCAGCTCGAACACGCCGATCAGCATGCCGTTGTAGCGAAGCAGGTTCTCCTCCGAGATGCGCTGCTTCAGCGGCACGATCTCGTCGCGCTGGTGCTTGGCGATGTCCCAGGCCGATCGGTAGGCGCCGTAGGCCTCGCGCACCTCGGAGCGGGCGTTGATGGCGGTCTCGGCGGCGCGGTGCAGCGCCTGCATGTAGATCGCCTCCGCCCGCGCGACGCGGGCGCCACCCCAGTCGAACAGCGGCAGCTCGAAGCCGATCTCCCAGCCCTTCTGCGTCGGCGCCTCGTTCGAGCTGTTGCGCACCAGCCCGAGCTCGAGCACGTTGACGAAGCGCGTCGTGCGCGTCAGGCCCAGGTTGCGCGCCGTGGCCTCGGCGCCGCTGCGGGCCGCCGCCACGTCCAGCCGCTGGGCCAGCGCGGTGCGCTCGACCTCGGGCAGGTCGCGCGGCTGCGCGGGCAGGTCTGGAAGGCGTTCGGGCAGCTTGAAGGCGGTCTGCCCGCCCCACAGGCCCATCAGGCGCGTCAGCCGCTCGCGCGTGGCGCGCTGCTGCCGTTCTGCGCGAGCCAGGGTCAGCGCCGCGTCGGCGTAGAAGCCCTGCTCGCGCGCCTGCTGCAGTTTGTTGAAGTTGCCCACCTGCGCCATGCGCCGTGCAAGCTCGGCGCCCGCCTCGGCCGCCTGCATCACCTGGCGGCTATAGCGCACCGACTCCTCGCCGGCCACGGCCTGCACCCAGGCCTTGCGCGTGTCGGCCGCCAGCGACAGCACCTGCATCGCCACGGTCGTGCGCACCTGCTCCAGGCGGCGTGCCTCGACGCGCTGCACCAGCGGCATGGCGATCAGGCGCGCCAGGTTGACGTGGAGACCGCGTTCGAGCTCGATCTCGTCGCCCTTGGTCATGCGGCCAAAGCTGAAGCCCGGGTTCGGCATGCGGCCGGCCTGCACCACCTCGGCCTCGGTGATGCCCAGCTCGGCGTAGGCGGCCTGCAGGCCGCGGTTGTTCAGCAGCGCGACCTGCACCGCGTCGTCCATGCCCAGCGGCCGGGCCAGCAGTTCCCCCACGCGCTGATCGATGCGGTCCAGGTCTTCGGGCTGGCGGGCCCAGGCGAGCTGGGTCGGGGAGCCGAGCCGCTCGGCGGTGAGCTTCTCGACGGTGCCGAACCCGCTGTCAGCGCTCAGGGAGGCGCAGCCGGTCAGCGTGAGCGCCAGGGCCGCGAGGCCGACGAGCCGGAGGGGCGGCGACCGCAGGATCGCGGGGCCGGAACGTGGTTGTCGTGTCATCGTCGTCCTCTCAATGCATCTTGTGGCCGCCATGGCGAGGCGCGGCACTCGGTGCGGAACTTGGCGCGGCGTTCGGTGCCGCACTCGGCGTCGGCGCAGACGTGGCGCGCGCCGCCGGTGCCGGGGCGATGGGATCCGGCTGCTGGGCCTCGCGGGCATAGGCCTGCCAGCCACCGATGCGGTTCACGGTCTCGTTGGCTTCCGTCCAGGGGATGCGCTTGTCGTCCCCGAGCCGGCGATAGCTGGCCAACGGAGAGCCGTAGGTGACCGCGGGCACGCGGGCCTGCGCATCGAGCGGGTCGGCGCGCTCGATGCGACCGGGGGCGCCCTGGGCGTGGGCGAACGGGTGGATGAGCGACGCGGCTGCGAGCAGCGTCATGACAGGGATGCCTCGGGTCCACCCGAGACGAAACACAGACAGAAACATGGGGACCTCGCACAGTTCGATCGACGGTCCTGCGGCCATTGGCTCGCAGGCGTGGATTCGGCGCGATCCGCCAGTGGGGTGGGGTCCGGACTCGACGAACGGTCGGGACAGCCTTCAGCTCGTTGGCAGTGCGGGCCTGGGAAATACCCGCGTCACCCCACGGCGTTGCGCCGCGTCAGGCGAGCGCAGCTCGAGGCGGACGGTCGAGCCCGTCGGGCTGGTGCGATGAGACCGGCGCGATCGGCAACGGTCGCAAGGCGTGCGCGGTGCGCACGGCCTGGGGCAGCTCGAAGCTGGCCGGTACGGCCAGCGCGGCGCAGCAGGCCGCGCAGGCGCTGCAGCTGAACTTCCCGTGGTGCGGGAACAGACTGCTCATGCCATCGCCGTCGGAAGCCATGTCGGGCTCGGAAGCGACCGGGGCGCCAGCGCCAGCATACTCGTGGTCACCATGGTCCACGGCTACCAACTCATGCATTGCATTGCCGGCATGACCTAGCGCCGAAGCTGACGCGTCGAGCACCAGCCCCTGCATCATGCGTTCGTGGCTGGCCCCGCAGAACAGCATCGCGGAAGCGGCCATGCCCTGCACAGGCATGGCGATCACCATAACCCAGACTAGGAGGGCGCGGACGGCGCGGTTCATATCGTCAGTATAGCGGAGGGGCCCAAATCCTGCATGCGAGGGTGTCACGAACCGCCCCGCATCGGGCGCTCGGCCTCCAGCGTGTCGATGATCGGACAGTCGGGCCGGTCGTCGCCATGGCAGCCATGCACCAGGTGCGCCAAGGTCGCCCGGATGCCTTGCAGCTCGGCGAGCTTCTGGTCGATCTGGGCGATGTGCGCCTCGGCCAGCGCCCTGACCTGCCGGCTGGAACGCCGGCGGTTCTGCCACAGCCCCAGCAGCTCGCGGATCTGCTCGAGCGAGAAGCCCAGGTCCCGCGAATGCCGGATGAATCGCAGCACGTGCAGGTCGCGCTCGCCGTACTGCCGGTAGCCCGCCTCGGTGCGGCCGGCCGCGGGGAGCAGCCCGATGCCCTCGTAGTGGCGGATCATCTTCGCCGTCACGCCCGTGCTGGCGGCTGCCTGGCCGATGTTCATGCCGATGTCTCCCGATCTCGATGGGCGCAGGGGATCACTTCGTCGCCGCCCCGCGCCAGCGGCGAAGTGTCAGCGCATTGGCCACCACGCTCACGCTGCTGAAGGCCATCGCCGCACCGGCGATCACCGGGCTCAGCAAGCCGAAGGCCGCGAGCGGGATGCCGAGCACGTTGTACGCGAAGGCCCAGAACAGTCCCTGCTTGATCTTCGAGTAGGTGCGGCGCGACACGTCGAAGGCATCGGCCACCAGACGCGGGTCGCCGCGCATCAGCGTGATGCCGGCGGCTTCCATCGCCACGTCGGTGCCGGTGGACATCGACAGACCCACGTCGGCGGCCACCAGCGACGGCGCGTCGTTGAGCCCGTCGCCGACCATCGCGACGACCTGACCCTGGCTGCGCAGCGCCTGCACGATGGCCGCCTTGTCGCCCGGCAGCAACTCGGCGCGCACCTCGTCGATGCCGAGCTCGCGCGCCACCGCCTGGGCGCTGCCGTGGTTGTCGCCGGTCACCATCACCGTACAGATGCCCAGGCTGCGCAGGCGGGCCAACGCTGCCCGCGATGCGGGCTTGATGGTGTCGCCGAAGGCCAGAAGACCGAGCACGCGGGCCCCCGTCAACTCCCCTGACAAGGCACCCGCGGTGGGCGCCAGCAGCCAGGAGATGCTGCGGCCCTCTCCTTCCAGGCGCTGGGCGGTCATCAGGAGCGCGCCCGGCTGCGCGCCCGACTCATGCATCAGGCGCGTGCTGCCTAGCAGCAGGCGCTGGCCGTCGACCACTGCCTCCACGCCACGGCCCGGCAACGCGCGAGCGTCGCGCGCCGCCGGTACGGCGATGCCGTCGGCCTTGGCCTTCTCCATCACGGCGTGGGCCAGCGGGTGGTCGCTGGTCTGCTGCAGCGCGGCAGACAGCGTCAGGACCTGGGTCGCCTCTGCGTCCAGGCCCGCCTCGACCGCCACCAGCGAGGGCTTGCCTTCGGTCAGCGTGCCGGTCTTGTCGAAAGCCACGGTGGTGACCGCGTGCGCCACTTCCAGCGCCGCCGCGTCCTTGATCAGGATGCCGCGGCGCGCGGCCACGCCGGTGCCGGCCATGATGGCCGTCGGCGTCGCCAGGCCCAGTGCGCAGGGGCAGGCGATGACGAGCACCGCCACCGCGGCGATCAGCGCCTGCTCCCAGTCACCGCTGAAGGCCAGCCAGCCCACGAAGGTCAGCACCGCGATGCCCAGCACCACCGGCACGAAGACCGCGCTGACGCGGTCGACGGTACGCTGGATCGGAGCCTTCGCCGCCTGCGCCGACTCGACCATGCGGATGATGCGGGCCAGCGTCGTATCGGCGCCGATCGCGCCGGTTCGCACCTGCAGCACGCCCTCCTCGTTGACCGAACCGCCGGTCACGGTGTCGTCGGGCGCCTTGGCCACCGGCAGGCTCTCGCCGGTGATCAGCGATTCGTTGACGTGGCTGCTGCCCTCCACGATCTGACCGTCGACCGGCACGCGTTCGCCCGGGCGGATCACCACCAGGTCGCCCACCGCCACCTGCTCGACCGGGGTCGACACCTCGGTGCCCTCGACCAGCACGCGGGCGACCGTCGGGCGCAGCGCGTTCAGCGCGCGGATCGCATCGGCGGTCTGCCGCTTGGCGCGCGACTCGAGCCACTTGCCCAGCAGCACCAGCGTGATGACGGCCGCCGAGGCCTCGAAGTAGAGGTGCGGCATGCCATGGTCAGCGTGCTTCCACAGCAGGTACACCGACAGGCCGTAGGCCGCGCTGGTGCCCAGTGCGACCAGCAGGTCCATGTTGCCGGCGCGGGCCTTCACGGCCTTCCAGCCAGCCCGGTAGAAGCGCGCACCCAGCCAGAACTGCACCGGGGTGGCCAGCGCCAACTGAACCCAGCTGTCGGGCATCCATTGGATATCGAACAGTTGCAGCAGCATCGGCAGCACCAGCGGCAGGGTCAGCACCGAGGCCAAGGCCACCTGCCACCACTCGGGGAGGCGGCGGGTGGGCGCAGGCGTCTCGGCGTATTCCACCGGCCTGGCCGCGTAGCCGGTCTTGTCGATCGCTGCAGCAAGCGTGGCGAACGACACGGTGCCGAGCGTTTCGACGCTGGCCTTCTCGGTGGCGAGGTTCACCGAGGCTGCGGACACGCCCGGCACCTTGAGCATAGCCTTCTCGACCCGCGCGACGCAGGAGGCGCAGGCCATGCCCTCGACCTGCAGCTCGACGCGGCGCTTCGGCACGTCGTACCCGGCCTTGCGCACGGCCGCCGCCAGGGCACCCGCCGCCACCTCGCCCGTCGCGCGGACCGTGGCTTCCTCGGTGGCCAGGTTGACCGCCACGCTCTGCACGCCCGGCAGTGCCTTCAGCGCCTTCTCGACGCGCAGTACGCACGAGGCGCAGGTCATGCCCTCGACGGGCAGCTTGAAGTCCTTGGATACGCTCATGGCAGCAGTGGCACTCATGGCAGCAATCTCCGGCAGGGGATGGGTTCGATGTGGCCTCAGCTTCAGCGTTGCCATTGTGGGAAGGTAAAGCGCATTTGTGGCAAGTCCCGTCCGCTGTCGCGGTCTGCGCTCGGCATCGCTTGACCTTCCCGCCGTGTCAAGGTGCAGAGTCGAAAGCTGTCATCCACCCGCTCCCAAAGAGAGTTCCATGATTGCCTTCGAAGTCAACGACATGACCTGCGGGCACTGCGCCAGCACCATTACCAAGGCGGTCAACGTCATCGACGGCCAAGCCAAGGTTGACATCGACCTCAACCGGCACTTGGTATCCATCGAATCGGGCTTGGCCAGCGCTGATAGCCTGGCCGACGCGATCCGTGAAGCCGGCTACACGCCGGTGCAAGTTCAGGCCTCGGCCGTCGTGACCTCCAAAAAGTCCTGCTGCGGGCATTGCCACTGACGCACCCAAACGGTCCGAGCCTGCAGAAGACTTGATCAACCTCAAGCCCGTTCAACTGCCAGCGCCTAACCTAACGTTGTCTGACTGAAGGGATCCATTGCCGTGAACTTCTGGCGCCGGCTCAGCACAGCAGCGAGAGTCGCGAAGACCATGCTGTTCGTCTGGCTGTTTGCCATCGTGGCAAGTTGGGCCAACGCCTGCATGCTCGAGTCGGGTGGCGAAAGCGCGCGCGGTACGCCGGCACACGCTGCGGCGCTCTCCGCTGGTAATGCGTACACCCACGGTGACAGCCACCCCGAAGATCCGGGCCGAATGGCTTGCCTCGATCTGTGCGACGAAGAGCAGAACACGATCCCGAAGTACGGAACCTCCGAGGTTTCGGGCCAGATGGCTGCCGCGATGATCGAGAGCCCGTTTTGGTCTCGGGCGATCTTTGAAAGCGGCTTCCCGCGCCAGCGTCCGCTCGCCGCGGCGCCACCGCCGCAACGGCCGGTGTACATCCGCTTCCTGCGGCTGGCGATCTAGCCTCTCCCATGCGCCAGCGCGCGAGGTGAGTTGCGCACGCTGGACCCCAACCTCGGTCGACTTCGCGTCGATACCGGGGAATCGGCGCTGGTGCCGCGACCTGCCCTTCCGGTCTTCCTGTGTTCGCAACCTACCAAGGAATCAACATGTCCTACTCACGCCACCTCTCGACTCTCGTTCTCGCTTTGGTCGCAATGGCCGCCAGCGCCCAGACCCCGGCCGATCACGCTGCCCACCATCCGTCACAGGGTGCGTCGGCGCCGGTACCTGCTGCGGAGCGCATGGCTGGCATGGACGCCCACATGAAGGCCATGCAAGCCATGCACGACAAAATGGCTGCGGCCCGCACGCCCGAAGAGCGCCAGGCACTGATGGCCGAGCACATGAAGCTCATGCAGGACGGCATGGCCATGATGGGTGGGATAAACCCTGGCATGGGCATGGGCGGCACGCCTGGTGCCAAGGACAAGCCCGCCATGCCGCCCGGCGGTGCGATGACTCCCCAGATGCGCCAGCAGATGATGGAAAAGCGCATGGACATGATGCAGTCCATGATGCAGATGATGATGGATCGGATGCAGGCCCCCGCACCTGTATCCAAGTGATCGGAGGCGACTGCCATGGATCACAACCATCATGACGAAGACCCGCCATGTTTCTGGCGCAGCCGCTTCGGCATCGGCTGGGTGGCACTGGCCGCGGTCGCAGGCTGGTTCCTGTGGACCGAACACCGCGCCCACCTCCTTGGCTTCCTGCCCTACGCATTCCTATTGGCCTGCCCACTGATGCACATGTTCATGCACCACGGTCACGGCCACGGATCGCATCACGATCACCGTAGCGACGGACCTGGCCCATCAGTGCCGCCGGATCGCGTAGCCGACGACCGCAGCCAAGGAGGCCGCTCATGAGCCACGATGCTCCTGCCTACGGTCTGTGGAGTCTGGTCATCCTGAACTCCGCGGTCTTCCTGATATTCGCCTTCAGCTTCTTCAAGCCTCAGACCGCACGCGACTGGCGAACCTTCAGCGCCTTCGCCGCCTTCGTTGTCGCTCTGTTTGTCGAGATGTACGGCTTCCCGCTGACGATCTACCTGCTGTCAGGCTGGCTGCAGACGCGCTACCCCGGTCTGGACATCCTGTCGCACGATGCTGGCCACCTATGGTCGACTTTGCTCGGAGAGAAGGGCAATCCGCACTTCGGCCTGCTGCACATCGCGAGCTACGTCTTCCTCGGTGGAGGCTTCTGGCTGCTATCGAGCGCGTGGAATGTGCTGTACCACGCGCAACGCCGACACGCGCTGGCGGTGGCAGGCCCTTACGCGCGCATCCGTCACCCGCAGTACGTGCCCTTCGTGATGATCCTGCTCGGCTTCCTGCTGCAGTGGCCGACGCTGCTGACGCTCGTGATGTTCCCCATCCTGGCGGTGATGTACGCGCGACTGTCCACGAGCGAGGAAGCGGAGATGAGGTCGCAGTTCGGCGAGGCCTTCGAACGCTATGCGCACGGCACGCCGCGATTCATCCCATCATGGGGGACCAAACGGTCAGTGGGCTGCCACTGAAAGGACTGTGACCTCGACCGACGCAAGCCGCGTGGGGTTGCCGGTACACAACCTCTGAGCCCCGATCGAACAGGAACAATGATGGACATGCACGGCCACCACCACGACGGACACGCGGGCCATGGGCACGGTAACGCCACCGGATCTCAAGGCCACGGGCGTCCGGAAGACGCGGTGCAAGCGGTATCGCTCAAAGACCCTGTGTGCGGCATGTCCGTCACCGAGGCCTCGCCTCATCGCGCCGAGCATGGCGGGCGGACCTACTGGTTCTGCAGCGTAGGGTGCCGAGGCAGGTTCCTCGGCGATCCCGCTCGTTATGCCACAGGCATTGAGCCGGCGGCGCCTCCACCCTCGGCGACAGCAGCACCGCCCTCGGTGGCCGAATCAGCGTCAGCGCCCGAAGGCACGATCTACACCTGTCCCATGCACCCCGAAGTGCGCCAGGACCACCCCGGCAACTGCCCCAAGTGCGGTATGACGCTGGAGCCGGTTCTGCCGAGCCTTGAGGAAGAAGAGAACCCGGAACTGCATGACTTCCAGCGGCGCTTCTGGTGGACGCTGCCGTTGACGATCGTCGTCACGCTGCTGGCCATGTTCGGCCATCGGTTGGGTTGGTTCGAGATGGGCACGCAGAGCTGGCTGGAACTGGCGTTGGCCGCGCCGATCGTCCTGTGGGCAGGCTGGCCGTTCTTCAAGCGTGGTGTGCAGTCGATCATCCACCGAAGCCCCAACATGTGGACGCTGATCGGGCTCGGTACTTCGGCCGCTTTCGTCTACAGCGTGGCCGCGACGGTGGCGCCCGGCGTGTTTCCTGCGTCGTTCCAGGCGATGGGCCGCGTGGCGGTGTACTTCGAGGCCGCCGCGGTCATCATCTCGCTCACCCTGCTCGGGCAGATCATGGAACTGAAGGCACGCTCGCAGACCTCGGCGGCCATCAAGTCGCTGCTCGGCCTGGCACCCAAGGCGGCGCGCCGGATCGCCGCCGACGGCAGCGAGGAAGACGTGCCGCTGACCCATGTCCATATCGGTGACCTGCTGCGCGTGCGTCCTGGCGAGAAGGTCCCGGTGGATGGCGTCGTGGTCGAAGGGGGCAGCGCCGTCGACGAGTCGATGCTGACAGGCGAGCCCGTGCCCGTCACCAAGCGCGTGGGCGACAACCTGATCGGCGCCACGCTCAACACCAACGGCGCGCTCGTGATGCGCTCGGAGCGCGTTGGCGCCCAGACCATGCTGTCTCAGATCGTGCAGATGGTGGCCCAGGCGCAGCGCTCTAAGGCGCCGATGCAGCGCATGGCTGACCAGGTGGCCGGCTGGTTCGTGATGGCCGTGGTCGCGATCGCGGTGGCCACCTTGTTCGCGTGGGGCCTGTTCGGACCCGAGCCAAGCTGGGTCTACGGCCTGATCAACGCCGTCGCCGTGTTGATCATTGCCTGCCCCTGCGCGCTGGGGCTGGCCACGCCGATGTCGATCATGGTAGCCACCGGTCGCGGCGCGACGCAGGGCGTGCTGTTCCGTGATGCGGCCGCCATCGAACACCTGCGCAAGGTCGACACGCTGATCGTCGACAAGACCGGCACGCTGACCGAAGGGCGCCCGGCCTTCGACCGCGCCGTGCCCGGTGAAGGCTTCACCGCCGACGAGGTGTTGCGCATCGCGGCCAGCCTCGACCAGGGCAGCGAGCACCCGCTGGCCAACGCCATCGTGCGCGCCGCGCGGGAGCGCGGTCTCGCACTCGCCAAGCCGGACGACTTCGAGTCGAGTTCGGGCATTGGCGTGCGCGGCAAGGTCGAGGGGCGGGCCGTCGCGCTCGGCAACACGGCGCTCATGCAGCAAGGCGGAGTCATCGTGGACCCGCTTGTCAGCCAGGCTGAAGCGCTCCGCGCCGAAGGCGCCAGCGTGATGCACCTGGCAGTCGATGGCCGCCTGGCCGGCCTGCTGGCGGTGTCCGATCCGGTCAAGGCGAGCACGCCGGAAGCGCTGGCTGCACTGAAGGCCGCGGGCCTGCGGGTCGTGATGGCCACGGGCGATGGCGTGACGACGGCACGGGCGGTCGCTCGGCGCCTGGGCATCGACGAGGTTCACGGCGAGGTCAAGCCGGTCGACAAGCTGAAGCTGGTGCACCGCCTTCAGGCGGAGGGGCACGTCGTCGCGATGGCGGGCGACGGCATCAACGACGCCCCAGCGCTGGCCCAGGCCAATGTCGGCGTGGCGATGGGCACCGGCACTGACGTGGCCATGAACAGCGCGCAGGTCACTCTGGTCAAGGGCGACCTGCGCGGCATCGCGGTGGCTCGTGGCCTGTCCGAGGCCACCATTGCGAACATGAAGCAGAACCTCGGCTTCGCGTTCGTCTACAACGCCCTTGGCGTGCCGCTGGCCGCCGGTCTGTTGTTTCCCTTCACCGGGTGGCTGCTGTCGCCGATGATCGCGGCTCTGGCGATGAGCTTGAGCTCGGCGTCGGTCATTACGAATGCACTGAGGCTACGGCGAGCCCAGCTGTCGACTTGGTAAGGCGGTCTGCAGCCATATCACGTCGCGTGGCTTGTGGATCTGCCGGCTCGGTGACTTGGAGTACCGTCGAGGGGTAGCAATTGGGATCAGAATCGCACCAAGCTACGAGTTCCTCACCCGCCTTCCGAATGGCGTCCCACATTGGGATGCCCCGATTGGCCACTGGCGCAAACCAAACGGGAAATTTGACATACCGCTCCGCAATTCCACCCGCATCGCCATCAACTTTCGTCTTCCGCGTTTCCTCACGCAGGGGATTTGCTTGAAGAGCGGAAATCGGATTCACCACACGACCGCCAAGAGACCCCTGTAATCCGTTTTGGGCGCCCCGGCCCCATAACCGATTACCCCCGCCTCGAAGTAGTGCCGCACGCCGTCAACTTTGGTACAACGAGTCACTACATTCATCAGAGTGCGGTTGAGTACATCCGCAACAAATTCCGCATTCGTCTTCTCCGATGCCGCCATCCGATCCGATATCGATCCAGACTGGTCGACAAGGGAAAGAAATGCTTTCGGATCGGAGCGCTGAATTGGAGCGTGGTAGGCCACGGGGAAGCTCCTGAGTATTCGTGCGCGGCAACGAGCGCATAGCGCTCAATAGACAACCAGAGCTTGTCACTTAGGCAGCGGTTGCGCCGATTTCCCGATGGCGATGGCGGTTCCTTCGAGGACCTTGACGGGGCGGTGGCCCCCGCACAAGACGTCCGTGGGGCCTACCTGGCCACCCCCTGAATCTTCTCGGCCGTCCGATAGGCTCCCAGTCCGAGCATCCCAAACAGCAGCGGCATCATCGTGCCCAGGTCCATCTGCGGAAACTTGACCGGGTGACCGGCCAAAGCCGATGCCCACTCCCCCAGGGGCCCGACGACAAACTGCACGGCGAATCCGGCGCCGCAGGTCCAGCCCACAAACGGACGCCAACCGGATGTGAAGGCGTTCGAACTGGCAGCTTCGACCTTGTTGATCTCCAACTGGCCTGCGATCTGTGCGAGGTCACCTGCCTGCTGCAGCTTGACCAGCTCAAGCTTCGCCTGAGCGGCCTGCACCGGGTCTGGCCAGAGCCGGTCGATGACCTTGCCGCCGATGTCGAGCATCGCGGTGACGGGATCGATTGCCATCTACGCCTCCAACAGATCTGCAACGCGGCGGCTCCAGCCCCGCGAGAACGACGGCCAGTTCGACAGGCCCGCCATGAAGCGAAGTCGCTGGGATAGCAGGCGCGCCTTCAACCTGTCCGGGTTGGCTGCGTGGGCTGTGGCCAATGTGACCGGCCCCAGGATTCCGTCTGCCGCAACCCCAAGGGCTCGCTGCAGCCAGAGGACCGACTGCCGAACGCCGGAAGCGGCGGCAGCGTCAAAGACGAAGTACCGGATTCCGTCGGGCAGTTCGTCACCACGTACAGCGTCCCAGTACAACGACCGGTAGATGGTCTTGGCCAGACTGATTGGCAGATCGCGCATGTCGCCTGTGTATCCGACGCCGCGAGCCACAGCCTCAGTTACGCCGTACCGGGTCTTGCCGCCTGGATCGTTCTCCAGATCTGCGTAGTCGCCTTCGTGCACGAGCAACGCGGCAAAGCACTCATCGAAGTTCATGGCACCGCTCCTAGATTACTGGCCCGCGCCCATCAACTTGAACTTGATGACAGCACCGACAAGAAGCAGCGCCAGGATCCCGGTCGTCGCAACCCGGATGACGGTCTGCCAGGCAGTGCGCCGTGCATCGCGCCAGGCTTCGAGAAGGTCGCGCAGATCGCGGATGTCCTTCGCGGCGCTGCCGTTCTCCAGGCCCAGGTGGGCCAGGCATCGCTCGGCGCCGCGCTCGGCTGCGCGGTCCAGAAGGTCTTCGAAGTCCTCGCGGCGCAGGAGCACCATGTTCTCCACGAGGGCGGGCTTGTCGGCTTCGGTCATTTGCTTTCTCCAGAAATGCGAAACCCGCCTGGCGCGGATGCATCCAGGCGGGTCTCAGGGTTGAACCAGTGAATCAGGGCAGCTTCAGATCTCGATGATCTCCAGAGGCAAGGTGGGCGCCTCGCCCTCGATGGCGTCGTCGCGGACGAACACCTTCTGCCCGACGGCAGCGTTACCTCTTGCTTTGATCAGACCGCCGCCAGGCAACGCAACGGTGACCACGCCGGAGCCGACATCGGCCACCGTGCCAGCCTGTAACGGCGGATCCGGCACAAGACGACGAAACTGCTCGTAGAGGTTACGCATAGCCCTGCACTCCCAGGGTCTGCCAGACGTCCGGCAGGCCAGCCTCGACCCGCGTGGAGCGCACCAGGCCCAGCCGCGCAACCGTACCGTCCTGGTACTCGACGAAGGCCCCTGGCTCGATGACTCCGGTCTCGGCCAGCACCGGTAGCCGCAGGCTGACCTCGATTTGTCGGCCGGTGTCTGCGAGCACCGCCACGCCACGCTGACGGGCGGCGGCGGCCTCCGTGATCAAGGGGTCCACGACCATCGGCGCGAGGATGTCCCCCGCGGTGCCTGCCCGGGTTACCTGGCCCAGTACGCCGACGTCTTGGCCGGAGACGAACACCCGGTTGTAGGCCGGCTTGTCCACCCAGCGCAGCGACTCGCGGGATACAGCATCGACGGGCAGCACGAAGTCTGGGGTGACTGCGCCCCACTCCCATGGAGTCACCGGGTAGCGGTGGCGCACGCGGAGCAATGGGCTGGAGGGATGCGGTAGCAGATAGCCCCCGGCCGCCGAGACGATGGAGGTCAGCGCCTCGATCCAAGTGCCCTGGCGCGCGAACACACCAGCCGGCACATTCCAGTCCGTGAGGCCCCAGTCCACAGACCAACCCAACGGCACGCCGTTGAGGGTCAGGACGTCCTCCATCAGTTGCTGGGCCGTGCGCGATTGGCTGTTGCCGAAGGTCATCACTGGGGCATAGGGCGCTGCCAGCACGGCGTTATGCCCGCGCCCCGAGATGCGGATGGTCGAGTCACCGAAGACGCGTTCGCGGTTGATGCTTTCTGCGAGCACCCGGAAGTCCGTGCCGTTGATACTGGCCAGCAACTCCACGGGACCCGATGAGCTGCTTGGTGCGACGAGCCCCTGCGCAGCGGCAGGCAGCTGGGCATCGAACCCCCAGGTCCAGGACGCGGTATCCAGCGACAGGGACAGGTTGAACACCGGCACCGGCAGCCCATCGGGTAGCCGGTGAAGGGTCACGTCGTTGATCACGAAATACACCCTCCGAGCAGGAACCACCACCGGATCCCCATCGGGAGGTGGCGGGTCAATGTGGTTCTCGCAGACGAACAGCAGATCGCTGGTGGCCGGCGACAGCGCAGCAAACAACAGGTGCGCGCTGGGGACATAACAAGGGGGCGGCACGGGCGGCGGTGGAATCACCCAGACGCTGATGCCGGGTAGCGGTCGCCGCGCGTCCTGTTGCCGTCCCCGCCAACCCGTGGGCGCAGCACGTGCGCTTTGGAAGTCAGTTGCCTGACGTCGCGTGATGAGGCCCGCGACCCGCCAAAGCGCGGAGCGAACCGCCCGCTTGCTGCGATCGCCGTCTTGGTGCCGGAACCGGGTGGCATCGCGGATCCGGCGTGCGTTCTGGAACCCCCCTCGACGATCCAGCGCCTTTGGCGTGGCGTCCTGGTGAGCGAACCAGGTGTTGTTGTCCAGCCTGCTGGCTTGCTGCTGTTTGGTCCGGCGCTGCTCGGGAGCTGAGGCCAAGACCGAAGGCAGCCGATGTGCCACACCGTGCGGTTGACTCTCTGTGGGCAGCCAGTGCGTCTGCCACCCGGCAGGCCGCGCCGTGGCGTCTTGCTGGGCCTGTGCGGCGCCGTCTTGCGACCCTCGAGCCACCTGCCAAGGATGCTGCGTCTTGCCAACCGTGGGGCGTTGTGTGCGAGAGGCGTAGGCCACTTCCCCGAGGAACACCACGCCGGGCAGATGGGCACCGATGGCACTGCCCAGGGCGAGGGGAACGCTGGGCCGCAAGACCAGGGACTGAACCGTCAGCCCCGGCAGCTCTGCCAAGAGTTCAGCCCGAGCGGGCGGGATGAACTTGATTGCGACCGCCGGCAGCGGCAGCACAGCAGACAGCGACAAGTCGTTGCGCGGTGGTCGGTAACCGGCGCCGAACACCAGATGGGCATCCGTGGCCGCCGGTTGATCAAACAGCAGGTCAACCCAAGGCGGGCCGACCTCCACGCTCACCGACGGACCCGGCAACTCGGCGGCCAGAGCCACCTCGCTGAGGAGTTCAGACAAGGCTCACCCCAGGATCGCCGAGACCATCCGTGCGTCGCCGCCCAGGTAGAGGTTGGTGCTTGCCAGCTTCACGTCCCCAGCCCCGTCCGTACCGCTGCAATCGAGGTCCAGGGCCGTGAGTTCGTTGCCATTGACCAGTCGCGCCCAGGTGGCCATGCCGGTGGCGGTGATCAAGCCATCTTCTTGCTGGGTCAGCGTAAGCAGGCCGCCGGCAATCGTTCCTGACGGCTTGGTCAGTTGGATCTCGACCAACATGGCGCTGCTCGGAGTGGTGGCCGGTGTGGCTGGGCGGGCCCCGCCGTAGATGCGCAGGCGCGCCGGGCTGGGGCCGGCATCCAGAAACGCCAGGGTCCCCGCCAGCCGCGCCTCGTTGTGTTCAACGGTGATGGCAACGGTCATGCGGTGGGCTCCGGGCTCAGGTTGTCGGCGATCACGGCGCGGTACAGCTGCCGGTAGTCGTAGCTCACCACGGTGTAGCGCTGCAGCGGATCCAGCAGGTCGAAGCGGTAGTGGCCATCTGGGGCCGACCAGGCCTCGGCCACCAGGACGCGGGTG
>Ga0315905_10003634_pt1 | contig 15876 bp, 15 predicted proteins | sample LakEriMetagenome_5_FD_203522 | JGI IMG/M metagenome (GOLD analysis project Ga0315905, IMG submission 203522) | Freshwater fungal communities from buoy surface, Lake Erie, Ohio, United States - Buoy 4 MA121 | ecosystem: Environmental > Aquatic > Freshwater > Lake | place: USA: Lake Erie, Ohio... | reverse complement strand
CATTGAAATTTTGCAGCAGCGCCTGCTGTCAGACGAGGAGATCACGGCTGAAATCCACCATCACATTGCAGATCACCTGGTGCTCGCTGCAGGTGGCAAGTGGCAAGAGTCGACTGGCGTTGTGTTTACTCCGCAGTGCGCGAAACTCCTCGGCGAGCATATGTTCTCCATACGGTGGCTGCCCTTTCACTTGCGAATGGCACAGTGCTGGACCGACGCAGTGCAGCTCCTCTGCGATCTCCACTTCCTGAAGGCGAGTGGATGTGAAAATGACGCTCATGTGCGTGAGGGTCAGTGTCATTAGGTGTTCTGAGCCGGTACATTGTTGGCTCTCGTGTGTGACGCTGTGGCATGCTGTTCCTGTGCAGGCTCGCGTAGACAGTGCGATGCTGGAAGGGCACATTGACGACTGCGCAGCCCTGTCTCGCACGATAGAGGAAGAGCTCTCTGTCATGGAGGCCATGCAACTGGAGAAAGAGCTGAAGCGTGGCACGACTGCGGCCATTAGGAAGACTAGGACGAGTGGGGACGAACACGATGAGGACGATGTGCTCATGCGGCAGATGGCTGTCCTGCTAAACCGAATCCTCGAGATGTTCAGATTCCTAGAGGGCGACCGCAAGGTGCTCATGGTACTGCCAAAGCTCACGGCGCAGCAAGCTGTGAACCAGCCCCGCGGTTCGATCCCTGAGCTCCTTGCAAAAGTGCAACTCATGCCGGAACCCAAAGGCCAGGTGCGCTACGGCAAAAAGTCGGCGCGTGCAAAGGCCGTTGAAGCAGAGGTCAAGAGAACCAAGAAGGCGTTACACCTCTACAGCCCGATTGCTGGGTACCGTGCGGCGCAGGGTGGCGGTAACCCAGGGGCTACTGAACGCTTTGAGGCTGTGGAGGAGGGCGAAGTTGAGGACGAGGGTGTGGAGGAAGACGAGCTCGGGGAGCAGAAAATACCTGAAAATTGCGAGGCTGCTGTTCGTCCGGCGGAGAGCACGCATGATGCTGCTGACGGCGAAGAGATTGACCGATTTCGTAGACCAGACACTACTTGTGACACTGCCAGTGGCCAGCGTAAGAGCGCACCCGAGCCCAAGCTGGAGGAGGAGGAGGAGGAGGAGGAGGAGGAGGAGGAGATACGGTATGGAGTCTGGATAGAGCATGTCAACAAAGGAACAACCACAGACGACGGTCAGACAAGGATGAAAATGTCGTTCATGCATGTCGCCATGTCTTCGGATGAGGTGCCTCCCTCAAACTACTTTACAGCGAGCAACACACAATCGTCATGACATCGCGCTGTCTGTGTCTGAGTCTGTGGCTTTGTTGTGTCTGTGTCTGTGTTCGTGTCTGTGTTCCCGCCTGCGCTTGCAGCCTGCTGTTCTCGATGAACTGTGCTCACGTTTGTCTCCTATCGGGCTGCTTGTTTCTCGGGATGACAGTGTTGTTCATGCCTATTGACACGGACCCTGTGCCAGGTTCCTTCGTGCGGCGAATCAGTGGCATGTGTTTCGGGGGGGAATGGCACAATGCGCCTGTACGACGTGACTACCATGCTCCAGGTGCTCGTGTCCTCCTGCCACATGCGTGGCGCTGGTAAGTGCATTATGTACGAGCAGTCATCGGCCGATACTGACGCTTTCTGGTGGAACAGATTTTCGAATTTTCGGGGCACTCAGATGCGGTCAACATGAGCACCTTCAACTCTTCCTGCGACAAACTTGCCTCGGCCTCAGATGACTGCACTCTGCGCGTGTGGCGGCTACCGGAGTACGACAACATCAACCGCCGTGTCATCAAGGTTGGTGAGTGCTTGCGAGTTCTGCGAGGTGTGCCTCAGGGATATCCCCACGGACATAACGACGCGGTCACGCAATGCGACTTCACTCCCGATGGACGGGTGCTGGTGTCGGCGTCAGATGACAAGACTGTCAAGACCTGGAACATTGAAACTGGCCTCATCTTTCGCACCCTTGAGGGGCATGCGGGCTGGGTGACATCCATCCGTACTTCGCCATTCCGATCTCAGCTCATATCGGGAGGCGATGACGGCATGATCATGTTGTGGGACATTGGCTTCGACCCTGATGTGGCGAATCCAGAGGGTCTGGCCCGCGGTGGATTGCTTGGCACCGAGCTTGCCCATTCAGCTCCTGTCGTTGCCATGACATTCTCCCCGGACGGTCGCTTCGTTGCATCGGCGGCCGCCGATTGCTCTCTTGTAGTGTACCAAGCTTCATCACTGTGTCTGTTGGCCAAGATATCCAACCTGCCCGCGCCACCGCTGTCGGTCAACTTCGATTGCGACGCCTGGCGGGTCTGGGTGCTGAGTGATGGTGGCCGCCTGCTCATTTACGACCTTGATGACAAGTCCGCCGGTGCGGCGCAATCTCCAGGATCACACGGCTCTCCCTCGTCATCACTTGCACGTAGCCCAGCAGGGTCTCCGCGCCGCGAAGACCCAAGCCTCGTGGTTAAGAAAAAGAAAAAGGCCAAAGTGGAGCCTCTTGGCACGTATTTCTTGCCGCGCATGTCGGGAGGCTCTCACTATTCGGTGTCGCCTCAAGCCGGCAACACGTGCATTGTAGTCTGCGGTGATGGCGCAGTGACTCTCCTAAAGCTGCATAATGTAGTGCACAAAGAACTTCCTCCCCCCACGCCCATCGCCCCGCCGCGCCCCGGCAAAGTGCGCATCAAAGACGACGATGATGATACCGAAGAAATAGAGTGGGAGGAGTTTTCCGGTCCTCTGACCCTGAAAGTGGAGCGCGTCGGGGGGTCTGATGGCCGCGTCTCTGTTCACTTTTCGACGACGGGAACCAACGACGATGATCCAGACTTTGTTGCTGCTAGTGGAATCCTAGAATGGGAACATGGTGACACAGAGGACAAGCTCATTTGCCTGGGCATGCGCTCTTACAATGGAGTTGAGTGGGACGCCCAAGGCTGCGTCAGGTACACGCACCCAGACTCCGGCGAGCAGCTCCGACTGGAGGGCCGGTTGGCAGAATTTGGGGTCATAGCCTTCGCCGAGGTGATTGAGTCGGTTTTGTCTGTTTCTGAATCTCAATGAGTCGGGATCTGTGCCACCCACGAATGCTGACGCGCGTTGTGACTGTACGCAGGGATACATTGCGATGACACGGCCGTGGCATCCGCCCTTGGCAAACAACGCCGACTACATGCTCCTTGAGGCGGAACTTGAAGACGCCTATCGCGAGGAGAACACGGGTACCGTCATGGATGACAGACGGCTCGTGGCAGCACGCAGCAAGCTCAAGTGGGCGCAGACCCTCGGAAGGGACGCTGACGTCGGTCTCACGAACTGGACAGGGCTTGGCAACAATATCTGCGTGCTAGATCCAGACTGCGTGCCGGGCACCTCGAAAGAGGCATTTGCAGACCCTGAGGAGCGCCGCCGTGTTGTGTCTGAGTTCATTCTGAAAGCTGCCAAGATTGCGCATTCTGTGGGCGCAGTTGGCGTAGTAGTACCAGTGCCGTCCAACCCTGACGGGTCAACGACACTGGATGTCGCGCGCATACCGGCCCCCGATATTTTCGACGAGAGCACAGGCAAATGGGACCCAGATGCGCTTGACCGCAACCGTGTTCCTATTCCCGTCATGTCAGTGGCCCCTCCTGCTCGCTCCGGCGCGGCACAGGAGCACGCTAGCCCGGGAGGAGATGACAAGCAAGGTCCTAGAGTAGGTCTGGGGCGAGGGGTGCTGAGAGCAGGGCAGACAGCGCGTATACAGCCGGAAGCACCAAACCATGCCTTCTACCAGCGCACTGGCATCAAGCCTCAGTTCTATCTGGACATGGCGGGCGACACGGATTTCGAGCTTGTGCTGCAAAACGAAGAGAGGTGTGAGCTGGATGAATCCCGCGCTGCAGCGACTGTTCGCATTGTCACGCGCGAGGCCAAACGCGCGCGCATGGAGGAAGGCCAGCAAAAGGCGGCAGTAGCTGCTTTCGACAAAGAGGAGAATGAAGCGCTGGCGGCGGAAGCCGCGGCCCTCAAGGAGCGGCAGGAAGCTGACGAAGCTGAGGCGGCCTACCAAGAGGAGCAGCATCAAGCCAAGCTTGCCGAGCAGCAACTTGAAGCGGCGACTGTGGCAATGCACGAGGCAGAAGATGCCGCCAACCGCCTGCGCACGGCAGCCGAGATGCGTGAGGCCCAGGCGGACTCGCTGCAGAGCACCTGCTCCAACGGCAGGCTGAAGCTCAAGGAACTAAAACAGCGTATTTCCGAGCTGGCCCCTATCGTCAAAGCGCAGGCTAAGCGGAAGAAGTCGCTGCTCGGAGGGATGTTCGGTGATGACGCGGATGCGATGCCAGAGGAGGAAGAATTGCGGGCTGCGACAGACGAGTTTGATATTACAAATGCAACGATAGAGGAGGCCTCTCGCAAGCTGGCAGCAATCACGGAGGAGATGGATGATATCTGGCAGGAGGTCGAAAATGCACAGCGGCTTGCAGAGGACAGGCATGCTGATATGTTCGCAGCGGAGATTCGGTTTCGCAAAGAAAAGGCCGAGGCCGAGCTCGCGAGGATGCGACGTGACAAAGAGGTCGCAGAGGCAGAAGAGGCCGAGGCCAATGCGCGCAGGGAAAGGGCAGAGGCAGCTGCTGCTAGAGAGCAAGCACGTGTGGCCCAGGAGGAGGCAGACAAAGCACTCGCACGCGAGAAGGCTATGCGCGAGGACTTCGAGCGACGTGTGGCAGAAGCTGCGCATGCCATGGAGAAGGCGGAGGCAGACAGGCTCTCGGGTGCGATCGCAGCCCAGGAAGCTGCAGCGCGCGAGCAGCGCAAGGAGCGCGAAAGGCTGCTCAAGTCGTTGGCAGCGCAAGAGGAGAAGAGGCAGTTGGAAGCGGAGGCCGAGGCGAAGGTGCGCGCCGAGTCTGAGGCCAAGTTCAAGAAAATGGCGGAGAAGCGCGAGGCCGAAATGCAGGCCCTGCGCGCTCAGAGTGGCGCTGCTGCAAACGGCGAAGACGAAGCCGACGTTGGAAGCGAAAAAGCCAAGCCTGCAGGCCTCTCGTTGGAGGAGATGCTCAAGAGCGACCGCTTTCCGTGGCGGCGAACGCGCAAGGCGCTGGAGCCAGGCTACACCCGCGACCCGCGCCCGGCGCTTTGTAACGACTTTTTGCACGTCCTGTCAGGCTGGGAGGGAGAAAAGGACGACAACCGAGCGCGGCGGCGACCCCGTACTGGAGACGACGACGCCGGGATCCTTGACAAGCGAGTGCTTGATGCCACTCTGCAACTTCCGCAGCATCTGCGCAAAGGCGCCGCTACGTCGCTGGCAAACTCTGACTACCTGCAGGCGCTCAAAGAGTGGGACCAGGTCGACCCCACTGACATCTTGGAGGGCGACACCCTCAAGCTCAGCGGCCGCCAGCCTCCTGAGTTAGATCGGGAGCTTATGCCTGTCAATCTCCCTACAGGCGCGCCCACTACTCTCAACACCACACAGGCCTCCCTCCTGGGCGGTGCGACTCCCATGATTACGACAACCCCAACGGCGACAACCCCATTAATTGGCACGGCGTCGGCCGCGCAATCACATGTCTCCCGCCCGAGCACGCAGGCCAGCCGGCCAGGTACATCAAAGGTGAAGTTTCTCGAAGATGATGCCCCCTCCTTCTCCCGCCGCCCGTCTGCAGACCTCACTGCAGTGCAGGAAAGGCTCGTTGTGGACGGAGAGGAGCAGGACGAGGGCAACTTAGACACGTGATCCACCTATCGTACATCAGGCTCTGAACACACACACGCCTCACAATCGCACACTAGTGATTCCGGATGTGATTTCGAAATAAGTACTTGAGACTGTAAAATAAATAAAAATCACCAAACCTGGCAAAGACAAGACTCAAGGTTCCACAGGTCCCTGTGAGCGCCCACCCGTCGCATTTTTTCAGAGGGCATGGAGATAGAGAAACAGAGAGTACCTCCTAAATTTGCGGCGAGTTTGTCCTGTCGTCCAGCGCCAGCTTGCCCCCGATGAGCATTGCTAGCACGCAGCGCACGGACGCAGAACGCCAGACTTGCCCTTTCTAGGCGAGGCAGCACAATGACGTCGCGCGCGTAGCTGGGCGCAATTGGTACTTAAAGACGTCAACGCGGTGCTACCTCGATCGCGGTGTTATACATGACGTCGAATGACTTCTGCCCTCTGCCCTCGTGTCAGGACGGCCGTCCTCTTGCCAGAACCTTAGCTGTCGAGCTGGCTTTAGTGTGTTGCTATGCCAGCTGCCACACACGCAATCTGCGGACGTGCCACTTGCAGAGTCAGCGGTGATGGAACCAGATCGCCATTACCTTGGAATCAAACACCAGTCCCCCGGCCAGCGGCATTCCGAAGGCCCAATTATCTGCCTCTAAACGCTGGCTCTAAACACCCGCGCGGCCAAGGATCAAAATGTAAGGAATAAAACACTCCACCACCAAACCCGTTGTGGTGTGACACCTCGCATGGGACCTCTGGGGACCTTTAGGCTGGATCTTGTTGACGAGATTTTTTTACAGCGAAAACAAAAGAGTAATGAAAAAAATATAATGAATAAGCCACACCCCGAACTCTGGGGTACAAAATTCTCTACGGAAAAACGAATCCCGATTATCGGAGAGAAATTTAATTGGATTTGGGGTTTCTTGGGGGTTGTTGGTGGGCAATTTCTGGATCTAGATGGAAATGAAGAAGGAAAAACTCACAGGTGCGGGACCTCTTTTCCCCAGATATTTGTGTGCCCCTCTGAAACCCAACAGTGCTTTCCAGTGTCACTATATCTACTAATACAAGGGACCTCTAGGGACCTTAAATGGACCTTAAGGCTGGATATTGTTGACGAGTTTTTGGTAGGCATCGTACTGCGCGGTGCTCCAGCTGCGGGCAGCGCAAGTGACGAGATTTCTTATTTTCGCCCGGCAGTGCGCGGCGGTGCGCTCGAGCTCCAGTCTCTTCAGCAGCCCCGCGACGACGTAGGACGAAGAGGAGAAGGAGGAGGAGCCGCGGCTGTCGCGCTGGCAGAAGGGCATATCGCCTGCGAGGCAAAAATGCAAAATTCTCAGAAGCCAGCTCCTCCTCAGTGGCTTTGTAATACTAGGTCGCTGACTTTTTAGACTTTTGAGAATTTGTCACATGCAAAAGATGCCATCTCGACAAGGGTTGTGAGGCGGTGGTGGTGCTGGCGCACGGCGAGGAAAGCCTTCTGGAGGCAGCTCACGAACTCCTTCCACAGTTCGGAGCCCACGCCGTCGAGGAGCGCCACGTACTCGTCTGTTAGCTTGAAGGGGGCTGACTCAAAGGAGAGGTTCCCCGGGCTCATACCGAGGATAAATCCAAAGTCGATGTGCACAAGGTGTCCGTCGGCGTGCAGGAGGATGTTGCCGTTGTGGCGGTCCTTGAGCTGCAGCAAGTACTGTACCATGCTATATCCTGCGAGACTGTGTCAAAAAAACAAAATTCTCACCAGTCAGCGCCACCCTAGTACATGTACACTATAAAGTCACTATGTGATGACTTTTTTTGAGATTTTTTTTTTCCTCTGCACGAAGTTTCGCTGCGCGAGCTTGAAGGCGGCTGATCCTTCGCCACCATAAATTGCGGCAAAGTAGGCCCGCAGAGACCCTAGCCCCTCGTCCGCACACCTACAGTGATAAAAGAGACCCAGTACAGTGTGTCAAAAGAGACCCACTACAGCAAAGTAGGCCCGCAGAGACCCCAGCCCCTCGTCCGCACACCTGCGTGTCAAAAGAGACCCACTACAGTGTCAAAAGAGACCCACTACACCCCAGCCCCTCGTCCGCACACCTGCGTATGCGCCAGCATGCGCATGTGCCCAGACGCGTCTGCGCGCGCGCGCACACACACACACACACACACACACACACACACACGCGTGTGATATGATGCTATGTGATATGATCTGGACACATGTGCCACATGTGCCCAGACGCTTCTGGGCGTGCATGGATGCAAGGACGAGCATCACATCTCCTCGTCTTTACAGATCGATGGAGAGCGCCTAAACTCTAAACCCTAAACCCCGAACACCTCTTCTTAACTCTAAACCCTAAACCCCGAACACCTCTTCTTAACAGCATCCATGGAGAGCGCCTCCGGCAGCCCCTCAATCAGCCCCGCACTCGCCGAGGTGGGCAGAATGCTATAGGGATACACCTTCACCGGCACCTTGCACACCTTCCACACAGCATTCACCTCGCAGATGAGCTGCATCGCAAACGCCTCCTGGCGCAGGTCATCAAAGCTCTTGACAATCAAGGTATCTATGCGAAAGCCCCGCTTGCGCCCGTGGGGCGAGGTCTTCCTCAGCCGCTCCACCATCTCGCCCCATGTCTCCGGCACCAGACTCCCCGCTTGCTCCTGTCTGGCCCCATCCCCCCCCCCCCACACACACTCGCAAGAGACACCCACTCTCGACTCCGAACTCAGCAGCGCGGCAAGCGAAAGCAACATCTCCGGCTCCACCCGCTCGAATTCCTCCTCCACCGCCGTCTTCGTATCTTCCTCGCCCGTGCCCCGTTCCCTGCCCACGTTGCACACCTCCACCCCATCGGCGATTGAGAGCGCAGCTGCAGCCTCGTCATCATCACGCGCACAAGTGTTCCCATGCACTGACTCAGCTGAGTCCGGGCTCCCTGCAGCAGCTAAGAGGTGCCTCTCCTGGTCTTTCTCGTCCTTGATCGCAGAGGGCGCAGCAGCACCCCCGCCTTCGCCGTCAAGCTCTTCGACATGCCTCTCTGTCCATGTTCGCGCCGCAAGCAGAGGCGAGATCTGGGGGCTGCGTTTCTCGAGTTTCGGCCAAGTGGTGACGTTTGGGCTAGACTGGAGGAGAGGTGACTTGTTGCTTGCCCCCAACCGTTGCTGCGACCTTGACAGCCCCCCCCCCAGCCACTTTGTTGGCGACACTTTGGTGCCCGCAGTCAACGATGCCGGCAACTGCCACAAGTCGGGCAGCAGCCCGTCGCGCACAACCCCGCGCTTGAAGCCCACCATGTCGGCGTAACGACGGAGGCGCTGCATGTGGTCGAGATCTGGGGCGTAGGCCGGTTTGCCCGTGGCTACCGTCTCGAGGACCAGCCAGCACGGAGTGCGACAGGCTGTTGTAAAGATTTTAGCGTGCTCTGGCGGGACTCGCACCACCTGGCGCACGTCCTCCTGGCTGTTGCCAAAGGGTATGTAGACGGGATGTGAAGAGAGAAAGGCGTTGATGCGCGTGAGCATCACCACCAGTCGTGCCGGCCGGAGGTGAGCCTGTTCAACGCGCAGCGACTCCGCTATTTGCACCAGTTTTTCTACAAAGAGGCACTCTGCAGAGAAGATGGAGCGCCTGGCGCCAAGTGTATGCTGCTTAGCCGTCCACTCCAGGAGCCTTTGGACCATTTCCGCGCTTTCCATGCCCGCCTTTTGCGCCAGCAGCCTACGGCTGCTACCCCCACTGGACCTTGGCGAGGGTGCAACCACGGCCATCATTTCCCCAGGAGCGCCCGCTAAAGTCGTCGGCACGAGCGACATTGACATTGTGTTGCACAGGCTCGGCGGGCCCTCGTGCTCCTGCTGCAGACGCTGTCTGGCAGGAGAGTCTTTTTTTTTGTTAGCATCGTCTTGAGAGGAGCAACTTGTGCGCCAACTCGCAGCGCCCACACTTCGAGAGCTCGAAGCCTCGCTGTCTGAGAGACCGGCTGCGCCGGTTGGAACGCCCGGAATAGCTTCCCCCAGATATGAAGATGATGTGAGTGACGCGGAGACAGTCTGGCTCGCCGCTTGCAATTGACACAGGGCGCTGGTAATGGCAGCGAGCGCCGGCGCATCTCCTTGTCCTTGGTGGCCCTCAATAAGCCGCTGTAGGTAGTCATCCGGGGTGTCGTGCTGACCAGAACGGCCCTTGGCTCGCTCTTCAATCACCGCGAACAGGCAGAGCAGCATGCGCCCTGCGCGGCAAGTTTTCGGCGGCTGTTGTGCAGCGTTCTGGAGCGATCCGGTGAGAACAAAATAAATGCGCAGCGCAAAGTGAACGGAGCGTTTGGCCATGTGCAGCACAGCGACCTCCAAGGGCAATGGGCGCTGAAAGGACAACAGGAGCTGCCCTATCTGCTGCGTGTACTGCTCTACGTCGGCTGCGTTGTCGTAGAAGAGCGAAAGGAGCCGAGCACAGAGCGAGGGCAGCCACACCGTGTCATCGCCATCCATTTGCACCAGGTACATGAATCTGGTCGGCACAGGCGCGCACGCAGGCCCAAGACCAGATGTTATAGCAAGACCAGATGTTATATTGTGGCGCACTCTGGGGCTCGCACGCCGTTTTTGGGACAAGCACTCTCCCCGGGCGTCTGGTCAAAGTGCACGTGCACTCTCACACATGTCAAAAGCGTGGAGTTCAAAAGGGCGAGGCCAGAAATTCTCGCAAGTCAGTGCCCTAGTATAAGTATGTTTACTCTATAAGGTGCCCATTTACTGACTTTTGGGAAATACCGTAGTGACTTGTGGAAATACCGTACTGACTTTTGGGAGATACCGACAGGACCTCGCGAGTGAGCTTCTGACAGGGCTCGTGCTGGCCCGTCAGCCAGCGCAAGGAGAGTGTATGCACAGGACTCACGCGAATATACAGGAGAGTGTATGCACGTGGTGTTGTTTCACACACTTGCATGCACGGTTGCGATCGGCAGGTGTTCGCGCGCACGGGCGCTGCACGCAGGTCTACGGGACGTCTAAGTACGCACTTGACACACTCGAATGCGGAGAATGCCTCGACATCGGAGAGGAGCTGCTGCGTCACGCTGCACCGGTTGTCCAGCAGCCGGAGGTATGCGCGCGCCCCGGCGTCCACGCAACAGGGGCATAGGTCACGCCCGCACAGGCGCCTGAGCGCCTCACACCACATTATTTTGTTGGTGAAAAATTATTGCACGGGCTCCACGAACTCCCACAAAATTCTCAAGGTACTCAACCAACTCACAGACGCAAGTGAAGGAGTTGGCTCCGCGGCCAGCGCACGGCGAGGGAAAAGCAAAATGCGCAGGATTCTGGTCTGCAGCGTCTCAAGCGTGAGGTGGGCGGCGGTGTGCCTAGCGTGCGCGTGCCTTTGGACTTTGGCCGGCGCCTTTTCGCCAGGATGCCGCCTGGGCATGTTGAAGAGCCCTGGGCGGGCGCGTGCAAGGCCAGCGACCTGGTCGCAGACGAAGGAGCAGCGCCACAATCCGCTCCTATTCTGTGCGTCAGGCGATTGGCAGCAAGCGACCGACACGGCGAGTGGAAACATGTATTATTGGAACGCCGTGACCGGGGAGTCCGTGTGGACGATTCCTAGATTAGAAGACGTGAAAACAGATGCCGCTCCCGTCGCTGCTGTGCCTGGTGGGCTGCCTATTCAATTCACGGGGCAGGGTACCGCGACCAAGGTCATGTACAGGCAGATTCTGGCCGAGTCGCTGTCGGCTGTGGCTGCGGCCAGGGCCGCCGGAAAGCGCCGCCTGCAAATTGAGTTCCCCCTCGATGACAGCGACGAGGGCAAGACCCTCGTCAAGCGGTACGAGCTCATGGCGACCTGGGCAGAGGAGCTCGCTGCAGGCATCAAGCTGCCGCGAATTGTGCGAGTTGGCGAGGACATTCAGATACGCGACAACATAACCCCTGGAGGCGGCGGCGAATACCTTACAAACGAGGGCGTCTACGGGTACCGACTGTCGTCCGCGGACAACAGCGAGCAGGTTTTGCTGGCGCTGGTGGCAGGTGACACACTCCTGGAAGAATGAGAAGGACAATATCTCAAAAGTTTGGGTTGGAATCATCAGATGATATTACTACAGCACATGAATATAAACCTGGAATATATTTGTAACGATGATCAGTGCCTTTACCTACTGACGCCATACAATTATCAGTTTTTATGACGAGTTTTGCTACACTCGCCCAAGCGTGTATACAGTCACAAAAATTCTCCTTTAAAAAGCCCTTCGCTGCCTTTACCTACTGACGCGATACAATCGCGTGTCCCTTCTCCTATATATGCCTACAAGGCGTGGACATCGACCGCCTGAACGAGCTGGAGGCGTTGGTCAAGGGCGCCACGTCCGTGGGCCGCCAGCTGCCAGGCGGCGTGGAACTGGAAGTGGCCTCAACGGGAGTCCTATCTTCACTAGACACGGTGGGCTACGTGAAAGAAATGGGCGTGCGCGACGACGCCACAATCATTTTAATCAACAGCGGCCTCGACAAAGTGCTCGCTGGCGGCGGCGGGTTTTTTGGGATGGGCGGGGCAAGCAAGTTTTTGAAGTCGTTTGACGCGTGCTATTATATCAAGCGGGCGAGCACCGGCTTTCTCCAGTACGATTTCAGGGACCCGGTATGGCGGCTATGGGGTGTGCCGCGAGATGTGGCGGAGCTTCAGTATCAGGTCGTAGGCAGCAGCGCAAAGAAGCCTCCATTGTGGGAGGCCGAGCAGAAGATCAAATCCCTGTGCCGATCATAGTTTGCTGTGGCGCCAGATCTCGAGATCAAAAGACTATCTTGTGTCTGCTAGTAAATAGACCCACGAACTCTCCTCGTGTCTTTTTGAGTGGGGCCTCTGCGCGTCTCTCCCGGAACCAGAAGACTTGCTCGAATACGAACAGAATGTATTCTCCTCCCCTTCATTCGGCGTCTTCCGCCTCCTCATCTTCTTCCGTGGGCGCTCCGAGCTGAGATGTTACTAACAGTCAGCTGACGGATGTGTGTATTGGTGCGCACGCGCGTGCGTTTGCATGCGTGCGTGCACCCCGTCATGGAGTATAGTTCCTAATGAAAACGCTCTCTTTTCCTCTCTTTCTCTCTCTCTCTCTCTCTCTCTCTCTCTCTCTCTCTCTCGCGCGCGCGCGCGCTCTCCTGCGTGCCTGTGTACCTTTACGACGAGACGCTCGTAGGCCGCAGTTGCATCCGCAGCCAGGTCCCCGTGTCCTTCAAGACAAAGGACGCGCGCAAATAGCCGCATCTTCACTACAGCGTACTGTGTGTTTGTGTGGGTGTGGGTGTGGGTGTGTGTGTGTGTGTGTGTGTGTGTGTGTGTGTGTGTGTGTGTGTGTGTGTGTGTGTGTGTGTGTGTGTGTGTGTGTGTGTGTGCACAGTTGAGCACAATGAGAGGATTGAGAACGGGTGGGGTGGTTTGTGGTTCCGTGCATGGGCACGAGCACACAGAGAGTGGAAAGCTTGAGAGAGGTGTGAGAGAGAAGGAGGGTGCGAGAGAGAAGGAGGACAGAGAAAGAGAATGAGCGAGAGCGAGAGCGAGCGAGCGAGAGAGAGAGAGAGAGAGAGAGAGAGAGAGAGAGAGAGAGAGAGAGATAGAGATCTCGCGAACGCATTTGTTGGCTTGTGTGGCTGCATGTTTGTGCAAGAAACGTTTGGAACGGGGGCCGACACCTTTCCGCAAGCACGCTCAATGGCTTTGATGCGCCGAGCAAGGGCGTCTGGCGACATGGTCATGACCTGAAAAAAAACCCATTCAAAAATGAATGGGGGGCCCCGTAAACCGGTGTATTCAAAGTAAAATGAGTGAAATGAACTGAATAAAGTCGGTTTAAATTTAGATCTAGTCTGGCGACATGGTCATGTCCTGCGCGCCGCACATGCACTCAATGGAGTTCACCTTCATCCTAAACCCTACATCCTAAACCCTAAACCCCAACCCCTAATCCTAAACCCTAAACCCGAAACCCGAAACCCGAAACACTAAACCCAACAGCGCAAGCCCAGTGACAGCGATGTCATGCAAGACTTGCAACACTGGCGATGGAGAGACGGTGATCCCCGCGCCCTACATACGTTTTTTTTCGCACCCGGTGGAGGGTGTGCTTGTAGCTCGCAGTGCCGACGATTGTAGCCTTGCCCTGTTTTCCCGCCCAGCGCTGATGGTCGCGCTCCGCAGCGTCATGAAGCTCACTCAACTCGTCTGACTCCTCCAGCTTCATCCTTCCCCCGTCCCCGCACGGGATGCAGACTGTGATCAGCGGTCTATGTGAACCGATGACGTGCGCAGCCTGCACGACGCCCGTCCCTGCGTGCTCCGGCGCCGCACTGCGGATGCGAGCCGACTTGCGTGTCGACTTAAGCGGTGTTGCCGGCGAGGAGGACGCACCCTCGCCCTTCCCATCGTCTGCCTTGCGCTTTCGGGGCGCGGGCGCCGATTCATTTCCCTTTCCCTTCCCCTTGCCCGCCCCGTCCTTGTGCGCATTGTGCAGCTGGAAATCTGTCAAGTCCAGCCCCAGCGCCCGCATGATCTCCTGGTTGCGCTTCACGTTTGCCGCGCGCATCGCCTCGTACTCTCCCTCCGCCATAGTCTCCATTGTATTCAAATACAACCCCCGCTCACGCGATAACGTTGCAACGCCCTTGGTATAACCACAGCTGCTGTGTGCGCTGTAACGCGCCAACAGGTGGGGGCCTGGGATGGTAGGGCAGGGTCGCGGTTGTTCTCTGTGTTTCACGGGCCCGAGGCCACCGCCTCTCATGTGGCAGATGCGACACAAGAGGCGGGCTTTCTCGATGAGCATAATCACGGTCTCGCTCTTGCTGCTCGGCTTTTGCTCCACGGAAGGTGCAGTATTTACACAACGTGTGATCGGCCAGAGCAATCCGCTGGCGGCAGGAAAAAACACGATCACCGTCAGCATCAAAACAAGCACGCCGCTGGAATCCCAATCCATTCTCACAATATCTGGGCTTACTGGGGCGCCAGATAATAACAACCTCGGGGTGACCAGCAAGCCAGCGTTTGAACATGCGAACGGGGACTTGACGGCAGGCACATTGACGCTCCCCATCGCGCAAGGCGGGAAGTTGGCCGGAGACACTGCATACGTGATTGAGTTTGAGATCACGAATCCGTCTACGGCGCAAAATGCTACTGCGGTAACAATTGCGGCCTCCTCTGGGACAGGGTCGGATGGATCATATCCTTCGGCGGAATTGACAACGGATCCGTCGTCCGCGGACAGGTATGGCGTGACAGACGGCGGAAAGCCTATGAAAGTGGTTGTGCCCTCCTTCATTGCCAAGAGCATCAGCCAGAGCACACCGGAGGTGGGTGCGACTGTGACAATTTCGGTGACGCTGGAGGCCAACTGCGATTTTCCGATCGGCTCGACAGTAACTCTTGTTGGCCTAATATACACACAAATTCAAATCGGCCCAGAAGGCCCGAATATGCTCAGCAGAACAACTGAAAATATTAGTGTGTATTCCACCAATCGCTCGTCAGGAGGGACTGCTGAAGAAACGGGCTTTTTCGGAGATTATGCAACGTGGACGAGAAGCAGCGGAGAACTGGTGCTGACGGCACAAAAACAGATAGCGACAACATGCAAGGTGACATTCGATTTTCATCAGGCTCCGCCGCCCTTCTGCTGGATCAGGATGCCATCAGGTTGCAGCTGGCCGGATGGCTCCCAGAAGGAGATCTGGGAGTCATCAAATCCCAGAGAGTGGTTTGTGGATCAGTGGCCGGAAGCGCAGCAAGATGCAGCACAGTGCGCAAGTCGAGTTGGAACTTACAACGCACATTGTAACAAACAAGACGGGGAGGGCAATTGGAGAAACGAGACAGGCCCTTTCGAGGTGAGCGTTGCGGCGACCATCAAGGACGGTAGCACGACTCTTGGCTCGATTTTGCCAGTACCCATGGATCTGCCGAACGCCATGCTCTTGGGCGTGGCCAACGGTACAAACCCGCTTGTGGTGGTGCAGAGTGAGTTTGTCGTGCGCAAGATTGGCCAGAGCAATCCAGTAGCCTCAGGATTGAACAACATTACAGTCACAATTCAGAGCAATATAAACCTACACCACAGCTCCAGCCTCACGATATCGGGGCTCACTGGTGCGCCAGATAATCCTA
>Ga0315905_10003633_pt1 | contig 15879 bp, 18 predicted proteins | sample LakEriMetagenome_5_FD_203522 | JGI IMG/M metagenome (GOLD analysis project Ga0315905, IMG submission 203522) | Freshwater fungal communities from buoy surface, Lake Erie, Ohio, United States - Buoy 4 MA121 | ecosystem: Environmental > Aquatic > Freshwater > Lake | place: USA: Lake Erie, Ohio... | reverse complement strand
ATTCTCTTCGCAATTCCTACAACCAAGCGTCAAAGAGTAATCCTTGATGCAGATGTCGCCTGATCGGAAAGGATGTCGGCTATGAGTAATTCTGCCTACGTACAGCTAGTAAATCTATCCAAGCAATTTGGAAAGGTTCGCGCACTCGCTGGCCTCAATGTTGATATCGCAGAAGGCGAACTCGTTGCACTACTTGGTCCATCAGGTTGCGGAAAAACAACTGCTCTTCGTGCTCTTGCTGGTTTGCAAGATTTAGATGAAGGACAAATCATTGTTGATGGAAAAGACATAACTTTTAGGGCTCCCAATAAGAGAAATATGGGAATGGTTTTTCAGGCTTACAGTCTTTTCCCTCATATGACAGCGCGCGAAAATGTTGAGTACGGACTTCGCATGAAGGCGCACCGAACACCAAGTGCAGAGAGATCTAAGCGCTCAAGTGAGCTGCTTGAACTTGTTGGACTATCAACTCATGCAAATCACTATCCACATCAGATGTCTGGTGGGCAGCAACAGAGAGTTGCACTAGCACGTGCACTTGCAATCCAGCCTAAGGTTTTGCTTCTAGATGAGCCTCTATCTGCACTTGATGCAAAGGTGCGTACTCAATTACGTGAAGAGATTCGACGTATTCAATTAGAAGTAGGAACAACGACAGTATTTGTCACACACGATCAAGAAGAAGCCCTAAGCGTTGCAGACCGTGTAGGCGTTATGCGCCAAGGAGTTCTTGAACAAATTGCTTCGCCATCAGAGTTATATGAGCGCCCACAATCAGCATTCGTTGCAGAGTTCGTAGGTTTAACTAATCCAATATCTGCAACTGTTTCTGCCGGTAATGCAGAAGTTTTGGGTGTGCGAGTGCCAGTTGTAAAGGGTTCAATCGAATCTGGCAAGGGTCTAGCATTGATCCGTCCAGAGTGGTTCCATGTTGATGCGAGTGGAACACCTAATGCGAAAATCTTTGCTATTAGTTTCTTAGGTTCAACCTGTCGCCTAACGATTGATCTATCTGATGGAACTCGAATACGTGCTCAGGTTCCAAGCTCTGGTGCATCCAATCTCGGTACTGGCACCTCAGTTAATGTCACACTTAAATCCTTGCCAGTATTTGTTAAGGGCGCGTAATGCCGCTTGGCACTATTAAGTCACTCGAAACTTTCACCGATCAGAATGTTTGTTTTGTAAAAGCAACTTCTTCTGATGGACATATCGGTTGGGGACAAACTTCCACTTATAACGCAGATATAACTGCACAGATTCTGCACCGTCAGGTTGCACCGTGGGTGCTGGGACAAGATGCATCAGATATCGGCGCACTCATTACTCGCGTAGAAGATAAAGAGCATAAGTTTCCTGGAAGCTATCGTTGTCGTGCACTTGCGGGTTTAGATACAGCCCTGTGGGACATGCGTGGAAAAGTTGAAGGCAAACCAGTCGTTGAACTACTTGGTGGAAAAGTTCAAAAACTGCGTGCGTACGCGTCATCAATGAAGCGTGACATCACTCCGCAAGATGAAGCCGCACGCTTTCTTAAGCTGCGCGATGAATTCGGTTTTGATGCCTTTAAATGGCGCGTTGGCGCAGAATGCGGACATGATGTCGATGAGTGGCCGGGTCGCACAGAAGAAGTTATTCCGGTTGTTTCAAGAGCGCTCGGTGATGGTGTTTCAAAACTAGTAGATGGCAACAGTGGCTTTTCTCCAAAACGTGCAATTGAAGTTGGGCACATGTTGGAGGCAGAAGGAATCGGCCACTTCGAAGAGCCTTGCAAGTATTGGGAGTTCGATGAAACTAAAGAAGTGACAGATGCCTTAAGTATTGATGTAACGGGTGGCGAACAAGATTGGGATCTTGCCACGTGGAAGCGCATGATTGATCAGCGAGTTGTAGACATCGTTCAACCAGATGTCATGTATCTAGGTGGAATCTGGCGCACACTTAAAGTTACAGATATGGCTGCTAAAGCTGGATTGCCAACAACTCCGCATAGTGCAAATTTATCTTTAGTAACAATGTGCACTATGCATCTATTGGGTGCCATTGAAAAGCCTGGCAAATATCTTGAATTCTCAATTGAAGGTCTTGATTACTATCCATGGCAAGACAAACTATTTCTCGGTGATCCATTTAAGATTGAAGATGGAAAGGCAACAATTCCATCTGAACCCGGTTGGGGTGTGGAGATAAATCCTGAGTGGTTAGCTCGCGCTAGCCGACAAATCTCTAGCATTTAAACGCAAAACTGTATTGCGTTCGTGCGGCGCACCAAGTGCCCAATCAGCTGGATGTTTTGCACCCAGTGCATCTCTTTTTTGCCACACATTTGCGCTAATCAAACGTGAGAGCGCAGCCATCTCCAATGGAGTTTGTGCCTGGTTATATGTTTCACCTGCTGCGTGATCAATAACAGTGAGTGCAATAAATACTTCACCGCTATCACTTTGAACGATTTCAATTGTTCGGCTCTGTTGTGGCCAATCAGCGTGTGAAGCTGTTTCGATTTGCCAGAAACCTTTCTCTTCAATCTCTGGGCCAATCCATGCCACATGATGGCGATGCACATGGCCTGCAAACCAAGCAATAACGCTTGGATACTTTAAGAGCATTTCTGTTATTTCATCGATGCACACTCTTCGTCCAACAGGAGCGTAATCATTGAACATACTGTTTAACGGATGGTGAGATGCCAGAATTACCAGGCGATCACTACTTTTGATTTCATTTTCGAGCCACTCAAATTGCTCAACATCTAATGAACCTTGCCATCCACCAAATTCATTAACGCTATCAATAACAATTAACTTCAATTTTCCAACATTTGTTGAGTAATACATGTGCTTTTTCTGCACATGCTCTTCTGTAAATCCATGACCCTTTGGGGCACCTGGTGACTTCAGATGCTTGGCTGCATATTCGCCGCGTTCGACTGCTCGACGACGAACATCGGCGGAAACAATTTCAAATGGTGCATCTTCAGCTCGCGGCAGGGATGCTGGTCCAACTTCATTAAATGCTTCGAGGGTATCTTTTAGTGTGAGTGAAGATGGTAGCCCGACGTATCGTTTGTTTCCGATAATTGAAACTTGGCTATCTTCATCGGGCGTTACAGTTCCTTGCAAGAGTGCATCATGATTTCCATGTATTGCATACCAAGGAAACTTCAAACCAGTTGATTTAAATGGTTTTCGGCAAGAATCTAACAATCCAGGAACAACAGGAAATCCATACTTTGCACGCGCATCATCATCTTCTTTTCCTGCAGGTGTGCCGTGTGGGTGCCAATACTTAACGTCGTAGTGCTCTGCGCCATCATCCATAACACCTTCGTACTTGGATAAATCTCCTGAATCAGGAGTAACTTCAAGGCCATCCAGTAATGCTAAATACCAATCAACTTCATTCTCTTGGGCATTATCGGTTGTATCTCCAGTGATAATTGCAGCATCAATTGGATGTCCAGACAGCGGCCCGGTTGTGACTTTATTGAGCGCCTGAACCATTGATTCAACGACGTGTGGCGACAACATTGCATGTGGGCGATAGCAACCAATTGTTCCCACAACATCTCTGATCGGACTATCAGGATCTGCCCAGCGATCTAGAAATTCAGGCCGTAGTGGAGACTGTGCATCACAGACGTGTAAATCTGAAAGATGATGCATCACAAGTAATGGTGTTGATTGCTTAGGAAATTCTGCCCCGACGTGCGCTTGCTCACTTACCTGCTCGAGTTCTGACCAACCTTTTTCGTTGGGAGATTTTCGAATGAACGCCATTGCATAATTCTAATACACTTCACGCATGAATAAGAGAGCAGATACTTCAGTTTCGTTACATCCACTTATCGCAGAGCGATGGAGTCCACGAGCATTTGATGAGAGCGCCACGATTTCTTCCGATGATCTTCGTGCAATTTTTGAAGCAGCACGCTGGGCACCGAGTGCATTTAACGCACAACCGTGGAAGTTTATTCTTGGAGTACGTGGGGATGAAAAATTTACCCAAATTTCATCTCTGCTTGTTGATTTTAATAAACAATGGGCACCTAAAGCATCAGTTCTCATTCTTGTAAACGCACTTACTCTCCGTGAAGATGAAAAAACAAACCCCACAGCTTTATATGACATAGGCCTAGCAGTTTCACACTTAACATTTGAAGCCAACCATCGAGGCTTAGATGTTCACCAAATGAGTGGTTTTGATAGTGCGGCGGCAAAGGCTGTATTTGAACTAGGTGCCGGCGTTGAACCAGTTACTTGCGTAGCAATTGGTAAGCGCACATCCCCTGATTCACTCTCTGATGAGATCAAGGCGCGTGAATTAGCGCCTCGTACTCGTAAATCTCTGAGCGAAATAGTGAACATCACTTGGTAGCCTTACGTTCATGAGCGAATATCAAGTAATGCGATGGAGAGAAATCCCTTCAATGGTGATGGCTCGAGATGGTGCGGACACAATTAAAGTTATGTTGCCTGCACGTTTTCAGGAAGCAATCGATGAAGCAGCTATGCGCATGGGCGAAATAGATGCTGATGCCTACACCTCTGGTTGGAACAGAGATCCCTGGACGCCATCGGATGAAGTTCCAGCAGAACTTGCGGCGCGTATCACGGCTGCACTCGAAGAAGAGTTTTCCGAAAGTAAGTTACAAGCGATTCTTGATGCAATAAATCCTGCGAGTTAAGGAATTACACATGTCAGCAATCTATGACGCACTTTCAAACGCTGTTCTTGCATCCGATGGTGCAATGGGAACAATGTTGCAAGAGCGCGGATTAACTGACGGTGGCGCCCCTGAACTGTGGAATGTTGAAAAACCAGAAGAAATCGAAGCGGTGCTCGAAGCCTACGCAGCAGCTGGTGCAAAGTTCATCACAACAAATACTTTTGGTGCCACACATGGTCGACTTGAATTACATGGTCTTGCAGATCGCGTCATCGAGTTAAACCAAGCAGGGGCTGCAATCGCGCGCAAAGTGGCTGACCGTCATCCTGGTTGTTTTGTTATGGGTGATATCGGTCCATCAGGTGAACTTATGGATCCGATGGGCACATTGACTCCAGAGAGCGCCAAAGAGTTATTCGCTGAACAAATCAAAGGTTTAGTTGCGGGTGGTGTTGACGCAATTCTTATCGAAACAATGAGTGATCTTGCAGAAGTTGAAGCAGCCGTTGAAGCAGCTAAAGAAGTTGCACCTGGCTTGCCAATTATTGCAACGATGTCTTTTGATACAAATTTGCGAACAATGATGGGTGTAAAACCAGCCATGGCTGTCACTCATCTTTCATCTATTGGCGTGCGCATCATCGGTGCAAATTGCGGTCGTGGAACAGATGAGATGCGTCAGATTGCACAAGAGATGGTTAATGCTCGCCCAGAAGGCGTTTTCATCATCACACAATCCAACTCAGGACTTCCAAAACTTGTTGGCGATACATTTATTTACGAAGGCACACCGGATGAGATGGCCAAGTACGCAGCAGAAATGAAAGAGATGGGCGTTAACATCGTTGGATCTTGCTGTGGTTCAACTCCTGCACATACAAAGGCAATCGCAGCAGCTATTGCTTAGTTTTGTGTGGCTGCAATCTTTTCTGCCCACTCTTTAAATTCGTGAGATAATTGTGGCACAACTTTTATCTCACTAATCTTTGTGCGCTCTCCGCTTTTGGCTGAGAATAAATCTCTAATGCTTACGCTGTGATCTGGTTTAAAGATAACTTCAATGGCATCTCCTGCTTGAGCCGTTCCTTCTTGAATAATTCGAAGGTAAGCACCTGGGCGCCCTGCTTGAGTGAAATCTTTAATGAGTGTTGCGCGCTTCCAAAATCCAGCGAAGACGCGACAAGGAATGCGCGGCTGCGAAACTTCAAGAATTACTGAACCAATTTTCCACTGTTCGCCAACTAATGCGGCGTTTACATCAATACCTTCGGTTGTCAGGTTTTCACCAAAGCGTCCAGCAGTAATTTCCTCTCCAATTTCTTTTTCCCACCACTGTGCATCTTCTTGGGCGTACGCGTAAACAGCTTGGTCGTATCCCCCATGAACATTCGTATCAATAACGCGATCACCGACTACACCGTTATTTTTAAACTCAATTGAACCTGCAACGCTTCGCTTATCTATGCCCGTACGTCCCTCGCTTCCAGTCCACTCACCTTGATGAACAACCGAAGTGATGTTAATTGAAAGTACGCGTGCGCTCATGAGCCGAGTTTATTCAAATCTTCTCCGCTCACGCGGAAAACTGTCCATTCATCCATTGGAACAGCGCCTTGAGATTTATAGAACTCAATGGAGGGTGTATTCCAATCCAATACCCACCACTGAAATCTGCCGTAACCACGTTCTTTGCAAATCTTTGCTAAGTGTTTAAGAAGAGCTAATCCATAACCGCGCCCGCGATATTCGGGTTCAATGTAGAGATCTTCTAGATAGATTCCATGCACGCCTTGCCACGTTGAAAAATTCAAAAACCATACAGCCATACCGATTATTCCATCATCAACTTCAACAACATGGGCAAATACATGCGGTTGCGGGCCAAATAGGGCAGCTTTCAAAAGTTCTTCTGTTGCAACTACTTCATTCGGAGCTTTTTCATAGATTGCTAAATCCTTGATGAGCCGCAAAATATCTGAAACATCACTTAGTTGTGCCTCACGAATACTCATCACTATCTCCTTAGAAACCTACGGATCGCAAACCACAATCTTTTCGGCCACTTCATGGCAAGAGTAACTGGTGAAACTGCCATTACTTTTGCATGTGCCGGTTCTCCAGGTGTCCTCACGTCACTTAAAGCAGGTGAGCTCTCATCTAATGAGTCAGCAATTCTTTCAATATTAGAAACCAGTGAAATGTTTCTTACAAACTCTTCTTGATCAATGCGATCATTTTCTGCAATTAACTCTTCTGCCAAAGTTGCAGCTGCCAATCGTAATTCTTCGGCAATGTTTAGCGAACGTTGTTGAGCGTTCTGAGTTTCAATTGATTCAACTTTGGTTGAAATTGCATAACTTGTGGCCGATAGTGCGTTACCTATTTGACGATTAGCAAACTGGGTTACACCGCCTGCGACCGCTGAGTCGAAGAGTGTTCGTGCGATCGTGCGAACTTGCACAACTGTGTGCTCCATGGCAACGCCACGAAGGTACAGCGCATCTGCTTGATCAACTTCGGCTAATGGTGACCATCGCGCGTACCTTTTTGCCTCAAGTGCCTGCGAGCGAACGCTAGGAATCTCTTCAATCAAGATACGTGCGCGTAACAACCACTTGCCTGCATCATCTTGTGAGTATCCGCTGGCAACTCCTTCTGCCATATTTCCAAGTAAATCTGCAGATTTCTTTCCAAGTCGAGTGATCTGATCAATTGTTCTCCCAGCTGGAGTACTTGCGTGAGAAAAGTAGGAGAAAACAATTGCTACAGCAGCGCCAATTAATGTAGAAAACAAACGATGTTCTGCAGTACTGCTGCTAATTCCTGGTCCAATAACAATAAGCGCCGTCACCGGAACGTTTACTGAGGCAACTTCACCTAATCGCAATCCTCGTGCAACTACTGAACATAAAAGAACTGTTGTTGCCACAGCAATTACACCAAAATCAAAGAAGTAAACGGTTAACAATGCAATACCTGCACCAATTGCAGTACCCAGAATCTGTCCTAAGCCTTCACGAACAGATTTGTATAATGAGATTCGAATGCTCAAGCTGCAGACAATTGCTGCTACCAATCCCCCGCCATCAAATGCTTGTTCACCTATTAGCCATGCCGCGCCCGCTGCAAGACTTGCAACAGCAATCTGTCTGACCCAGATTTTGCGGTTTGTAAAGAGCGCAATGGTGCGAGTAAACAGGCGCTTCATAGCACCAGTCTAATCTGCGGAGAAAAGTTACGAGAGAAGTTCAGATAAGAGTTGCTCTACACGTTTCTTGATGTCATCTCGAATCACGCGCACAAATTCAATTCCTTGTCCCGCAGGGTCATCAAGTACCCAATCTTCATAGCGCTTTCCGGGATAGAACGGGCAGGCATCCCCACATCCCATAGTGATAACAGCATCGGATTCTTGGACAGCTTCCGGAGTTAAAATCTTTGGGGTGTTATTGGAAATATCAATGCCAACTTCTTGCATTGCTTGGACAGCGATTGGATTTATGGAATCTTTTGGCGCTGAACCTGCAGATAAGACTTCAACACGATCAGCCCCGAGGGTTCTCATAAATCCTGCAGCCATTTGCGAGCGACCTGCGTTGTGAACGCATACGAATAAAACTGTTGGTTTAGGCGATGACATTCTTATCCTTCTTCTCTGTGGTTAACAACGCAACTAATAAGACTCCCAGTACAGCGCCAAGACATTGCGCCAAAATAAACATCGGCACCGATTCAAGCGCAATTCCAGCAAAAGATTCGCTAAGGCTTCGGGCAAATGTAATTGCAGGGTTTGCAAATGATGTTGATGAAGTAAATATGTACGCCGCACCAATCCATGCAGGAACAATTACTGCAGCCATTGAACCTTTGTTTTGATGGCGTAGAAGCAGAATACTCAGAATGAGCCCTGCAGTTGCCACTACTTCTGCGAGGAAGAGGTAACTTCCACTTCGAGTAAAGGTCGATGGTTCAATCGCTGGTTTATCAAACATCAAGTTCGCTAGTACAACCCCCGCAGAGGTACCAATGACCTGCATAACAATAAACAACGCAGCTTCTTGAATTGTGACTCTCTTATAGAAAAGCTCGACGATTGTGACAAGCGGATTGAAGTGTGCACCACTGATGGATGAAAAAAGTGTGATGATTACAAAGAGCATAAATACCGTGGTAATCGTATTTATGAAGAGCTGGATCGCAATGTCTTGGGTCAATGTTGTGGCCATAATGCCCGAACCAACAACGCTTGCTGCAAGCAGCAAAGAACCTAGAAATTCAGCTGTTAACTTCTTTAACATTTTCATCCTTCACACGTGGACTTAAGTCGCACCAATGTTTTGGCGACCGCTTTCTGTGTCCAAGGGTATGCCTTGCGAAAAGATAACCAGGCTTTAGCAATTAACGGCGCGCGGGATGCATCAAAAGTTTCTGTTACTTGAGTTTGTTGTGGTCCAATGTTCACTAATTCGTAACGCCAAATCCATCTTCCAAGGTGGCGCCAAGCAATCAGTTTATTCTCTTCATACTCGACCACTGTGTTTCGAATTCGATAATCAATACCTAGGTGCATCTGCATGCCGAATTTAGAACCCAGAATTAACTTATCCGGGCCACTGATGTTTTCCTGAATTGTTGCAGAACCATCTATCTCTTTATGCCGATGAGGGTTTGAAAGAATGGCAAATATCTTCTCTGCTGGAGCGTTGATTACAATCCGAGCCGATTTAATCTGCTCGTTACCTGTTTCTAGAATTTCTGATCTAATTTTTTCACTCATTTAGGGTTTGACCACCCCTGCAGCCAGCAGAACCAGAAGCGTTGTGCCCAGAATGACTCGGTAGATGATGAAGGGGGCAAAACTCTTAGTTGTCACAAACTTAAGTAGCCAAGCAATCACTAAATACCCAACGACGAAAGCAATCGCAGTTGCTACAAATGTTTCGGCGAGTGAATAGACCGCTACCTGATCTTCGGTTAATGCGTTCTGTAGTTGATAGAAGCCACTGCCGAATACTGCAGGAAGTGCAAGCAAGAATGAGTATCGCAAGGCGGCTTCGCGTGAATAACCCAGAAAACGCCCCATAGCAATTGTTGCGCCAGATCTGGAAACACCCGGGATAAGTGCCAGAGATTGCGCTAATCCATACAGAACTCCGTGCTTGACCGTGAGCTGTGAAAGCTCTTTTGTCTTCGGTGCATATCTATCTGCAGCGCCGAGTATCAAACCAAAGACAACCATCGTGGTTGCAATAATCCACAAGGACCTTAAATCAGTTTCAATGAAATCTTGTGCAAGGTAACCGATCACAACAATTGGTAGCGAGCCAATAATGATTAGCCAACCCATTTTAGAATCTTGATTGCGTGCACTCTTATCGGTCAGGCTTGAAAACCATGCAGAGATAATTCGCACGATGTCTTTTCGAAAATAAATTAGCACGGCAAGCTCGGTTCCGATTTGAGTAATCGCCGTAAACATCGCACCAGGATCGATTGCATTTGGGAAGACTTCACCTGCGAGTCGAATATGAGCGCTTGATGAAATCGGGATAAATTCAGTAAGTCCTTGGATGATGCCGAGAATTATTGCTTCAAACATCTCATCCGCCTCATCTGTGATTACTTAAGTCTAAATAATAGCGTCGACCTTAGTTTCTAAAGGTGATTTTCTTTCCGTGCATTACAACTTTTAATCGAGCAATAGCACTTTTACCCATACCGTGAAGATTAGTGAGATCTTCTAGCGAGATTTTTCGAAGATCTGAGACTTTATAGAGCTTGGCATCGACCAATGCGCGACGAGCAGGGGCAGCTAAACCGATAGCACGCCACTCTTCATCTCTTTCGTCATTCTTTAAAATCTTGGTCATGGTTGATTATAAAAGTATTATGGATACATGAGCGCTACAAAGGTTCAAAAAGAGATTCAAGCCCTTGCCAATCGTGGCCGAGCGCACGATCTCCAGAAATTCTTTCAGACTGCACCTGGCCAATATGGCGAAGGCGATGTTTTTCTGGGACTAACGGTGCCACAAGTCCGTTCTATTGCCCAAGAGAATAAAGGGATTTCTCACAAAGAAATTGAAGTTCTTACTCGTTCAAAGTTTCACGAAATTCGTCTCTGCGGATTAGTCATTTTGACACTTCAGTATAAAAGCGCAAAAGAACGAGCAGAAAAGAAGAAGCTCTCTGATTTGTATATGAAGGCCATGACTGCTGGCTATGTAAACAACTGGGATTTAGTCGACGTAACTGCGCCAATAATTGGCGAATACTTGATTGACACTGATGACCCATACGTCCTACTCAATAAACTTTCAAAGAGTAAATCTCTCTGGCAACGCAGAGTTTCTATCGTTTTCACATTCGCATTTATTCGCGCAGGAGATATTGAGCCAACTTTTGAAATATCTGAGAAATTACTTCATGACAAGCACGACCTAATCCATAAGGCTGTCGGTTGGGCGTTGCGTGAAGCGGGCAAGCTCAATGGAATCGCCCTCAGAAACTTTCTTTCAGCACACTCGCACGAAATGCCACGAACCATGCTGCGTTACTCAATCGAAAAGTTCTCCGAACGAGAACGAAAGAAGTGGTTGCTTGAAAGTAAGCGCTAGCGCTTAAGCACTCACATCAAAGCGATCAGCGTTCATAACCTTTGTCCATGCTGCAACAAAGTCATCAACGAATTTACGCTTGTTATCATCCTGGGCATAAACCTCAGAGTACGCACGCAAAATTGAGTTTGATCCGAAGATTAAGTCCACTCGCGTTGCTGTGTATTTAACTTCGCCTGTGTTGCGATTTCGAATGTTGTAAACATTCTTACCCGCAGGTTCCCAGACATAAGTCATATCCGTAATTGTTGAGAAGAAATCAGGAGTCAGCGCACCAACAGTGTCAGTAAAGACTCCGTGCTTGCTCTGTCCGTGATTAGTTCCGATTACACGCAATCCACCCATCAATACAGTCATCTCCGGTGCTGTAAGCCCCATCAACTGTGCGCGATCAAGCAGTAACTCTTCTGCTGGGACTGAATAATCTTCTTTTAGCCAATTTCTAAAGCCATCATGAATTGGTTCTAGTGGTGCAAAAGATTCAACATCTGTCTGTGCTTGTGTTGCATCTCCACGACCGGCAACAAATGGAACAGTGACATCAAAGCCTGCAGCTTTTGCTGCTTTCTCAATACCAACGTTTCCTGCCAATACGATGACATCTGCGATGCTTGCGCCATTCTTTTCTGCAATGGATTCAAGTTGTGTTAGAACTCGAGCTAAACGCTCTGGTTCATTTCCAGCCCACTTCTTCTGTGGTTCTAAGCGAATACGAGCACCATTTGCTCCACCGCGTAGATCTGAACCACGGAATGTGCGTGCGCTATCCCATGCAGTTGAAACTAAATCAGAGACAGATAAGTCAGTTGCTGAAATTGCTGCCTTCACATCTGCAACTGAGAACTTGGCGTTTCCTGTAGGAATTGGATCTTGCCAAATTAAATCCTCTGAAGGAACATCTGGACCGAGATATCTAACTTTTGGTCCTAGATCGCGGTGCGTTAATTTAAACCACGCACGAGCAAAGACTTCGCTTAAGTAAGCCTGATCTTTGTGGAAGCGCTCTGAAATTTCGCGATAAATCGGATCCTTAATCATCGCCATATCCGCATCAGTCATGATTGAGTTGTATCGAATTGATGGATCTTCAACATCTACAGGCTTGTCTTCTTCTGCAATGTTAATTGGTTCCCACTGTGTGGCACCTGCAGGAGATTTCTTTAACTCCCAATCGTACTTAAACAATAATTCGAAGTATCCGCCATCCCACTTAGTTGGATGAGTTGTCCATGCGCCTTCGATTCCACTTGAAAGAGTGTTACGTCCGATGCCACGTTTGTTTCCATTCTTCCAACCAAATCCTGCTTCTGAAATATCGGCGCCTTCCGGTGCTGCGCCAATTAATGAAACGTCGCCATTTCCGTGAGCTTTGCCAACAGTGTGTCCGCCTGCAGTAAGTGCGACGGTTTCTTCGTCATTCATCGCCATGCGCGCAAAAGTTTCGCGAATGTGTTGTGCGGTCAACAATGGATCTGATTTTCCGTTTACACCTTCAGGGTTTACATAAATAAGTCCCATTTGAACTGCTGCTAATGGATTCTCCATCGTGCTCGCATTTTTTACATCTGCATAGCGCGCATCACTCGGTGCCAAGAATTGATCTTCAGGTCCCCAGTAAATATCAATTTCTGGGTTCCAAATATCTTCGCGACCAAATCCAAATCCAAATGTTTTCAATCCCATTGATTCATAAGCAATTGTTCCGGCCAATACCAATAGATCTGCCCAGCTCACTTTGTTTCCATACTTCTTTTTAATTGGCCACAAAATACGACGAGCTTTATCGAGGTTTACGTTATCTGGCCATGAGTTAAGAGGTGCAAAACGTAGATTGCCTGTACCTGCGCCTCCGCGACCATCTGTTGTGCGATAGGAACCAGCTGCGTGCCATGACATACGAATCATTAAACCGCCGTAGTGTCCCCAGTCTGCTGGCCACCATGACTGACTATCTGTCATCAACGCATGCATATCTTTTTTAAGTGCATCAAAATCTAACTTCTTGAGTTCTTCGCGATAATTAAAATCTTTACCAAGAGGATTGGTCTTAGTATCGTGTTGATGCAAAATGTCTAGGTTTAAAACCTTTGGCCACCAATGACTATTGGAACTACCAACCTCTGTATGTGATCCATGAACTACTGGGCACGTACCTGTGTTTTCCGACATTGCATCTCCTCTTGAAAATCCTTGAAAAACATTTGAATAGCGAAACTTTAGCAACGCCACTCAAAGATGGGTATTCCAGTCCCATTTAGGGCTAAAGCCCGCTTATCCCTTGATAAAGCCGTTCTTAACAAGATAGGCCGCAGATTCCTTCAGGGTGACTTCAACGGGAATGAACTTGATTCCTAGAATCTTCTGAGCCTTTTTATTGCTTGTAATCATTGGTTTTCCAAGTAACGGCAGCACAGCCTTAATTTCACCATCAAATAGAGAGAGAAACTTAATCAAGGCAGACGGAGCCTTTCCGGTCTTGATTTTTGGCTTTGGATAAATCGACTTAATGTATTTTGCAATTTCAACAAATGAAAATGTCTGTGATGCGGCAAGAATTCTCTCTCCCTTTGTTTCATCATTTTTGATTGCTTCGACATGCATCTGGGCCACATCGCGAACGTCAACTATTGAAAATCTTAGATCAGGCAACATTGGATCTTTGCCTTTCATGATGCGCTCCACAACCGAGATAGAAGAGCCGAAGTTGTTATCTAGTGGTGCGCCAAGAACCAAAACTGGATTAATGGTTGTTAACTCAATCTGAGGTGCCTGAGTTTTAATGAAATCCCATGCAGCTTTTTCTGCCAACGTCTTTGACTTTGTATATGCCACTCGGCCTATTGGATGATTTACATCAGTCCACATTGTTTCGTCGTACTCACTCTTTCCTGCGGGAAGATCACAACCGTATACAGCAGCATTTGACGATGTAAGAATGACTCGATTAACTCCAGAGTTCTTTGCCGCTTTCAGTGCCCGCAATGTTCCATCAACTGCAGGACGAATAAGTTCGTTTTCATCTTTTGGTGATGCGATTGGAAATGGTGAAGCGGTGTGCACCAAAACATCAATTCCCTTTAGCGCGGCATCCCAACCCGAATCCTTTTCAAGATCTAGTTCGACAAATGTCAGGCGCGAATCTAAATCGGAGGAGTCCAAGAGGTGTGGCTTAACAGCGTTCTTTACTTCTGCCGACTTAGAAAGACTTCTGACAGAAGCGCGGACTTTGTAACCCTGATTGAGAAGTTGAAGAGTTGTATGTTTTCCAATGTAGCCGCTTGCACCTGTGATTAGGACTGTAGTCATGGAGTGAGTATTTCATAGAGCCCACAAAGGAAGAGTCGCTCTAAGCGCTTTTCATTACAGTTTTCTTATAAACCCTTCCCTTAACGTCATATGTAATCCAGGTGCCTGTTTGTTCGCCATCTTTAAATGCACCCGAGCGCATAATCACACCCGTTTTTCGAAACCATTTCCAATCACCATGGAGTTTGCTTCCTTTGTACTTGCCCTTGGCCTTGAGTACGCCATTTGAATAAAACTCTAGGTATTCTCCATTTTTCTTGGGATAAGAATCATTAATCTGCTGGATCTTTTCAGCAAGAATCTTGTTTACAAGCGGTTTGGGGATACTTTTATCGCCCTCAAAGTGAATCGAACCTTTTGATTGCACGTACTTCTCTAGATCCTTTTTTAGTCGCGAATTAAAGGATCCGCTGTAAGGAAAAATGCTGTTGTGGTTTTTGAAACCATCAAAACCAATTACTGGCACACCCTCGATAAGAAATGTAGGGATGCCGTATTTGATTACTTGCTCCGCAGTTGGAAGCTTCGAAGCTATGTGATCGCGCAGATGCGACAAAATTTTCCGCTGTTCAAGCGGAAGCATCTTTAGATGTGCAGTGACCTGTGCGTCGGACATGCAGCCATTTTACTGATGCTTATGTCCATCATCTGGATTCTTGCCTTCAGTAATTCGACCAGCATGGGCGTGGGCATCCGGATCTTTTCTGACCTTGATAAAGCTAGCCACTGTTGAGATGACCAAGATTGCACCGATAACGGCAAGGCTGACCAAGGTAGGAATCTTAGGAACTTCGGCGACGATTTCGTGTACGTAAGTCATGATTAGTTTGACGCCGATGAACATCAAGATAATTGATAGTCCAAGAGATAGGTAAACCAACTTGTCTAGCAATCCCTTGAGTAAGAAGTAAAGGGCGCGCAATCCAAGGAGTGCAAAGGCATTTGCTGCAAAGACTAAGAATGGTTCTTGTGTCACACCAAAGGTTGCAGGAATTGAATCGAGTGCAAAGAGTAAATCAGTGGATGCAATCGCAATCATCACAATAAACATCGGTGTAGCAAGGCGCTTGCCATTTACCTTAGTAAATATCTTTGAACCATCGTATTCATCAGTCATAGCAATGCGTTTTCTGATGACGCGAACGAGGGCGTTGTCTTCAGGTGAAGGATCTTCATCCCAATGCTTGAATAATCCGACACCAGTCCAGATAAGAATTGCGCCAAAGATTACGAATGTGAAGCTAAAGGCTGCCAATGCTGCGGCGCCAACGGCGATGAAGATCGCAC